>Ga0210044_10011868_pt1 | contig 10072 bp, 8 predicted proteins | sample CryGey13umfilter_2_FD_183959 | JGI IMG/M metagenome (GOLD analysis project Ga0210044, IMG submission 183959) | Groundwater microbial communities from aquifer in Utah, USA - Crystal Geyser 4/9/14 3 um filter (SPAdes) (version 2) | ecosystem: Environmental > Aquatic > Deep subsurface > Groundwater...
AAGCTTATAACCAAGTTCAGCTTCAATCTCTTCTAATATTTTATCTACACCCCACTCATCCACAAGAATCTTTATACGAGCTTTTTGTCGTTTATCACGAAAACCATTATCACGATACACGGTGGTTGCAGCAATACTTACTTCTCTCGCTTTCTCACGCGGAATAAATACAGGAAAGTTTTTAGCAATGATTGGCTTAGTACTCAGTCCACCACCTAGTTTCAGAGTAAAACCTTCTTCGCCTGTTTTAGGATGCTTAACACCAATAAGGGAGATACAGTTTATATCTGGCTGTGAACACCAAGTAGAGCAACCTGTAACTGACATCTTATACTTACGAGGTAAGTTTGAGAAGTCCTTATTCCGAGTAAAAAAATTATCAATATCTATAAGCTCTTTACTCGCATCAAAAACCTCATCTTCAATCAATCCTGCAAGAGTACAACCAGTCACGTTACGTAAAATATCACCACAACCACCAGCAGTATCCATTCCCACTTCTTTAAGCTCAGTAAGTATTGTTGGAATATCTTCTATGCGTATCCAATGTAGCTGAATTGCTTGACGAGTAGTGATATCAGCGACTCCTCTTCCATAACGATTGGTAAGATCATTTAGTTTAAGGAGCTGTTTTACTGTTAATTGCCCACCAGGAATCTTGATCCTGATCATAAAGAAACCTTCAGCATTCGGTTTCTGCGCATAGACTCCATACCACTTAAACAAAGGAACTAGCTCCTGATCTATAGCAGAAAATCCTTTCTTAGAAGCTTCCTCAATATGAGACCAAACTTCCAGCCCTCCGACTTCAGTTTTAAGCTCTTCGATGGTTCTTGACATAGGATTAATTATAACGCACCGTCATCGCGAGCAAAGCGTCGCGATCCAGCGGATCAGTTTTAACTTAAGAAGACAAAAACTTCAAGTATTCTTTACTCCCCTGATCTATATCCAAACTAACAACACAAGGACAATCATAACTATGCAACTCTTTGACTCTATTCTCTATTAATGAAAATTTTTCTTTTTTTGTTTTTAAAATTAAGACTGACTCCGAATCCTTACAAATCTCACCTTCCCATTTATAAATAGAAGTTATTTTTGGAATGACATTTGCACAAGCCACAAGATTGGATTCAACCAAATCATAGGCAATCAAACTTGCTTCCTCTTCATCCTTACAAGTCACATAAACTAAACAGTAGTCCATAGAACTTATTCTTTTTCTTTATTAACAACGAACTCACCGTTCTTGACTGTGTAGATAACGAAGTTAGGGTTAATCAAATCGCCATTAGGATCAAAGATAGGATTCTCAGAAATAGTTTTTGCAATATCTTCAGAGTTCTTAAAATTGTTTGCTTTAATAGCATCGATCATAATCTTGGTAGCCAGGTAACTATTACCAACATATCCAGAACTGGATTTACCATATCTTTCCTTATAATCAGCAAGTATCTCACTTGGAGCTTCACTAGAACCAATTATCATCGCAGCTTCAGCTGCTTTACCCGCGATATCAATAAATGCTTGTTGATAAACTCCTTCTGCACCCAAGAATTGGACTTCTGGTCTTCTTTGTTTTAAATCTTTAAGTAAATATCCTGCATCATTATACTCACCAATAAAAAATACTAGGTCTGTTTTAAGATCGGCAACTTTTTTAGCTATCATACTGTGATCTTCAGTTCTCACTGGAATAGTCTGATAAAGCACAAGTTCCTTATGATCTACTCTTGCGATTTCTCTTACAAACTCAGTAGCTACTGAAACTCCATAAGGTCTATCATTATAAAGAACTGCTACACGCTTGTACTCTGGCTTACTTAGTACATAGTCAGCAGCCATTTCTCCAAGCTGCCTATCAGTACCAATAGTCCTAAACACATAACCTTTTACACTAGGTCTTTCTGTAAACTTTGGATTAGTAGAAGCTGGTGAGATTGCAGGGATCTTAGAACGTGAATAAATATTAGAAACTTCAATCGAGATCTCTGAATTCAAGTGACCAATTACTCCAAGTGCATTCTGCTCAGCTACTAGACTTGCTCGTGCAATACCTTCAGAAACTATTCCACCGTCATCAATAATAATAGTCCCAATTCTTTTTTTATTTTCCGCACTACGGTTATATTCTTCTACAGCAAGAGTCGCACCTTCTACCATAGTGTTTCCAAGTTCACGATAAGGACCAGTGAGTGGTGCTGCTATTGCGATGTAATAATCGCCGTCTATAGTTTTTATTTCTAAAGTTTCAGTTTGATTAAACTCGACATTATGCCCAGTATCTTTACTTAAATCTGGTTTAGTGCAAGAACACAAAAAACTGGTTAAGAAAATCAAAAGAGATAAACTTAAAATATTAGCTTTACTGTTTACATTTAACATCTGCTTAAGTATAGCAAGCCAAATAGGTGAAAGGTGAAGGGGTAAAAGGTAAAGGGTAAAAAGGTAAAAAGCATAAAGTTATTAGTATTTACCCCTTCACCTTTTACCCCTTCACCTTTCACCTTTCACCTTTTACCTAGTATAAGATGAACAATATGTCGACAAAATTACTAGGTCACCTTAGAAAAATGTCTCATCAGATTAAAGATGATTCTAGCGTTGATTATTCTCTTAGAGTTTATTCTCCTGAACTTGTTAGCCAACAGCAAGAAGCCAAGAATCCAGATGAGAATAATTTCAAAATTTTAGAGCCTCTAAATAAGTACCTTGGTAAAAAAATAAAACTAGAATATCAAGACCAAATCAACTGTATAAATTGTGGTCGCAAAACAAATAAATCTTTTAGTCAAGGTTATTGTTTCCCTTGCATGAATGCTTTAGCTGAGTGTGACACCTGCATTATCAAGCCCGAACTTTGCCATTTTGATAGAGGTACTTGCCGTGATTCAGAATTTGGAAAGACTCAGTGTAATATTGATCATTCGATTTACCTCTCATTAACGAGTGGAGTAAAAATTGGAGTCACTCGTCAATTCCAAGAAAAGACTCGATGGGTAGATCAAGGTGCAGTTCAAGCACTAAGAGTCATTACAGTAAAACGCAGATGGCATGCAGGTTTAATTGAAGTCGAAATCGCAAAGAATATGGCAGACAAGACAAATTGGCGACGTATGCTCAAGAATGAATATGATGATGTAAATCTAGAAGAAATGAGAACAGAGGTTCTAGAAAATATAAAAGAGATGATTGAAATCGCTGAATTCGATGATGATTTGAGCTATATTATAGATGAAAAATTAACAACTAAAGATCTAAATCAAGAAATTCAAGAGATCAAGTATCCAGTACTTAAATATCCAACAAAACTTTCTAGTTTTAATCTCGATAAGAACCCATTAGTTGAAGGTACTCTTGAAGGTATAAAAGGTCAGTATCTAATCCTTGACACAGGTGTGATTAATCTTAGAAAATATGCTGGCTACTTGGTGGAATTCAGCAGTTAAGTTAATTCATAGTTATTTTAAGCATGGAAATAGTTGAAATCCCATGTTGTTGACTGTTACAGCTTCTCGTCTCAGGTGCCCTCGAGAATGCTTCAACCTTCGTTGGGACTGCTCGCAAGCTGTAACAGCTCGAACAACTCCTTGCTGACTTTCTATAAGTGAGCATTTTTGTCCTTGCTCATAGTTACAATTTTCTAGATATAGTTTGACAGATCTAAGCACGCATAAGAAAAAAGCTTAGTGCACCTTATCTCGACACTTGAACTAGTCTTGAATACCAGCTTTTTTCGTTGCGTGGCTTTGATCTGATCAAACTATTTTGAAATATTAAGACTCAATGCATTACTAAAAATAACTATGAATTACTTTGACTTTCTTCTTTCAAACAAGAACTGATAAAGAAAGTATCCTGAGATACTTGCAAGTACAGCTATCAAACTAATCTTGAAGAAGTTCTCCATAATAACTTCTCCAAACTCTACCAAAAGAAATGTCACAGTAAAGAACCTTGCCCCTCTTCCGATAATCGAATAAACAATAAAACCAAAAAGATTCATTCGAGACATTCCACCAGCTATCGTAAAAACTTTAAAAGGGATAGGAGTAAAAGCCGCGATAAGGATTGCAGCTGTTCCATATTTACCAAAAAAATCTTCTGCACGTTTTATCCAAGTGTCAGCAAGTTTACCAAGAAATAACTTCGCGACTGGTCTACCACCATAAAGCCCAATATAGTAGCCAAGTACAGCACCTAAAGCACTTCCTACAGTAGCAATCACAGCAAGAGTGTATGGATTCACGGCTCCATTAAGAATCATTGGTATATAAAGGAAGTCTGGCGGAATCGGAAAAACTGAAGACTCAATAAAAGCAAGAATAAATAATCCAACTTCTCCAAGTGAACTACACCAGTCCAGAAATGGAGCGCAAAGGTGGAAAATCTGTTCTTTTAATTCGTGCATGTCGTCATTGCGAGCGCAGCGTAGCAATCCAGTCAATCTGGATCACGACGTCGGACTTCGTCCTCCTCGTGATGACAAAAGTATATCCTCTTTAATCTGTTTCTTCAAATCATCTAAAGAATCAAACTTCTTCTCATCTCTAATACGATCCTCAAGTTCAAGGTGTAGTGTTTTACCGTAGATATCCTGATCAAAATCCAGAATATGAGTTTCTATTGATTTATAAGTTCCATCATCAAAACTCGGTCTCACTCCTATATTCACAGCACATCTGAAATTCCCTGAGATGCCCTCTATAGAGCAGTTCCCTGAATAAACTCCATTTGCAGGGATAATAGTATCTTCTGGTAATTTCAGGTTTGCAGTAGGAAAGCCAATCTGAGTTCCTTGTTTTTTTCCTTTAACAACTTTAGAGATAATTTTAAACTTATGACCTAGAAGTTGATTAGCTTCTTTTATATTTCCAGCATGGATGAGTTGTCTAATTTTCGAACTCGATATCTTCTCATTCCCCATGTCTACTTCCCCAACAACCACAAGCTGAATATTTCTTCTCTCTGCCCAAATTTTTAGCATTTCAATACTGCCACTTCTATTTTTCCCAAAGTGATGATCATAACCAGTACTAATAAACTCTGCGTTCAATGTGTCCAATAAATATTTCTGCAAATACTCTTCTGCACTGGTATTCATCAATTCTTCATCAAAGTTCAAAACTAAAACATAATCAACACCAAGCTCTTCAAAAATCTCCAACCTAGCATTAAGATCTGTGATAAGATCTGGTGCTTTTCCTTGAGTAAGTTTACGTGGGTGATTCGCAAGCGTAATTACTGCTGATTTAATATTATTAGTCTTAGCGTAATCTACAGCAAACTGAATCACAGTCTTATGTCCAATATGAACACCATCAAACATACCAAGAGCGACAGCAGTTTTCTGGGAGAGTTTTTGAGTTGAAGCGTCTAGTACTTGCACTTAGAAGTAAATATCATCTTTATACAGATCTTTAGGGTTAATTTTATTATCGTAGAGTGCTTTTCCAATAATCACTCCATCAATTTTTAATCCTTCTTTCTGAATAGCTTTAAGTTCTCTAACATCATTAATAGTACTAACTCCACCACTCGCGATTACAGTAATATCATTCTCTGTAACTAACTCTCTTAAAACTTCAATATTAGGACCGGACAGCATTCCATCTCTCTCAATATCCGTATAAAGGACATATTTTAATCCCTTATCCTTAAAATCATCAATAATATTTTTAGGAGTTAAAGTAGATTCCTTAGTCCAACCTTCAATCGCTACATGGTTATGCTTACAATCTAATGCAACAACTATTTTCTCAGGACCAAATTTCCCAAGGGCTTCTTTAATCATTTTAGGATTTTCAATTGCGGAACTTCCAAAAATAACGCGATTTGCTCCTGCACCTAAGTATCGATCTACAGTATCAAGAGATCTTATCCCACCACCTACTTGAACTTTAAGTCCAGTCGCTCCGATAATTTTCTCTATAATCGAGAAACTACTTCTCATACCAGTTCTTGCACCATCAAGATCAACCACGTGAAGATACTTCGCGCCTACTGATTTCCAACGCTTTGCTACAAAAACAGGATCATTATTATAAGTAGTGCTCACACCAAAATCTCCCTGCTTTAATCGAACACACTTTTCATTGAGGATATCAATCGCGGTGTAAATATTAAACTTAGGATCTTGCTCTGCCATTATTTTGTGTAATCACGTTTCACTGGTTTAAGATGAGAGATATCCACCGCTTCATAACTTAACTCAGGTTCTCCATTCTTGTAAGTTGCGATAGTAGTTTTAAGCCAATTATCATCATCACGATCTTTAAACTCAGGCTTATAATGCGCTCCACGAGACTCATTACGAGCAAGAGCACCTGTCGTGATGATCTTAGCTAAATCGATCATATAAGAAACTTCACGTGCATAGAACATTGCTTGATTTGCCCACTTAGAACTATCTGGCACTTTTGCATTTTTCAATCGAGCTTCTATTTCTGATATACCTTTCAAAGTTTCTTCTAACTTCTTATTCTCTCTTACTACAGTAACGTTTGCAGTCATCAGGTTTCCAAGCTCTACATGTAAAGCACGTGCATTCTCTGTACCATCCTGCTTCATTAAGTTAGAAATTAGATCTTCTTCCACTCTAACTTGCTTCTTGTATTCTTCTTCAGGAACATCGCAAGAAGTTTTCTTAAGACCTTTGATGTATTCGTTCACTGACTCACCAGCAAGGAAACCACCATAAGTACAAGAAAGAAGTGAATTTGCTCCAAGTCTATTAGCACCATGATACTGATACTCACACTCACCAGCTGCAAATAAACCAGTTATATTTGTCATTTGTTTTTCGTTGTCAACCCAAAGACCACCCATACTGTAATGCACAGACGGGAAAACTTCCATAGGAAATTCACGAGGATCTACACCTTTGAATTTCTCATAGATCTCAAGAATTCCACCAAGCTTAATATCCAATTCATGACGATCTTTATGAGTAAGATCTAAGTAAACAGCACGCTTACCATCCACTCCTAGACCTTGATTCACAACCACATCAAAAATTTCTCTAGTCGCAACATCACGAGGAACTAAATTACCATAGTTAGGATATTTTTCTTCTAAGAAGTACCAAGGCTTACCATCTTTATAAGTCCAAACTCTTCCTCCTTCCCCGCGCGCAGATTCAGACATAAGTCTATCTTTATCACTACCAGGAATAGCAGTAGGGTGAACTTGAATAAACTCACCATTCGCGTACTTAACACCTTGGCGATAAGATACAGCAGCAGCAATTCCATTATTAATTGCACTATTAGTAGACTTTCCGTAAACCAGTCCAGGACCACCTGTTGCAAGAATCACAGCATCAGCTTTAAAGGTTCTAATTTCCATTGTGTTTAAATCTTGTGCGACAACACCACGACAAACACCATCAGCGTCTATAACATTAGAAAGCATTTCCCAGCCTTCGTACTTAGTAAGTTTCCCATCTGCTTCAAAAGCTCTTACTTGCTCATCAAGAGCATAAAGTAACTGTTGACCAGTAGTAGCACCAGCAAACGCTGTGCGGTGATAAAGTGTTCCTCCAAAACGACGGAAGTCAAGATTCCCTTCCGGAGTACGATTGAACATCACACCAAATCTTGCATACATGTCTACGATCTTCGGTGCGTTTTCGCACATCTTTTTAATTGGCGATTGGTTTGCTAAGAAGTCACCACCATAAACGGTATCCCAGAAATGCTTACTCGGATCATCACCTTCACCTTTAATATTCTTAGCAGCGTTAATTCCACCCTGTGCACACACTGAATGTGAACGTTTAACAGGCACTATAGAGATAATGTCTACTTCCAATCCAAGCTGAGCCGATTTTAATGCAGCACCTAATCCTGCAAGCCCACCACCAATAATTACAACTTTTTTACTCATAACAATATATAAGGAATTACTCCTTATTCTATAAATGTTAACAGTAATAGGGAAAAATGTCCCTTTTAGGCAATATAGCTATTGCGAAAATAAGGTTTTCCCTAAAATTCTCTCCCCATGAAAAGCAAACCCAGTTCAGATAAACAGTACTTTTAATTGAGTTGTATAAGAAGCCCTTTAAGTATATGATCTATATATGACTAAACTTTTAGAAGGCAAAATAGCAGTAATCACAGGAGCGGGACGAGGAATCGGACAAGCGACTGCTGAACTCTACGCAAAGCATGGCGCGAAGATCGTGATCGCTGATATAGACGCTGCACCTGCTGAAGAGACTCTGGCTCTAGTTAAAGCTGCAGGCTCAGACGGAATAGTAGTAGCTGGAAATATAGTCAAGCGCGAAGATTGCGACAAAATTATAAAAGCAGGAATGGATCTAGGTGGTGGATCAATAGACATACTTGCAAATATCGCAGGTATTACTAGAGATGCTGTGATTCACAAGATGACAGAAAAAGAGTGGGACTTCGTTATCGATGTAAACCTTAAAGGTACTTTTAATATGATACAGGCAAGCGTTCCAGCTATGAGGGATGTAGCGAAAGACGAGAAACCTGCCCCTAAAGCGCGTTCTATCATTAATGTAAGTTCTACTTCTGGTGTTAAAGGAAATGCTGGACAAATAAATTATGCAGCAGCAAAAGCTGGAATCAACGGAATGACAAGAACCGCTGCAAAAGAATGGGCAAGATTCAATATCCGTAGTAATTCTATTGCTCCAGGTTTTATTGAGACTCGTTTAACAAGTGGACCTTCTGATGATCCGACTCTTGGAGTTCCTGATCAACAAATGCAAATGATTCAGATGCTTTACTCTCAGACTGGTTTAAATCGTCCAGAAGGAATGGGTAAGCCTATCGATATTGCGAACATTGCTTTGTTTCTAGCAAGTGATCTTTCTACTTATATGAGTGGGCAGGTGCTTACAGTAGCTGGTGCAATGATCGACAGCTATTAAAACTAGCCATAATTTCCCTATTTCTGTGTCTTCGTCGGGTTTTGTTCATTAGACTTATTTCGAAAGTCGGAATTATCATTAGGGCAACTCGCGCCTAATGGCGCGGTTGCTACTTTTTTTAAGCGACCTGTCTCTTCGAAACTATGTTTCGAAACAGGTCTATTAGATTTTTTGCGGGAGAATTAAAATTCTCACGAGCCAAATCAGGCCTATGCTTAAAGGCTGGTGCTGTTTCTAGTTTCATTGCAAACGCAAACTAACCCGAACTGAGTCGAGTTAATTCACGCTATACACTTTAATAAATCCGTATTTACCTTATGGTCTATTTATCACTTAAATTATTAAACGAGTAGAAGCGCTTACACGCAAACAACATACCCAAGAGTCCAATGCCCAGTCCAAGAAAGCCAATACTAGCTAATCCACGAACTTCATCCTTATCGTTATGATCTTTTGTAGAATGTCCTCTACTATGTAATTCTTCCAAGTCATTTCTAAAAGAGCTTTTGGGCGAGAAAGGTACAACAGTATCCTTTGACTCTTTCGGGTCTTCTGCAAAACGTGTGGATTAAGTAAAGAGTCATAACGGTTTCAACATAAAGGTTAAGATCTTGAGCCTGAGATATTCTTCGTCTTTTATGCCATAAGCTCGCCTTTGAAAAACTCTGATTTTGTTGTTCAATCCTTCTACAAATCCAAGCTTAATTCCTGCACCAATAGAACAATGGCTCGCTATCCCAGCCCAATGCTTTTCAATCATTATTGCAAATTTGTCGTATGACTTTAGATCTTGCCCTTCTAAAGATCCTTTCCAGTTATCAAAAAACTTACGAGCATCTTGTGGATTTTTGTAATCCCATAATTGAGTAAAGGATTCCTTTAGCAAGTATGCAGTATTGAGGCGCTCGTTAGCTTCTAGTATTTTTTTCAAACTTTCAGGACCATCTAATTTCAAATTCTCCCTTTTTGAGAGCAAAGTATATTTATTACCCTTGATGTAATCCTCTCCATCAGTTTCTTTTAGACGCTTATGCTCTTCTTTCCTCACTTGATCAAGAGACTTATTTAAATGTTGGACTACATGGAATTTATCAAACAAGATTGCTGCATCTGGAACATTTTTTTCTGCTGAATTCCGAAAGGCTTTCCACATATCCATAATCA
>Ga0210044_10011871_pt1 | contig 10070 bp, 13 predicted proteins | sample CryGey13umfilter_2_FD_183959 | JGI IMG/M metagenome (GOLD analysis project Ga0210044, IMG submission 183959) | Groundwater microbial communities from aquifer in Utah, USA - Crystal Geyser 4/9/14 3 um filter (SPAdes) (version 2) | ecosystem: Environmental > Aquatic > Deep subsurface >...
CCGCCGGGTCGCGGGGCGATTGCCCGATCGCGGTGTCGGCCTGTCGCGCCGTCGCCTCGACAGTCTGCTGCTCGAGCAGGCCGAACGGTGCGGCGCTGCTATCGAACGCGGCACGCCGGCACGGGCGGCGGTGTCGGCGCGCGCGGTGCGCCTTGCCGGCGGCGAAGAGATTGCCGGTGATGCGTTGTTTCTGGCGACGGGCAAACACGATCTGCGCGGGCTCGCCCGTCCCGCGGCGGCGAGCGGCGAGGATAGCTGGATGGGGCTGCGCTTTCGCCTCGCCGCCTCGCCGGGACTGGCGGACACGCTTGCGCGCACGATCGAGCTCCATCTCTTTTCGCGTGGCTATGCGGGGCTGCTGCTCCAAGAGGACGGCAGCGCCAATCTCTGCATGGCGGTGCGCAAATCGCGGCTCGCCGAGGCGGGAGGCGATCCGCAGGCGTTGCTCACGCGTCTTGCCGCCGACGCGACCGCCCTCGGCGCGCGTATCGATGCTGCGGCCGGAATAATGGCGAGCGACGCCATCGGCCTCGTTCCCTATGGCTGGCGCGCAACACGCGGCGAAGCCGGGCTGTTTCGGATCGGCGACCAGGCGGCGGTCATCCCGTCGCTCGCCGGCGAGGGGGTCGGCATCGCGCTGGCGAGCGGAGTGGCGGCGGCGCGCGCCTATCTTGCCGGCGGGCCTCAAGCGGCTGCGGGGTATCAGCGACGTTTTGCGCGCAGCGCGCAAAGGCCGATGGCGCTCGCCTCGCTGCTCAAGGCGCTCGCCGAGCGCCCGGCGTTGACTCGTCCCGGACTTGCGCTCGCGCGGCTCCCCGGCGTGCTCGCGCTCGTTTCGCGGCTGACGCGCATATCGGCCTGAGCGCTTGATAGCAACGCCGCGCCGCGCCATATTCGCGCGATGAATAAAATCTCGCTCTCCGACGCCGAATGGCGCGAACGGCTGACCCCCGAGCAATATCATGTCTTGCGCGAGGCCGGAACCGAACCGGCCTTCTCGGGCGCCTATAACGGCAACCACGAATCCGGCCTCTATCGCTGCGGCGGCTGCGGTCTGCCGCTGTTCGACAGCGCCGCCAAATATGACAGCGGCTCGGGCTGGCCGAGCTTCTTCCGGCCGATCGACGACGATGCGATCAGCGAAAACCGCGATGCGAACCATGGCATGGTGCGCGTCGAAGCGCTGTGCGCGCGCTGCGGCGGACATCTCGGACATGTCTTCGCCGATGGGCCGCCGCCGACGGGCCAGCGCTATTGCATGAATAGCCTGTCGCTCGATTTCGAGGCCCAAGCCAGCTGATTCAGCGGGCATTCAGGCGCATCCAGCGCTTGTGACCATGGGTCATCAGGCTTACGAGCGGGGAACATGACGGCAACTGCTTCATCCGAGCGCGGGCCGGTCTGGCGCGTCTTTATCGGCTTCGTCAAATACGGGCTTTATGCGGCTTTGCTAGCGCTGGTCGCGCTCGCCGTCGCCGTCGGTATCGCGATGTCGTCGCTGCCCGACTATGAGACTTTGCAATCCTCGCCCAACGGCCAGACGGTGCGCGTCCGCGCCGCCGACGGCTCGGTGATCTTCGAAATGGGCCCAAGCTACGGGCAATGGCTGAGCTATGACGAAATCCCCACGGTCATGCGCGATGCGATGATCTCGGTCGAGGACCGGCGCTTCGAAAGCCATTTCGGCATCGATCCGATCGGCATCGCGCGGTCGCTCAAGGTTCGTGTCGACCGCGGCCGATGGGCGCAGGGCGGCTCGACGATCACCCAGCAGATCGCGCGCAACCTGTTCCTCACCAACACGCGCACCTTCGGCCGCAAATTCCGCGAAATCATTCTCGCTTTCGCGATGGAGCGCCGGTTTTCGAAAGAGCAGATCCTCGAGCTCTATCTCAACCGCGTCTACTTCGGCGGCGGCGCCTATGGCATCGACGCCGCCTCGCGGCGTTTCTTCGGCCATTCGGCGCGCGAACTCGACCTCGCCGAAGCCGCGGTCGTCGCCGGGCTCGTCAAGGCGCCGTCGCGCTATTCGCCGACCGCCGACGCCGAAGCGGCTATCGGCCGCGCCTCGGTGGTGCTCGACCTTATGGTCGAAACCGGGCGCATCACGCCGGCCGAGGCCGCGGCAGCGATGCCGTCCGAGGTGGCGCTCGCGCCGCAGCCGCGCCGCAACAGCGTCCGCTATTTCACCGATTGGGCCCTGAACCAGCTCGATACGTTGATCGACGAGACGCGCGCGCCGATCGACGTCTGGACGACGCTCGATCTCGAAATGCAGAGCCGCGCGGTCGATTCGGTGCGGGCGCATACGCCGGCCGGGGCGCAGGGCGCGCTGATCGCGCTCGACCGTGACGGCGCGGTGCGCGCGATGGTCGGCGGAACCGACTATGTCACGTCGAACTACAACCGCGCCGTTACCTCGGTGCGTCAGCCGGGCTCGTCGTGGAAACTGTTCGTCTATCTCGCCGCGCTCGAAAACGGCTACACGCCCGAGGACCGGGTCGTCGACGAGCCGGTCGACTGGAACGGCTGGCAACCGCGCAACAGCTCGGGCCGCTATGCCGGCGAAATGGATATCCGCACCGCCTTCGCCTATTCGGTCAACACCATAGCGGCGCAGCTGGGCGCCGAGGTCGGCACGCATACCATCGCCGACATGGCCCAGCGCTTCGGGATTACGACGCCGATCAACACCCACCCCTCGATGGTGCTCGGGACGTCGGACGTTCATCTGATCGATATGACGCGCGCCTTCGCCGCGGTGCAGGCGCACGGCACGGCGGTGACCCCCTATGGCATCGTCAAGGTGACGATGGAGGCCCCCGACACGCGCGAGCAGGTTGAGCTCTATCGCGCCGAGATCGACCAATCGCGCGTGCTGGTTGCGCCCTATGTGGCGGCCGAGATGACCGACCTGTTGCAGACCGCGGTCGCGACCGGCACCGGACGCGCCGCGCAGATTGGCCGGCCCGTCGCCGGCAAGACCGGGACGACGAGCTCTAACAAGGATGGCTGGTTCATCGGCTTTTCGAGCGGCCTCACCACCGGCGTCTGGATGGGCCGCGACGATGCACGGTCGATCGCCGGGCTACAGGGCGGCCGCGCGCCGGCGAGCGCCTTTGCCGATTTCATGCGCTATGCGGTCTCGAGCCGCCCGGTCGAGGAATTCGATACCGAGGTGACGCTGCCCGACTGGCAGCTCGAAGACGAGGAGGACGCCTATTTCGGCGACCCTATCGAGGAAGAAGTTTTCGTCGACGAAAACGGCATGCCGATCGAGCGCCCCGGCGTGTTCGAGGATGTCCGCCCCTATGAGGACGTCGAGGCGCCGAGCAATATGGATGAGAGCTGGCTCGACGAAGTGCTGCGGCGCAACGAACCCGCGCGCCGCGCCGAACGCCGGCGCGATCCGCGCCCTCAGGCGCCGCCTCCGGGCAATCGCGACAAGCCGCCGCCCGTCGTCCGCGGTCAGGAGGAACAGCCGAACCTGTGAAGCGCGGCGCCATGCTCGCGCAGCCAGCGCCGTTCGGGACGAGGATCGCCGCCGAACAGCCGTGCGACGGCGGCGTGAAACGCAGGGCTGTGATCCATGTGCAGGCGGTGCACGACCTCATGCGCGGCGGTGGCGCTGAGCACGCGCGGCGGTGCCAGGATCAACCGCCAGCTATAGCGTATCGCGCCCTTGGCCGAGCAGCTCCCCCAGCGCGAGCGCGCGTCGCCGATCGCGATGCGATCGACACGCACCCCGGCACGCTCCGCGTAAAATTGCGTTTCCTCGCCGAGCTGCAGGCGCGCCTCGGACTTCAGCCAGCGCAGCACGCGGTTCTCAACCCCACCTGCCGGACCGCCGACGAGCAACCGCTCGACCTCGCGCCGAGGCTGACGCGGGCGCACTTCGTTCCAGTCGATCGTCAAAAGCTCGCCGCGCCAAGGAATGGTTTCACCCGGGCCGATCGGAGCGGCCGCGGGCAGCTTGGCAAGTTCGATCTCAATCCAACCGCGCTGGCTTTCCGCCCATTTGTGCGCACGCTTGAGGCTCGCCCGCGCCGGCAGGGTAAGCAGAACGCGTCCGTCGCGCGGATCGACGCGCAACCGCATCGCCTTGGCGCGCGGGTGCCGCTTGACGGTCAGGCCGCGGCGATTGCCGCCGCCTTCGAAAACGGGATCAGAGGATGCGATCGACACAATGGTGCTCGGGATCCCCGGCGTCGAGCTCGGAAACCGTCCACCCGCGCACCGATTCGCCCGCACGGTGCACGGCCTCGCGGTCGCCGCATTCGAGATAATGCCATTGCGGCAGAGGCTTGCCCTCGCCGAGGAGACGATAAGCGCAGGTCCGCGGCAGCCAGGGAATCGTCTTCAAATTGCGCGCCGTAAGCCTGACGCAGTCGGGTACGCGGACGCGGCGGTGGCCATAGTCGGTGCAGCGCGCGGCCTGCGTATCGAGCAATTTGCAGGCGATATTGGTCGGCTGGATTTCGCCGGTGTCGGCATCCTCGAGCTTGTGCAAACAGCATTTGCCGCAGCCGTCGCACAGCGATTCCCATTGCGCGCGCGTCATCCGCGCGAGCGGCACTGCTTCCCAGAAGCGATCTCTCACGACGCCCAGCGTGCGATCTCGCGCGCGATCTCCTCGCCGCTGCCATCGAGCGCGATGATCGCCAGCGGCTCGCCAGCGGGGCCGAAAAGGACGGTGTTGTTGCTGTGATCGACGAGATAGCGGCCCGAACCGTCATCCTCGCCGAGCTGATAATAGACTCCGTAGCGCTCAGTGACCTGGTCGATAACCTCCTGCGACCCGGTGAACCCGAGCAACCGGGGATGAAAATTGTCGGTGAACTCGCGCAGAACGGCGGGCGTATCGCGGGCCGGATCGACACTGATGAAGATCGGCTGGATGCGCGCGGCGAGCGAGGGATTGGCCGCTTCGAGCACGCGCATCCCTTGGCCGAGCTTCTGCATATCGAGCGGACAGACGTCGGGGCAGAAGGTATAGCCGAAATAGATCAGCCGGTACTGGCCGGCAAAATCGGTGTCGCGGACCGTCTCGCCATTTTCATCGATAAGCTCGAAGCTGCCGCCTATGGACGCGCCCTCGAGCGGCGGCGGTTCGCGATTGCATCCCGCCAGTGCAATCAAACCGGCCAGCAATACAAGCCGCAACATCGATCGAAGTTCGTTCATGACAGCGCCAGCCATGCTTTGCTAGGAAGCGTCTGACAAGGGTGAAACAGGGATCGCTTTGATGAAAATCGTTTTTCGGGGCAAATTGGCTGGACTATTGGCGGCGCTTGGGTTCGCCGTCGCGCTGCCTATCGTCGCGCCATCACCCGCCGGCGCACAGCGTTCGGCAACATATGGATTTCTCAACGGCGTGCGCGAGCGCGATTTTGCCGCCGTCCAAGCGATTGTCGAACAACCCGGCTCGACGGTGATCAACGTCCGCGACCGCAGTACTGGCGAGGCCGCGCTTCACATCGTTACGCGGCGTCGCGACACCCAGTGGCTGCTATACCTGCTGCGCGCGCGCGCCAACCCGAATATCCGCGACAATGACGGCAACACGCCGATGCATATCGCCGCGCAGATCGACTATGGCGATGGCATCCGCTGGCTCAATGTCATCGAAGCCAATGTCAACGCCACCAACAATCGCGGCGAAACGCCGCTGATCCTCGCGGTTCAGCAGCGCAATGCCGATATCGTCCGCCAGCTCGTCGAGGCGGGCGCCGATCCCGACATAACCGATGGCGTCGTCGGCATGTCGGCGCGCGATTATGCGACACGCGACAGCCGCAGCGCGGCAATTCTCGCGCTCCTCGATCGCGCACGGCCCGCGCAGCCCGAAGGGCAGACGGTCGGCCCGGTCGCCGAATAGAGCGGTCAGCCGGCCGCGGCGAGATTATCGTCCCCGTTGAGCAGCAGGCGCGTGGCGGCGCGGCGCGCGAAACGCAACGTCTCGACCCGGCGCCGCGCCGCCGCGAGCTTGTGGACTTCTGCCTCGCGTATGATCGCCGCGTCATAAGCATCGGCGACAATCAGTCCGCAGCGTTCGGGCAAAAGCGCGTCGCGAGCCAATAGCCGGCGGTCGAAATCGCCCGGTACCGCCCAGAAAAACCGATCGCAATAGTCGAGATATTCTGTCCATTTGCGGTCGCCGAGCAAATCGGCATGACTGACCTTGATCTCGACGATGATGACCGCGCCCTTGGAATCGAGCGCCATGATATCGGCGCGGCGGCCATTGCCGAGCGAAACCTCGCACAAGGCGATCCAGTCATGCCGGAAGAAGAGCCGTGAAACACCGCGCGCCACGTCGCCCGCGCGCGGCGCACCGGCGAAACACGGCTCGCTTTCGTTTGCAATCCCCGAAGCCATCGCCCAAGCTTAGAACAAAGAATGAACCATGGGAAGATTCACGCGGCGCCGATCATCTCATCGAGCCAGTCTGGCGCCTCGGGCAGATCGAGTTCGACGACCCAGATATCGGGATCGAATTTGCGGCGACGCGAGAGATAGGAGTCAATCGCCGCGGCATCGTCGCTCGCGTCGGGCCCGGCCTGCACCCAACGATAGCCGCCATCGGGCGCCGGACCACGCTCGATCAGCCGGTCGAGAACCCCGTTCCGGATGAGCATGAGCAGCACCGCGCCCGCAATATCGTCGCCCTTGGCAAGCACCATCGCATTGCCGCCATCGGCTTCGCAGCGCCGCCGCAACGCGGCGACGAGCGTCGCGCTGCTGACGCGCGCGCTCATGAGACCGCCGGCTGGCGATAGCCTTCAAGCGACGACAGCGCGATGTGCGAACGCATGAAGGTGCCGGTGCCGCGGGCGGCTTCCTCGCCCGACTCGTCGAGCAATCGTGCCTCGGCGACGAAAACGCGGCGCTGGCCGCTGAGCCAGCGGCCCTCGGCAATGACCGGTCCCTCCGTGAGCGGGCGCGTAAACAGCAGATTGAACCCGGTGGTCAAAAGGAAGCGGTCCGAAACCAGGCTGTTGGCGGCATAGAAGGCGGCATCGTCGAGCATCTTAAAATAGCTGGTGCCGTGTATGGCGCCCGCCGCGTGATTGTAGCGCGAATCGAGATCGAAGCGAATGCGTGCGACCCCGCTCTCGACGATATCGAGCCGCGAATTCCAGATAGCGTTGATCGGCGCTGAATCGTAGAGCGATTCGAGGGCGCGGAAATGCGCCGCTGCGCCGGCAAGCGGCGCGGCGGACGCGGATGACGGCGGCTCAGGCAGCGTCGATCGCCTCTAAGTGCATCAGCAAGGCATAGAGCGCGTCTTCGGACCGGGCACCGCGCAATTTCGCGAGGAAATCCTCGTCGCGCAGGCTGCGGCTGATGCGCGCCAACGCCCTCAAATGCGCCGTGCCGCTGCCGGTTGGCGACAACAGCGCAAATACGCAATCGACGGGAAGATCATCGACCGAGCCATAATCGATCGGCTCGGCCAATCGCAGAAACAGGCCGGTCGGCTTGGCGAGACCGTCAAGCCGGCCGTGGGGGATGGCGATGCCGCCAACAAAGCCGGTCGATGCCAGCCGCTCGCGCGAGTGAAGCTCGGCTTCCACGGTGTCGGCGTCAAGCCCGGCGATCTTCGCCATGCGGCGCGCAATCAGGCGGAATAGCGCCTTCTTGTTCGCTGCCTTTGCATTGAGGATCACTGCGTCGCTGACGAGCAGATCGCTAAAATCGTTCATTATGCACTCTTTCGGCCGTTACGCGCCGGACAATAGCTAACGCTTTATGAGCAAGGGTTTAAGCCCCGGAAACGCGTTCCGGCTCGACCCAACCGATAGAACCGTCGTGACGGCGATAAACCATATTGTAGATGCCGGTGACGCTATTCTTGAAGAGCAGCGCGTTGGTATTGCGCAGATCGAGCATCATCACCGCGTCGGACACGCTGGTGTCGGGAATATCGACGCGCGTCTCGGCAACGACGAGCGGATTATCGCGAGCCTCCTCGGCTTCGTCATCGCCCTCGAACACCGTATAGCCGGCATTCGCTTCGGGCATCACCGACGGCATCTCGCCATTGTGGTTCTGGTGGTGATTCTTGAGGCGATTCATATGGCGGCGAAGCTGCTTTTCGATATGCCCCGCGGCCTCTTCGAAGGCGGCATGCGCATCGCCGGCGTTGGCCGCCTCACCCTTGAAGATCACGCCCTGCATGACATGCGCGACGATCGCGCAGCGAAAACCGTGATCGTGAGGTCCCTTGCCGAAGGTGACCTGCGCCGAAATCGCGCGCGAGAAATATTTCTCGGCGATCCCGGTCAGCCGCTCCTCGACACGCGCCTTGAGCGCGTCACCGGTTTCGATCTGATGGCCCGATACGCGAATGTCCATGAAGGGGTTCCTCTTTTGAAGCGGCGCCGCCCGTGCGGCATAGCGCCTGGAAAATCAACCGTCGTTGCTCGCCGCCGGCCAGAGCGGATCGTTCAAGCCGGCGATGAAAATGCGATGCCGCGCCAACTCGTCGGCCGACGCGGCGTGCGGACGCGGCGCGCGATAAACCGATTGCGGCCGGCGCAGGGCAACAGCCGCGGCGGACGTCTCGCGGTCGTCGTGCGCGTCGGCTTCTTCGGCCAGGATGAGACCGATCTGCCGCCCGCCGGTCAGCTCGACATAAACCAGGGCGAGCAATTGCGAGTCGAGCAATGCGCCGTGAAGGACACGCTGGCTGCGATCGATACCATAGCGGCTGCACAAGGCATCGAGGCTGTGCTTGGCGCCGGGATGTTTGATGCGCGCGAGCGCCAGCGTATCGATCATCCGCTCGACCGGAACATCGGGACGGCCGCAGCGTTTGAGCTCGCTGTTGAGAAAGCCGAAATCGAACTGCGCATTGTGCGCAACGAGCGGACTATCCTCGATAAAGTCGATGAAATCCTGCGCGCCGTCGGCGAACAGCGGCTTGCTGGCGAGAAAGGCGTCGGAGAGACCATGGACGGCGAAGGCCTCGCCAGGCATCTCGCGCTCGGGATTGAAATAGGCGTGGAAACTGCGCCCCGTTTCGACGCGATTGATGAGTTCGAGGGCGCCGATTTCAACCAGACGATCCCCGTTGGCGGGGCTTAATCCGGTGGTTTCCGTGTCGAAAACTATTTCACGCATTGACTGCAATATCGGACGTCATGGGTCTTTAGGCAAGTGACGATCGCGTCAATCTGACGCTTTGTTTCGGCGAGCGGGACGCCGGTATCGACGATGAAGTCGGCGCGCGCGCGCTTTCCGGCATCGGGGAGCTGGAGCGCGAGAACTTGTTCGAACTTCTGACGCGACATGCCGGGGCGCGCGAGAACGCGTTCGCGCTGGATCTCGGGAGGAGCAGACACGACGATCACGCCGTCGAGCCCGGCATCGCCGGTCGTCTCATATAACAGAGGAATATCGAACAGCACGATGTGCGCACCGGCATGCTTCCTCAGAAAGGCCGCACGATTGAGCCCGACCGCCGGATGGATGAGATCTTCGAGCGCGCGCAATTTTTCCCGATCCCCCAGCACGGCAGCAGAGAGTTTGGCGCGGTCGACACCTTCGAGGCCCGTCGTTCCGGGAAACAGCTGCTCGATCGCCTCGACAAGCTCGCCGCCGGGCCCCTGAAGCCGGTGGACCTCGGCATCGGCGTCGAACACCGGCACACCGAGCGCTGCGAACATCGCCGAGACGGTCGATTTTCCCATGCCGATCGAGCCAGTGAGACCCAATTTAATCATAAGCGCACCATCATCCGATCAGCTGCTCCCGTAATTGGGTGTCATGGTCGCGCGGCGCAACCTCGCCGAAGAACAGTTCGAAGGCAATCGCGGCCTGGGCGATCAACATTTCAAGCCCGTCGATCGTCTCAAGCCCGCGCGCACGCGCCGCGGCGAGCAGTCCGGTTTGAAGCGGCGCATAGACGAGATCGTATACAATCGCATCGTCGGCAAGCGGCGCGAGATCGAGATCGAGCGGTGGCTGTCCGGCCATGCCGAGCGGGCTTGCATTGATCAGCAACGTCGCCGGCGGGAGCACCGATTCGAGCGGCAACACATCGCCCGTGAGACCGAAAGCGGCAA
>Ga0210044_10011873_pt1 | contig 10069 bp, 9 predicted proteins | sample CryGey13umfilter_2_FD_183959 | JGI IMG/M metagenome (GOLD analysis project Ga0210044, IMG submission 183959) | Groundwater microbial communities from aquifer in Utah, USA - Crystal Geyser 4/9/14 3 um filter (SPAdes) (version 2) | ecosystem: Environmental > Aquatic > Deep subsurface > Groundwater...
ATTGAGTCGCAGTATTTGAAAATAGACTTATATGACCGGCTACGGACGCTTTACGCCCAGTAAATCCGGATAACGCTTGGGACCTACGTATTACCGCGGCTGCTGGCACGTAGTTAGCCGTCCCTTATTCTTGGGGTACAGTCAGTCGTCTTCCCCCAAAAAAGGAGTTTACACACCGTAATGCGTCATCCTCCACGCAGGATCGCTGGATCAGGGTTTCCCCCATTGTCCAAGATTCCCCACTGCTGCCTCCCGTAGGAGTATGGGCCGTGTCTCAGTCCCATTGCGACCGTTCATCCTCTCAGATCGGTTACCCGTCATAGGCTTGGTGAGCCATTACCACACCAACTACCTGATAGGCCGCACCCTCCTCCCAAAGCGCATAAAGCTTTACCCGGCACCTTTAGTTAAAGGTGCCGGACACATGGCGGATTAGCGACGTTTCCGTCGTTATCCTCCACTTTGGGGCAGATGAGGTACGTGTTACTCGCCCGTTTGCCACTAACTCAAAATCTCATCATCTCTCTTCCCGAGGGAAGATTAAGTCAAAGAAAATGGTCCGTTCGACTTGCATGTGTTAGGCGTCCTGCTAGCGTTCATCCTGAGCCAGGGTCAAACTCTTCATAAAAGAGTCTACCGTTAGGCAGACAGGGTCATTATCTAATAGTTTCAAAGAATCTATTTAGAGATGTCACAATGTCTCTCATTTGAACACAATAATTTTAATGATCTCAACGCATATCATCATAATGATATGGAACCTTTTAACAACTACATTTCAATGTTTCACCTACATTTTAGCTTCTACATCATACATTTCAATATTTTAGAGACCATTCATGTATATGGTGACACCAATCTACTTTCCCAGCCCCTGTTGGACCAGTATCATCGACCGAAAAAGGCTTAACTACTGTGTTCGGAATGGTAACAGGTGTGTCCCTTTCTCGCATCAGTATCACCATCTACACAAATGACCCAAAACGTTTCAGCGTTGAAACGCCATCCATACAACATCCGACAGTTTATTTTTGAAAGGACACATAAGTCCCTCGATCATTAGTACGCCTTTGCTAAACATGTTACCACGCTTACACATAGCGCCTATCAATCCTGTAGTCTCCAGGAGATCTTACCCCCGAATTACTTCGGGGTGGGTGATCTAATCTTGGAGCATGTTTCCCACTTAGATGCTTTCAGTGGTTATCAGTTCCCAGCATAGCTACTCAGCACTGCCGATGGTTCGACAACTGATACACTAGAGGCTGGTCCAACCCGGTCCTCTCGTACTAGGGTCAGCACTCCTCAAATCACCTACGGCCACAGTAGATAGAGACCGAACTGTCTCACGACGTTCTGAACCCAACTCGCGTCCCGCTTTAATGGGCGAACAGCCCAACCCTTGGGACCTTCTACAGCCCCAGGATGCGACGAGTCGACATCGAGGTGCCAAACGGGATCGTCGCTATGAACGCTTAGATCCCATTAGCCTGTTATCCCCGGAGTAACTTTTATCCGTTGAGCGGATCCCCTTCCACTCGGAAGATCCGGATCACTTTCACCTAGTTTCCTACCTGTTCGACCTGTCAGTCTCACAGTCAAGCTGACTTATGCGAATATACATTAGCAACGGTTTCCATCCGTAGCAAGTCAACCTTTGTACGCCTCCGTTACTTTTTAGGAGGCACCCGCCCCAGGTAAACTGTCAAACTGACACTGTTCCTCGCTTTTGCGGGGTTAGATATGCTATATACCATGGGTGGTATCTCATGTTGTGGCTCCCCCCAATCTGACGATTGAAGATCAAAGCCTCCCACCTATGCTGAACATTATATACTACATACCAATATCAATCTACAGTGAAGCTTCACGGGGTCTTTTCGTCTAGCTGTGGCTAACCGGCATTTTTACCGGTATTGTAATTTCACCGAGTCCAATCACGAGACAGTGTGGGGATGATTGCGCCATTCATGCGGGTCAGAACTTACCTGACAAGGAATTTCGCTACCTTAGGACCGTCATAGTTACGGCCGTCATTCACCAGTGCTTGACACTCGAGCTTGCACAAGAGTACTTAACATTCTGGCATTGGACAGGCGTCACCCTCTATACATCCATTTACATGTTAGCAGAGAGCTGTGTTTTTGATAAACAGTTCCCCCCACGTCGTTCGCTGCGACCTCGTACTTCTACAAGGCAGGGCTTATCCCGAAGTTACGCCCGCTAATTTGCCAAGTTCCTTATAAATTGGTTATCTCGATCGCCTTAGTATTCTCAACTTGCCCACCAGTGTCGGTTCTGGGTACAGGCTTTATAGCAATTAACGCTAGTGGTTTTTCTTGATACCAGAACTATAAGATTCCCATGTACAAGTACAAGGTTACGATGAGACTCAACATTGACCCTTATGCGGATTTCCCTACACAAGTCTCTCACAATAAAGTAAGATAGTTTCGTCTTTTCGACTCCCATCCTTAGGGAGCCCCTACGTGTCCCGATATGTCACCACTTCACTCACTACAAAGGGACTGGAATATTAACCAGTGGTCCATCGACTGCCCCTTTCGGGTAATGTCTTAGGTCCTGCCTAACCCTACGTCGAAGAACGTTGCGTAGGAACCCTTAGGCTTTCGGCGGCCCGAATTTTCATCGGGCGTCGTTACTCATGTCAGCATTGTTACTTCTTTGTCGTCCAGGCAAGCTTACGCCAACCCTTCAGCCAACAAAGAACACTCTCCTACCCCCCTCCAAATTACTTCGGAGGAGTTTCGACTTCGGTATGTAGTTTAGCCCCGTTACATCTTCAGTGCACCTTCGCTCGTCCAGTGAGCTATTACGCTTTCTTTAAAGGATTGCTGCTTCTAAGCAAACCTCCTGGATGTTTATGCAAAAGTACCTCTTTTCCCACTTAACTACATTTAGGGACCTTAGTCAGAAATCTGGACTGTTATCCTTTTGACTACGGCACTTAGCTGTCGCAGTCTCACTCTGCAATATTCCTCACAGTATTCGAAGTTTAGCAAGGTTTGGTAATGCCTTTCGACACCCCTAGCCTTACAAGAGCTCTACCCCTGATGAGATCTTAGTTTGCAGGCTGTACGTAAATACATTTCGGAGAGAACCAGCTATCACGCTATTCGATAAGCTTTTCACTCCAACGCACAGGTCATCGGAAGGATTTGCAGTTCCTACCCGTTCGGTCCTCTAGCTAGGTTTCCCTAGCCGTCAACCTGCCCATGCGTAGCTCATAGCGTTTCGGGTCTATTGATAGCAACTATAGGCCCTATTCAGACCCTTCTGCAAAAGCAGATTCGGTTTCCCTACGGCTCCGGCTATCACTGCCTTAACCTTGCTACCACCAATAACTCGCTGACCCATTCGTCAATAGGTACGCGGTCATCCGGCACTTTTAGTTATTTGATATAATATTCAATCTTTTTTTAATCATGCTCTCATTTTTCATGATTTTTGATCGAACGCTCTCTTTGCATAGCAACAGAACGAGTAAGATATCACTCAACATAAATCAATTCCCAAGGAATTTTTTTGCATGTATAATCAGAAAGTCACTGATTGTGTTCATTCAATCTCTTCCACGGATCAAGACTACATCAATAATACAAACTAGTATCTTATTGGCTCTGTATAATATATACATAATACATTATATACATAATACATCAAGAAAACCAAAAAACTAAAAGTGCCGGACTCCCACCCTTTGTAAGCATAGAATTTCAGGATCTATTTCACTCCCCTCCCGGGGTTCTTTTCACCTTTCCCTCGCGGTACTATTACGCTATCGGTGTAAAAGAGTATTTAGCCTTATGCAGTGGTCTGCACAGATTCACGCCAGATTCCACGTGTCTGACGCTACTCGGGGACAATCATAAGAGTTGTATATATGTCACATACGGGACTATAACCCTCTATGGTAAAGTTTTTCAACTTTCTTCTATTATATACACAATTTATAACTCTTTGAAGTAGTACTGACTACTTCCACAAAAACCCCACAACCCCATCGCTAGACAACGGTCAGTACCTTGACATCTAGGTGGTTTAGGCTGATCCCAGTTCGTTCGTCACTACTACGGGAATCGCTTACGCTTTATTTTCCTCCTGCTACTGAGATATTTCACTTCGCAGGCTTACGGATTTTACTCTCGATTAAATCGAGAAGGTTGCCCTATTCGGAAATCTTCGGCTATAACGGTTGCTGAGACCTTACCGAAGCTTATCGCACCCAACGACGTCCTTCATCCGCTCTTTTACCCAAGGCATCCATTCTATGCTCATAAATAGACTTATCGCCTTTCAAAAATAAACTGTCTGATGCTGTTAAGGAACTTCCATGCTTGACTTTCTATTTATTCCCAACCCAAACTTCACGAAGAAATTAAGGTCAAAAAAAAACAACGCCAAACGCGACTAAATGTATTGATATACAACCGACCCCTGATTGCAAGCATATTTCACTTCTTTATTAAAAAAAGTACTATATTCTACAACCATGCATACACAAAAGGATACCAACCATTCATCAAGTGAAAAAATAGAGAGAGGAAATCAAAGTGGAATCTAGAAACAAAATCAACGAACAAAGTGGGCTTGTTTTCTTTCTAGATGAAGCGACATACACTTCATAATGGGTGGTCTTCTCTTATGCTGAATTCATAGACGATGTACTATATAATATGTATCTATTTAGTTGGCAGACACCCATCTGCCCCTACGACCACCAACCAATAGGTCTTCACCTTTACCCTTTACCATTTATACTTTGCCCTTTATCTCTAATTTTCCGTCAAAGTCACCGTGATCGTCCCTCTATACACTCCAGGCTCAGTATATGCTGGAATAGTCAATCTATAGGATGGTTTCACTCCATACTGTCACAAAACACCAAAATTTGATGCTGGGTTTCTATACAAAATTGAATAGGTTGCACCCCCACCAAAATTATCAGTCACATATCACAATGCTCAAGCATATACTCTTGGATTTTCTCCACCCCCCAGCAAACTCACTGCACTGACACCACCAGTAACTCCAACAGCTAGATGGGATGCATACAAGATACCAGAACTAAAAACAGCTCACGAATACACCAAGTCATCAGCTGACATAGTCACTGTCCAACCAAGATTAGCACCTTTGTAATCTGATACAGACACAAAACATGGAGATATGACATCAAACTGTTGCGCAATAGTAGACTGTGTTGCATCGCCAAAATCAATATCACACAATGGATCAAGACTCACATATCACGAAATAATAGAGATCTGAGATTGTCATACCAAACCACCAGCTTCGACACAAATAGAAGGAGTACCATGACAAATATATCATGTCTCCACCAAACACAATTCACTACATCCATCTCCCGTCCCTATGTCTCCATCATCACATCACTCTCCAGCTTCGATGATACTATTGCCACACGTTCCACAGCCCTCATCAATCACACCATCACAATCATTATCATAATTATCACACACCTCAGTATTGCCAGGATACGTAAGTATTTGTGTATCATCACAATCATTGTCTTCATAGGTCTCAATCAATTCATCCAAGCCACAAATAGACACACCATCACTATCAGCATCAACACAATCCACCATACCTCATGGATCACAAATACGTCCTACTTCACGACAATCATCACCAAAACCATTGTCTTGTATCGTGTAGCTCACTTTGGCAACATCAATATTATTGATGACTTCATGGGAAAATATCGCTCACGTCATAGTAAACCATCATCACGAAAGATATTTGACAAACTTCAATGAATCAACAATATCTATATGAAGAAAAGTAAAAGACACTATTACTGAAGCACATCATTCAACCTCAAAATAAATGAGATCAAAAGGTAAAGAGTTTCACAAACGCTTATTGTTCGTCACAATATCATTCTCATTGATCCTTGTCACCTGCGTCACAACACATGCCTCATCAAATGAAACCACAGCCTGAGATCAGGTGAAATCATCTTTTCACAATCAAAAACTTGCAACATTATTTTGTAAATAATCTCACGTCAAATCAAAATTATGATCGACTTCGTCTCATCATCTATTTTCCATAGTAGTTGAAATACCATCATCATCATCATCAGCGTCCAAATAATTATCTACGCCATCACCATCATCATCACCTATTCATTCTATACAATCGATGATACCATCAACATCACTATCAACAGAACACGCACACAAAGATGGACTAACATCACAAGAGTAACCAAATTCAACTTGACAACTTTTGTCACATCCATCACCATCAACGATATTCCCATCATCACACTGTTCATACTCATTGCCGTGTGCGATAAAATACGCCCTATATTCCACTCAGTCAACGATTCACTTCACCATTTTGTCATCCTTACTTCACACAAAAAAACCAAGCAATAATTTATTTCCATCAAGCTCCAAATCAAAACCTTTTTGCAAAAGCACCTGCTCATCGATCAGACAGGTTTGCTGTCTTGATTGCTCATCATCAGCATTAAATCAACAAAATGAAGCTGTCAAATCTCACTGTTGTATCAATGCACCAAATTTCATCCCCTTGATACTTCTCAATGAATTAGATCAACTAGCAATAGCTTGAATCAAGTAACGAGAATCCAAACGGAAAAATAATCCTTTCAAACGTCATGTCCCAGGAGAAAAAGAAAAATCATCACGAAAAAAACGACTCTCTATCTGATCAAGCAGTATATTGTTGTGTCAATGAGAAATCTCTTTGTGAGACTTCCCATCCTCAAAAAAATCACGTACACTTACTTCTTTTTCTCATCATCAACCATCAGTCATATTCCATTTTTGATTCAATTCATCATCACGAAAAATCACTGATGTTTGGCTCAAGCTATCTGGTCTTCCCTCAATCACCCCATCACCACACATCGATCCTCATCAAGCAAATGCAAGATAAGCAACTTGTTCTCATACCGAACTCACATTATCGTTTTTGAAATGATCATCCTGTATCACCAAATTCATTGCCTTATCCTTCAAAGGAATACTGCCAAGCAATATCGGTGATCATCATTTCCTATTACTCAATCAAGCACTCGATAGTACTGCTCATATAGCATCAAATGACAATCCATATCTCTTAGGTGCTTTATCAGATACTTTAATGTTCTTATCACCAAGTCCCAATTCCAATCTATACTTTCCCACATCATACAAACCTTTCTCTCACACAATATATCAAATCGTTTCCTTTTTTGACACCACCGAACTTCACTCTCCATCATGCATGGCAACATAAAAATATTTGCTATCAGGAGGAGATCTCATATTTTTGCCACGAGCAACAAAGGTGAGATAATCTGATTTAGTTTGATTTACAAAACTCATCACCCCTCATATCACAACCGGAGAATCATAAGACTGCTGATAAGATCTTTTCAAGACATTTTTCCAAGCATTACTTCCCGCCAACAAGCTTGTTTCAATCTTCACAGCTTCCAAAGCGATACCATCTTCTGCTCTTTGATACACACCCTCCTCCACCACAAAATAAAAAATATCATAAGATCACACAAATGCCTCATTTCACACACTACGCAAACTGACAGAAAATCATGATCAAACAACTTTGTCTATCCTCACCACCGATCACTGATCACCCAAAGATGGTTTGATCAAACTCGCAACCACCACCGGTGATCTATAAATATTTTTCAATATCACTTGCTTCCACTCCTGCCCCACACCCGTCACTTTCCCCCACTCCAAAACGAGTCACTTTGCTCACGCAAAGCTTACAAAAACCAACAAAAAAACTCCCACGCCCAAAAACGAACGAATATATTGCTTCAAGACAATCAACACAATATTCCCATTAAAGAGATAAACCATAACCAATGCAACCAAAACACAATAGCAAACCACATCAAAATAAAAAGATGAAATCAAAAAAAACGACCCCCACCAAGAAGTCGTTTTTTCTTATCTTGTCACAATCTGCTTACAAACATCTAGTATCTTAAGTCTAGCATCTAGCATCAAACACCCCTATTTCTACCCGCTCCACAATTTCTCACGGGGTCACTGTTTCTGTCTCTGTTTCTGTTACTCTCTTCCCCTAACGCCTATACACATCCAAAAACTGCATGTCATCATAGCCAGGAGGTGTATCCATATACAAGGAGGGGTTTTGTTCTATCAAAAAGGATGCTCATTCATACACATTAATTTGTTTCTCACTTTCATTCAAAAAGAACCAATTATTCAATTCAGATATCCTTCCTTGAATGAGAGTATCCAAACGAGGTCAAACAGCCACTCATCTCAAAGTCAAACCTCATTCAAAACACCATTCTCCTCATGAGAGTTTTTTGGCATTGTTACGAAGATCTTCACCAACACTAGCGAAACCTTTTTGACTGATGAAGATACCATTGACTATTTGTCTCCTATTACAGACTCATTCATTGGAAAAACGTATTTCTCCATCAGGTACCACAAACATCACATTCCTTTCCAAATTGCCCTTAATCGTCAGATGTCCATTTCTGACTATGATAGTCACGGGTCAGGAGTTCATGATCTTATCTTCTCTGATAGTGACATCACCATCAAACACGAAGATAGATTTGTTGGGAACTTTTGCTACTTTTGATTGTCCACCGACATCTCATGCACCCACAGCCAAACTACTATATTTTTTCACAAATTTATCTATCAGATTATCCACTGCCACACCTCCATCAAACTCTTCAGCTTCTATCAAGGTATAATACTGAAGATTGTATTTTTCAAAGATAGACACCCCATCCATAGCTTCAAAATCTGTCACAGGAACACTACCCGCTATCTGTAAGCTATCCTTGGAAGTAATAGTACCTTTTTGCATCACATATGGTTTGGTCAAAGCAAAGTTGGCCATACAGCAATTGTCAGTAGTCGATGTCAACACCTGTCTACTAGGACCACAATAATCAAAATTAATACGATCAAGTTTGACCTTAAATTCTCCCAAAGGACCAGGGTCAGGAATATAATCACTGATATTTTCCAAATAAGATCTACCAGGAGCTATGGTGATACCTTCGCCCAAAACAGATTCAAAAGGAGCGAACACTTCTTTGTCAGCCCAATCATTCACGAAACAATTTCTTTCAAAAGTTCCAAAGCTGAAATCACCGTGGATCAACACGAACGAACAACTCAAACTACTTTCTATGATCTTCCCTTCATCTTGTGGACCTGCACAAGATTCCACGGTTTCCATTTTGTCTTTTTCTATATCCCATCGAACAGGTAATATATCGCCATGCATCACAGACATCGTGACATCTTGGACGAAACATTTGGGTTCGCTATCCATACATTCTCCCGTTTGAGGATCGATCTTACAATCCTTTCCACCATTTTTCTTTACCAATTGGCAATTCTGACAAATATAGTTTCACGCATCAGGGATAGTAGATGAAGCCACATTGGCAAACAACCTTCATCCAAAATCAGACAAGGGAGCGCTATTGTTACCAAATCACAAATCACATTGTTCCCATTGATTGAATTCACCATTGCCACAAATACCAAATTTGGGGGTTTTATCTTCCTTCAAAGTGACTGCTCCAACACATTTGGGTTTCGCATATTTTTCACCATTGAACAGACACTGTGCATAATAGGTACCTGGCTTGTTGTAGATACATTTTGCTTGACCTTTGACGGCATTGTCAAAAACAGATGTCTGACCATTGCCACAGTCAAGGAGTATAGAGAGAGCAGGTGCTCCATCACTCACACAGCTAATATCTACTGGTACTTCTTCATAGGCACCAACACTAATAGGGCCAGACAAAGAACTTTTGATCCATGCACATTCTCCAGGTGCCAAACACTGCACAAGTGCACTCGAAGCATCTCTCGAACCATTGCTAGAGCTGATATATGCAGGGTTACTCAAAGCACAACCCTTTTCATCAATACGAGCACGAATCACTATCACTCATGAGTCACCAGGCAACAGGTCAAAACCATCCAAAATGATGGAATTTCATTGATGACGAATAGTACCTCCAACACCA
>Ga0210044_10011874_pt1 | contig 10069 bp, 7 predicted proteins | sample CryGey13umfilter_2_FD_183959 | JGI IMG/M metagenome (GOLD analysis project Ga0210044, IMG submission 183959) | Groundwater microbial communities from aquifer in Utah, USA - Crystal Geyser 4/9/14 3 um filter (SPAdes) (version 2) | ecosystem: Environmental > Aquatic > Deep subsurface > Groundwater...
GACATGCATGACGAAGAGACGGAACCAGTGAGCGAGGCCATCAGCAGATTGGGGTCCGCTTGGACATGCTGGTGGGTCACCTCCGTGCGCGGAGTTCGGGGAAGTCCGCGAAAGAGGTCAGCCGCTTCGTCGGGTACGGCAATGATGATCAGCGAAGAGTCGTGCATATTCTGGTCACGCCAGGACCAATGCGCTTCAAGAACCTGTGCGAGGTCGGAATGAGCGTCAATCTCCACGTGCATGCGATGCCAGTCGGGTATTTCGTCGCTGAGCAAATACTCGTAAATATCGGGGGCATAAATCTTCAAACTGTCGAGGGATGGTCCGAGCACACTTGTCGGTCGGGGCTCACCATAATTTGAACTCGTGAATCGAAACCACGCGTTGACGACCGGGAGTCCCGTTTCGAGTATCTTCTCGTAATCAGGCATTCATGACCTCCACCATACTACCACATCTTTCTCGATTCCGCTACAACAACCGATCCAGCAAGCGATACTGCACCGCCTCCGCAATATGATGCGATTGCACTGACTCTTCCCCTTCAATATCCGCAATCGTCCTCGCAACCCTGCGAATCTTGTCGTACGCCCGCGCACTCAATCCAAGCTCCTTCACCGCTTGCCCGAGCAGCATTTCTCCCACGCTATCCAATGCCGCATATTTCTCCAATCGCTTTCCCGACAAATCGCAATTGAGAACGCCGTCCCCGTGCCGCGCCTGTTGTCGCGCGCGAGCCTCCAAAACCACCTCGCGCATCTCCGCACTCGTCTTCCCCTCCGCACGAGCACGCAACCGCGCATAAGGTACCGCAGGCACTTCAATGTGAATATCAATCCGATCAACCAACGGCCCGGATATCTTTGATAAGTATTTCTCCATCTCCTTTCGGCCGTATTCGTCGTTCGGCATCTGCCCACGCTGCGTCGGATTCACCGCCGCCACCATCATGAACTGCGCCGGAAAACGAAGCGTCGAATGCGCCCGCGAAATCGTAACGATCCCGTCTTCCATCGGCTGACGCAAGGTCTCCAGAACCATCCGACCGAACTCCGGCATCTCATCGAGAAACAAAACCCCCCGATGCGCCAGGCTCACCTCGCCCGGCCGCGGAATCGTCCCCCCACCAATAATCGCAGAACTGCTTGCCGTGTGATGCGGAGTCCGCACCGGCCGCTCAACTTTCAACCCCTCACCCAGCCCCACCAATCCGCACGATGAATAAATCCGCGCAACCTCTAGCGCCTCGTCACGAGTCAGCGGCGGCAACAATCCCGGAATCGCCTTCGCAAGCATCGTCTTCCCCGCACCCGGCGGGCCGATCATGAGTAAATTATGACCGCCCGCAACCGCAATCAGAAGCGCCCGCTTCGCAGACTCCTGCCCCTTGATCTCCGCAAGATCAACCGACGCCTGTAGATTCGCAACCAATTCATCAAAATCAACACCCCGCTCCGGCGCAAACATTGATTCCGCATAATCATCATCAACCGCATTCCCCTCGCGATCGACCATCGTCGAGCCGTCGTAATTCAACATCGAAATCACCGACGCCAGCGTCGTCAGCCCGTAGACCTCAATCCCCTCCACCGCTGCTGCCTCTCGCGCGTTTTCCTTCGGCAAAATAATCCCCCGCATCCCGTGCTGTTTCGCATGAAGCGCCATCGAAATCGCGCCGCGAATCGGGCGCAATCGGCCATCAAGCGACACCTCACCAGCAATAACAAATTCTCGATAATCAAAAGGCGCATCTCGACGAGGACAAGCAATCGTACCCGTCGCAAGCAAAACCCCGACCGCAATCGGAAGGTCGTACATCGGACCCTCTTTGCGAACATCCGCCGGTGCCAGATTGATCAGAATCCGCGCATCCGGAAATCGATACCCCGTATTCCCAATCGCGCTCCGTACCCGCTCCACCGATTCCTTCACCGCCGCATCAGGCAACCCCACCACCGTGATCTTCGGCAGCCCAACTTCCTCAATATCAACCTCCACCTCACAAGGACCGTCATCAATCCCCGACAAAACGAAACTCTGAACACGTGCATGCATGGCGGAGCCCTCTTTCATCCTCCGCCGCCACCTCAGCCCACAGTGTATCACACCATAGTCAACCCTGACAAGCCCCGAACACCGCATTATGTGGTGATCCCGCTTCAGGTGAATCCAACGCGCAACGGCTCGAATCGATCCCGCCGACATGGCCAAACAGGTGAAGATCATCACACTCCTCAACTGAAATTCAGCGGTAGTATGGCTGATCAGAGCGTCAAATGAACCCGCCCGCATTTCCAACGGTATGAAGGATTTTTCACTCCCAATTGTTACATGATTATGAAAAAATCTTCGAAGAATCGAATTCTCGCTGCCGTCTGCATCATCGCCGACATCGCCATCTCGATCTACCAAACCATCAACGTACTCAACGCCTACGCAAGCAAAAACTGGCCCACCACCACCGGCGCCGTCCTCTCATCTGAACTCACCGGCGGAACCGGCGGAACGGGCAGCGCACGGTCAAACGACTACAAGCCGAACCTCCGTTGCACCTACACAACACGCGCAGCCGAACCCAACTTCTACGAAGCCGACCGCATCTCATTCAGCGACGGCATTACAAAGACCAGAGAACACACGCAGCAAATCGCCGACCAGTATCCTCCAGGAAAAACCGTAACCGTCCATGACGACCCCGATCACCCTGAAATCGCGGTCGTCGAACCCGGTGTCTCGCCCGCCAGATTCATTTACCTGGTGCTCGGATTGGCGCACCTCGCTCTCGGCGCATACACCGCCTTCAATGGAGCCAAGAAATAGCCCCGCACGTTCACCCCAAAAATAAAGAACGCCCCCAAGGGGAGTCGAACCCCTGTTTCCAGGATGAGAACCTGACGTCCTGGGCCACTAGACGATGGGGGCGAAAATTCGCGGCCGAAACACAATCAAACTATGATCGGATCCCGAATCGCCTGCCATTCTATCTCCCTCAACCGCCAATCGCCAAATCCCCTTTCCGCAATTCAGGTTTTCTGTCATCCGCGTCCGCACCATCGTCATGCCTTCACCTCCTCGCCGCCCACTCCCGCCACCAGAACCTTAACATTTCATCACCTTCATCCGCCAATCACCTGAACCAGACCTCCTCCCAACTGTAGAATCCCCTGGCGTAGGGCTATCGTTCGTCCATATGATTCCAGATTCGGGTCAACGCGCCCGCGAAGAAAGAAAACAATCGCCGAACCCGGCTCGGCTCATTCAACCGGCGGACGCCCTTTGAGGGTTACAACAAAAAGCAAAAGGAGTTAACCGTGACAATTCGAAAGATGATCGCAACGGCCGCTAAGCCAACCTCGCTGATTGGGTTCGCCGCCTCCACACTCGCCGTCATAACCGCCAGCAACGCACTCGCCAAAGACCTGCCACCGTTCGACAAAGTCTCAGACGGCTACCGCAAAGTCGTCTCCACCGCCGACGGGCAGGCCTCACTCTACACCCTTTATCGAAACGACAATGAACAGCAACTCCTCGCTGAACTCCCCCGAAATTTCGATCACAAGAAAATCTTCGTCGCGACCTCAATCGCCGGCGGTAGTACCCTCACCGGCTGGCAATGGATGGATATGTACGTCTATTGGACACGAGTCAAAAACACGCTTGTTCTCATGGAGCCGGAACTCCAATACCAATCACGAGGCAGCAGCCAGATCACGTCCTCCGTCAAGCGAACCTACACCGACCGCATGGTCCTCTCCGTACCCATCATCTCCATTGGGCCCGGCGGCGGACCCGTCATCGATCTCGATGCCCTCCTCGTCGAACAATCAGGACGCTTTGGCCTCCCTATTAACAGTTCCCTCACCAAAATCGATGAATGCAAGGCCTTCCCCCAGAACCTCGAAATCGCCTTCAAAGGTCCGGGCGGAGACGGACGACTCACCACCATCCATTACTCGATCAGTTCCATTCCCGAAACAAAATACACCCCACGAGAAGCCGATGAACGTATCGGTTATTTCCTCACCGTCTTCAAGGACTTCAACAAATCCTCCGACGACGGAAAGCAGTTCGTCCGCTACATCAATCGATGGAACCTCAAAAAACGCGACCCCAAACTCAAACTCAGTCCGCCTGAAAAACCCATTATCTTCTACCTCGAACACACCATCCCAGTCAAATATCGAAGATACGTCCGCGACGGAATCCTCGATTGGAATAAGGCCTTCCGCAAGGTAGGAATCGACGGCGCCATCGAAGTCCGCCAGCAGGATGCCAAGACCGGTGCCTACATGGACCTCGATCCCGAAGACGTTCGGTACAACTTCCTGCGATGGATCACTTCCGAATCCGCCTTCGCCATGGGCCCGAGCCGCGTCAATCCCGAAACCGGCGAAATACTCGACGCTGACATCATCTTCGATGATTCCATGGCTCGCTACTACGCGCTCGATTACCAGCTTCTCATCGCCGAACTCCCGACCGAAGACGCCGACGCCGACCCCGACACCCGCGACTGGCTCCGTGAACACCCACGATGGGACCCGCGAACGCACGTCGCCCGACAGAGCACGAACGAAGACGGCATCCCAAACCTTTCCCCCGCTGAACGATCGCTCATCTCAAGACCGAGCACCGAACAAACCGCCCTTCCCGACACTGCCATCTCCAGAGTCGTACAGCAGAATCGCTATTGCAACTACGCAATCGGAATGGCCCACCAACTCAATATGGCACGCCTCGCCTTCGCTAATCTGAATCAGGACGAATCGAACGCCGATGATAATGACAACGGCAAGGACGAAGAAGACGACGACAAAAAGAAAAAAGAAGACCTCATCGACGGCGTACCCGAGCATTTCATGGCTCAAATCATCAAGGAAATCGTCGTCCACGAAGTCGGACACACCCTCGGACTTCGACACAACTTCAAGGCCTCAACCTGGAAAACACTTGAGGAAATGAACTCCGAAATCGGCCAACCCCATGTCGCTTCCGTCATGGATTATAACCCCATCAATATTGCGCCAGAAGGAACCCCTCAAGGCGATTGGATTACCCCCACAATCGGCCCCTACGACTACTGGGCGATCGAATACGGCTACACCTCCGACGCCAAACGGCTCGCCGAAATACCAAAAGAGGTCGCCGACCCCGGTCACGTCTTTGCCACCGACGAAGACGCCTCCGGACCCGACCCCCTCTCGCGACGATTCGACATGGGGAAGGACCCCCTCAAATACGCCGAACGTCAGATCAAGGAAGCCAAACGACTCCGATCCGAAATCCTCGACCGAGCCGTCAAGAAAGGTGAAGCGTGGTATCGCGCTCGCTCTTTCTACAACCAGTTACTCTATCAGCAAGCCGGGGCCGTTAACTCCATCTCGCGTTTCATCGGCGGAACCTACGTCAACCGTGATCGCAAGGGTGATCCCAACGCACGACCGCCGCTCGTTCCCGTCGAGGCGGAACGCCAGCGAAAAGCACTCCAGTTCGTCATCAACAATTCCTTCTTCGACGAATCCTACGATCTCGACCCCGATCTCCTGAAATATCTGGCGACCGACAAATTCAACCATTGGGGAAACTCCTCCGGTTCTCCCGAATTCCCTGTGCATTCGACCATCATGAACATTCAACGTGGAGCCATGCTCTCACTCCTGAATCCCACCAAACTCCGTCGCGTCTACGACAACGAGTCAATGACGCCCAGGAACGATGACGCATTGACCCTTCCTGAACTAATCAACTCCCTAACCGAAGCCATCTGGCAGGAAGTCCTCAATCCTTCCTCCAAATCCGGTCGATACAGCAATCGCCAGCCGATGATCTCATCCCTCAGGCGAAATCTTCAGCGAGAATACATCGCGAACCTCATCGACCTCTCCCAGAACGCCGGCTACTTCGGACCGCCACGCGCCGTACAGTCACTCTCCGAAGAGTGGATGGTCAAACTTAACGATGCCATCAACAACGTACTCAACGAGCGGGATGCAAAATCCCTTGATGACTACACCAGAGCCCACCTGAAAGAATGCGCCAATCGCCTCGATACCGCCATCAACGCAATCCAAACCTACAACGGCAACTAACCCAGCTCCAGCACTTCCCTTTTCTTGAATTGAATCCAACGGGGTTCGGGTCATCACGAGACTCGGACCCCTTTCCCTTTCAGTACCCCGCTTCAAGCTTCCTACCCGCCCGACGTTCTGCTACACTAACCAACAATGACCACAGAAAATAAGCCCAACCATCGCGCCATCTACACCGGTTCGTTCGACCCCCCCACCCTCGGTCATCTCGATGTCATCGACCGCGGTCGCCGAATCTTCGATGACCTCATCGTCGCCATCGGAAGAAACATCGGCAAGAAAGAAATCTTCTCCCTCATCCAGCGCAAAGCAATGATGCAGACACTCGTCACAAACATGCTCGATGACGAGCCCGAAGCAGGCAATGTCCAGGTCGACACCTACCAAGGTCTCACCGTCGATTTTGCACGAAAAGTCCACGCCGGGATCATCCTGCGCGGCATCCGAAATATCTCCGACCTCGCCTACGAATGCCAACTCGCCATGACCAACCGTCAGGTCGCCGACCTCGAAACCGTCTTCATCATGACCAGCCAGAAATACGCCTACACCTCATCCAACCTCATCAAACAAATCGCAGCGCTCGGCGGAAATCTCGACCGACTCCAGTCAATCGTCCCCGAAATCGTCATACAAGCTCTCCGCACACTGCAGGAAGAACACGGCCTCGCCCACCTTATCGAAGACCACATCGACTAAAACCCGTTTCACAACCCGCTGCAGTGTCCCCGGGGTATAAACCAAACAATGGGTGGACCGGGTAAGCCCCTTCCTTCAAGGCGCACCCCGGTAACGCGAAACCAACAACCAATCCGCTCAACGAATACCCCTCTCCTCCTCCTCCGCCACGGCAAGAATCATCGCAACCCTCCGATCAATCCGACGAAATCCCGTACGCCGATACAACTGCATCGCGGGCCCATTCTGATCGTCAACCGCAAGCGTGATGCGCGAACTCCTCGCCTTCCCCGCCATCTCAATCGCACGCTCCACGAGCAGACGCCCCAACCCCATCCCACGAAACGGCACCCCCACACCGAGATACGTCAACTCAACCACATCCTGATCCGCAAAATGACTCAACAACAACACCGCCGCCGGCTCACCTCGGACCCGAACCAGCGTCCACATCTTCGGATCAAATTCACCCGTACTCTTGTGCCCCTTCAAAACATCATCAAGCGATCGCAACCCACACAACCTCGGACAGTCCAGCGTATCCTCATAAGACGCCGCAATCGCCTTCTTGAAATCATCCTCCACCGTTTCGCAATACGCCTCCACACTCGTGTCGCGAGGCCACTCCCCCGTCATTCCCACATCGCCCCCCCTTCCCGTATTTTTCGATATTGATATCTTTCTCTCTAAATAACTCAGATCCGCCAGATGGAAAAACCCCGCCCGCTCAAACGCCTTCCGTGACCGCCGTTCCAGCCGATTCAAAAGCGCCTGCGCAATTCGAACTCTCGATGAATCCAATCGCTGCCCCGCATACGAAAGCAAATGCGCCAATTCATCCTCACGCCGACGATCGGTCAGATGCGAAACGAAAAGCATCGCCGAACGACCCGCATTCGGCACCGCCAGACACACCGGGAAAAGACGCCCGTCTCTCCGCTCACAAGCCCAGCACTGATCAAGAGCCAATCCCGATTCTTGCGCAAATCGAATAAATCTCCGCCCCAATTCCGCGTTCGACTTCCCATTTTCCACCCATAAATACTGAAACGCTTCCTCAATTTCACTCGCCTCGACTCGGCGAATCGCCCGGATTTCACCCCCGACAAATCCGTCCGAATCACCCGCTCCGCCCTCCCGACCATCGTCCGAATAAGCGCAACCACCCTTCACACCCTCTCCCGGCACATCCACACCTCCGAAACCTCCATTCCCACCCTCTCCCGCCGAACCTTGCGGGACATCTTCAGTCGAAGATTGACGGTGCGATTCAGTCATGCCGCTATCATCGTAGCATTGACGAAACGCCTCGGAATACGCTATCATATCCGACGCGAACAACACCCGTCCGCGACATACCCACGCCACCAACCGATTGGCGGAGATCAAACATATGAAGATGATCCATAATCAAGCAACGGTCCGACCACGTACGTCGACCGCCCGAAACTCCCTCACTACGTTGGCGATGACCCTCTTGGCCACCATCCTCACTCTCGCAATCCAGCCCACGCAAATCAAGGCCGCGCCCGAACCGAGCCCCCGACCGCCACGCTGGGAACTCCAGTTCAAGGCCGTCCACCAACTCCGGCTCATCAAAATCGGCGATTCCTTCTATTGGTTCATGACCTACCTCGTCACCAACCGAACCGGCGAAGACCAGACTTTCGTCCCCAATGCCACCCTCTACACCGATGCCGGCGACATCATTCCCGACGGCAACGTCGGCTTCAGAGTCGTTGACCAGATTCTCGAACTCCTCAATAAACCTCTCCTCGAATCAAAAAACCAGATCATCGGACCCCTCCTCCAAGGTAAGGAAAATGCCAGAGAAGGCCTCCTCATCTGGAAAGCACGCTCGCTCGACATCGACCACGTCTCAGTCTTCATCGCCGGCCTCAGCAGCGAAACACAAGTCGCCCTCAACCCCTACAACGGAAACGAATACGTCGTCCGCAAGACGCTCGCACTCGAATACGACGTGCCCGGCGACCCCGCCACAAATATCCGATCCCCCGTGCGATATGTGGATAAACGCTGGATCATGCGATAGACGCAACCTACACTGGCTGCCTCAAAGTGCCTCGGCTCAGTGCAATATTCAACCATTTCAGCAAAATGTGCGTGCAAATCGCCGACCGGCAACGACCCCGATCCAAACGATCACCCCTCGCGGAGGTTAAGTAAATGGCTCATAAAAAGGGACAGGGTTCAACCCGAAACGGCCGCGATTCAAACCCCCAGTATCGCGGCATCAAGAAGTTCGCCGGTGAGTTCGCATCCGCAGGCGCCATCATCGTCCGCCAGTGCGGAACCCCCTTCAAAGCCGGCTACATGGTCGGCAAAGGGAAAGACGATACGTTGTACGCTCTTTGCGACGGACACGTCCGAGTGCGCAATCGCAAGATCGACATCATACCCTCCGATGAGTCGATCCCCCAGTACACCGCCGTCGAAAACAAGAATTGACCACTCCGACCCCAAACGCCTAATAAGAAACGCGATGAACAAACGAATATGAATCGCTGGAGCGAGTGTCCGACGACAGAAACGGAACACCAGCCCCGGCGATCTTTATTTTGCCTTCTTCGCCCTCTTCTCTCACTCATCCCCGTGGTATGGACGCCCCCCATACGAAAAATAAAATCGCACCAGCATCACCAAACGCTCCTGCGGTCCTCATTCCCCGTCCCACGCCCGTCATCCCGGAGCAGCCCCGTACGAACGGAAGCCGGAATCCAGCCAACAAAAGCCCGCCGAAGGCGCTCCGACTTCTCTTATCTAATCTTTCCCCTGCTCAACGGTTCAGTGCGCCCCTCTTCTCGCGCAGCACCCTCCGCCACCTATCATTCTCTTACCGACCGAACGCCGATACTGAAAGAACTCGAATCGCCACACAAATACGCCCGTAGGTCACGTCCGCGGCCTTGAGCGCGACCCGACGCACGTCCCCAATTGCCTATCATTCCCTCGCTTATTGATCAACCAATAAGAACCAAAGACGATCAAGAATAAACAAACCCATGCCCCGCGCCGCAACCCTCATCCTCAAAATCATCGAAGGACCCGACAAGGGAAAACGATTCGAACTCCCCGATTGGGAACCCCAACTCATCGGACGGTCCAGCGAAGCGCTCCGCACCACCGATGAAACCTGCTCCCGAAGACACGCTGAACTCACTCCCGACGACGGAAACTGGTTCATCCGCGACCTCGGTAGCGCCAACGGAACCTACGTCAACGGCCGACGAATCGGAGAAGAACGAGTCAAGCTCCGCCTCGGCGACCAGATCCGCACCGGA
>Ga0210044_10011875_pt1 | contig 10068 bp, 12 predicted proteins | sample CryGey13umfilter_2_FD_183959 | JGI IMG/M metagenome (GOLD analysis project Ga0210044, IMG submission 183959) | Groundwater microbial communities from aquifer in Utah, USA - Crystal Geyser 4/9/14 3 um filter (SPAdes) (version 2) | ecosystem: Environmental > Aquatic > Deep subsurface >...
TCACAATAAATTTGGAGTTCAAATATGTGAAGCATAATTTTATAGTCTAACTCAGTGTTATTTTTCTGAAAAAAATGATATTTTTTTACAAGTGGAGAGTGGAATTTATAGTACGGATTTATTTGGGTTATACTTTTTGTTATCTTTTAATGCTAATAGTAGTGTATAATGTGCCTTAAAAGCGGCATGTTGAATTTCCACATGCCAAGACTAAATAAAGATAATATGAACAGATTACAAGAATATTTAAACTCTCATCTCTTCAGCGAGATATACCCATCAGATATTGCAAGAATTCTAAAAAAAGTTGATGAGGGTGAATTTTCTGACGCTTTGCAACTTGTACCAAAAAAACTCCTCGGAGATGTTGCCCTTGCTCTTCCAGATAGACTTTTTGATGATTTTGTTAAATTACTTACAATAGATGAACTCGCCTTTGCTGTTACTGAGCTTGAAAGTGATGATAAAGCTGACTTTATGCAAGAGCTTGAAAAGCTCGATATTGCGCTTGCGACAGAGGTTTTTAATACTTTAGATAAAGATGACCAAGCTGAAATTACCAGATTAAAAAACTACGTAGAGTACGAATCTGGTGCTTATATGCAGATAGAGGTCTTTACAGCACATAAAAATGAAGTAGTACAAGATGTAGTAACACGATTTTCTAGTTTAAGAAAGTTGAATGAATTAGAAAATGTTCAGAAGCTTTTCGTAACTGAAAAAGAGAATAAGCTTCGCTATGCTATTGGCCTGGATGACCTTTTAACCTTTGATTTTTCTAAGACTTTAAAAGACAATATTAAAGACTGTGATGAGAATTTTGAACCTAAGAAAGCATACGATAGAGATAATATAAAAGATGTTGTTCGATATTTTGAAGAGTATGACCTCTCAGTTCTTCCTATTGTAAATCGCCATGGTTCTCTGCTCGGACGGATTACTTCAGATGATATTTATGATATTATCAACGAACAGGCAACAGAACAAATGTATAATCTTGCCGGTGTTGATGATGATGCAGAAGAAGATGATGAGATTATTAAAGCCGGCAAAAAAAGAGCTACATGGCTTAGCTTAAATCTCCTTACAGCCATCGCAGCTTCCTTTGTGATTGGAATGTTTGCTGATACATTGCAAAGTATGGTTGCGCTTGCCATTTTAATGCCAATAGTTGCTTCGATGGGTGGAAATGCAGGAACTCAAAGTTTAACGGTTGTTGTAAGGCAGTTGGCTCTTGGAGATATTTCTCAGGGCGATGCAATGAGGATTATTAAAAAAGAGACAGCCATATCACTCGGAAATGGCATCTTATTTGCTATAATAATGGGAGTTATTGCTTTTTTGTGGTTTGATATTAAATTGCTCGGGGTGGTTATAGCTCTTAGTATGATAATAAACCTTTTTATGGCTGGCTTATTTGGGGCATCTGTACCATTGTTGTTAAAAAAACTAGATGTTGACCCAGCCATCGGCAGCACAGTCATTTTAACTACTGTTACTGATATTGTAGGTTTTTTTAGTTTTTTAGGGCTTGCGACGTTAATTTTATTATAATTATTTAAAGGATATTGTAAAAATTGGATTTATTAATACTGTTTTTTGTACTTTCGGTGGGCGTATCGTTCTTATGCTCAGTTCTCGAGTCGGTGCTTTTGTCTGTAAACATGTCTTATGTTTCAGTTTTAGAAAAAGATAGACCAAAAATCGGCAAACTTCTTAGATATCACAAGAAAAATATCAACAAATCAATAGCTTCTATTTTGATTTTAAACACTATTGCCAACACGGCAGGAGCGGCTGCAGTCGGCGCGCAAGCTTCAAAAATATATGGAAATGAAGCGGTTGTGTATGTCTCAGTTGTGTTAACCTTTGCTATTTTGTTTTTCTCAGAGATTATTCCTAAAACTATAGGTGCCATCTACTGGAAACAGTTAGCACCGCTATCTACGCAATTTATCCGTATATTTATTTGGATAACGTACCCGATTATTTTAACAACTCTTTTTGTAACAAACAGAATTGCTAAAGGTAAAGAGGATATTCACACTTTAACCAAAGAAGAATTTTTGCACAGTATGCTTCAGTGTGAAGATGATGGTTTTATTGATGAAAAAGAGTCAGATGTTATTGAAAATATTTTAAATCTTAGTAAAATTAAAGTAAGCGAAATATTGACTCCAAGAAGTGTTGTTTTTGCTTTAGATGAAAATATGAGCATTAAAGAGGCACTTGAACTCGAAGATATATTTAAATTTTCTCGTTTTCCCGTTTATCGTGAGTCTATAGAAGAGGTTAGTGGAATTGTTTTAACAAAAGATATATTAAGACAAGCACTTAAAGACAACAGAGTGAGTGTGGGCAGTGTTAAAGAGGAGATATATACTATAAATGAAAACATACCTGTTTCAAAAGCGCTAGACCTCTTTATACAAAAAAAATACCATATGTTTTTAGTCACTGATAATTATGATCAAACAGAGGGAATTATAACACTTGAAGATTGTGTAGAGACTATTTTAGGTGTAGAGATTCTAGATGAGAGTGACACCATAGAAGATATGCGCGAACTTGCAAAAAATATAATGAAGCAAAAAAGAAAAAGAAAAAAAGAAGAAACCCTCTAAAGAAGGTGTTACACCCTTGAGGGGTAACGGCATAACACCATCTGAATCTAAGGAAGTAACCAAAAGAGTTAAGTAAGTTGACTACTCGACTCTTTCTTAGGTTTATTATATTGGTAAAAAATGTAGATTTTATGTTAAAAATTAGAGGGCACACTCTTTTTTTGATGAAACCTTTTTCTCAAGTTGGTCCACTATTTTTGCCACTACAAGGTCCGAAGTTACATTAAGAGAAGTTCTGCACATATCTAAAATGCGGTCAACTGCCACTATAAGAGCTATATACTCCACCGGGAGGTTGAGCTTATTTAAAATGACAACCATCATAACAAGTGAAGCACTCGGAAGTGCCGCGACACCCACACTCAGAGCTACAACGGTTATGCCAAGAAGTACTTGGTCGCCTACGCTGAGCACAACTCCTGTTAGATTGGCAATATATAAAACCGCCACGCTTAGATAAATAGCCGTTCCGTCCATTGATACCGTAGCACCAAGAGGAAGAACAAAAGAGGCTGTTTTTTTATTAACTCCGCCCATCTCCTCAGCTACGCGCATAGAAACCGGCAGTGTGGCGGCTGATGAGGCGGTTGAAAATGCCATAATCGGGGCTTCTCTAACATCTGACAAATAAGAAAAAGGGTTGATTTTACCAAAGTATGCCAAAACAGCAGGCAGGGTGACGAGCCCGTGAAAGAGTATAGCTCCTGCAACGACAAGCATATATTTCCATAAACCCACAACAACATCTACTCCTTGGTCTGCAATAACATACGAAATAAGACTAAAGACACCGATGGGAGTCATAAGAATCACCCACTCCGCCATCTTAAGCATCGCCTCCGATACAGCCGTAAAAAACCTAATCATCGGTTCTTGTTCTGAGGGTTTTAAATAAAGCGAAGCGACACCAAAAAGCATAGCAAAAATTATAATCTGCATCATGGAGCCACTGCTTAAAGAGTTAAATATATTGGTGGGAATAAAACTTAAAATCATACTCTCAAAGGAAAAAGGAGCGATGCTAGTGGCTTTAGCAAACTCAAGTCCCTTTACTGCGATTTGTTCACCAATAGCAAATATATTCATAGCAATTATCGCTAAGAGTACAGCTAATGCAGTAGTCAATAGATAAAGCCCGATTGTTTTAAGCCCTATGTTTTTTAAATGTTCAAGTGAGCCTAAACCTAAAATTGCAATGAAAATACTAGAAAAGACAAGAGGGACAACGAGCATTTTTAAAAAAGCTATAAAAACCGTACCAATTATCTTTTGCTGCAGTGCTAATTCTGGGAAAAAAATACCAAACAAAGCACCAAAAATTACCCCTAGTAAAACAAGGGTATTTGTCGTGGCATATTTTTTTATTTTTTTAATCAATCTTTATCATTTATGTTAGATGAATCTTGAAACAAGACTATTTAAACTTGCCTCATCTAAGGCACCTGAGACTCTATGAACCTCTTTGCCACTTTTAAATATGACAAGAGTAGGGATACTTCTGATATTAAATCTGCCGCCTAAAGTCTGTTCACTCTCGGTATTCACTTTTGTAAAAAGGACTTTTAATGGAAAGTTTTTTGCACTTTTTTCAAAATTTGGTCCCATCATTTTGCAAGGTCCACACCAAGGTGCCCAAAAATCTACCACAACAGGCAAATCGCTGTTAACTACAACTTCATCAAAAGTGCTTTGGGTCAACGCTATGGGAGTTGTTTTAAGTAAAGAATTTTTACATTTACCACAATTAGCTTTTGCATAAGACTCTTTTATCGGTACATTATTTACACTTAAACATGAGGGACAAACTACACGCATTGTGTCCCCTTTTGAGTTAGTATTATTGTTACACCGTCTTCTTTGAGTTCAATTAACTGCTCACTTTTTAACTCATTCATTGCTTCTTCTAAAGCGTCATTTTGCTTTGCATTTAATTTTGTTAAAATATTTTGGATAACATCTTGTTTTGTCATAACTTGACCGACATGATTATGTTTTTTGAACCAAGCCATAAACATCTCTTTGACTTCATTTTTAGGAGCTATATCCATACTGCTTTTTTTTGGGGGTGATTTTCTTCTGTTTGTATGAGGAGAGTTCGTATTTTTAGGAGATGGTTTCATGATAGACCTTCTTTTTGTTGGTATTTATGTTGACATTGTCCCATCTTTTTACTGAAAAAATGCCAATTAAAATAAAAAAGTTTTGCCCGCAGGTAAAACCACAATGGCTTAAATTAAATGAAATTGTCTTTATCGTGATGATTTTACCGCTAATTTGTTTGAACAAGATGGTGTTGATTAATGTTAATTTTATTTTCATGGGATTTACCTAAAAAACTATAATATTAGATATTTTTGTTACCTTTAGTAAAATAAAATTATGATAAAATGCACTCAATTTTAAAGAAATAGGAATTTTACATGCCACTATTAGACTCATTTACGGTAGATCACACAATTATGCCGGCACCTGCAGTTCGTAAAGCTAAGAGTATGAAAACTCCCCATGGAGATGAAATCACAGTCTTTGATTTAAGATTTGTTAGACCAAACGAAGAAATTCTTTCTCAAGAAGGTATTCATACTTTAGAGCATCTTTTTGCCGGTTTTATGAGAGATCATTTAAACTCAGAAAAAACAGAGGTTATAGACCTCTCTCCAATGGGCTGCAGAACAGGTTTTTATATGAGTGTTATCGGAAGTCCGAGCGAAGAAAAAGTTGCAGAGTCATGGGAAGCCTCTATGAAAGATGTACTTAATGTTAAAAGCCAAAAAGATATTCCTGAGCTTAATATTTACCAGTGTGGGACATATAAAATGCATTCATTAGAAGATGCAAAAGAAATAGCAGCTGCAGTTTTGCGTAAAGACATTGACATCATGGACAACGATGCACTTGCTCTAGACCTTTCAAAAGTAGAATAATATGTATATATTAGTGCCAATGGACAGCGACGCAGTCGATAAAGCTAAAATAACTAAAGTTTTTGATGCAAAAATTTGGGCGCAGATTCTTATAGAGGAGGGGGAAGTTGTTGAAATTATTCATAATGAAAAGTATGACAGTTTTGATAATTTTTCAGAAGCTGTTGTTTTAATTGCTGACTCTGAAAATCCTATGCCGTTCATTGAACTTAGTATGATGCCGCTTGTTGCACATACACAAAGAACAATCGATGAGATTGTAGAAGCCTATCTCTTTAGAGAACTTCACGACATGGCATATTAGGGAGCTAAAATGGATTTAAAACAGTTTCTAGAACTTTTTAATCCGCTTCCTGGTAACCATTATTTGCAGGTTTGTACCTCAGTAGACGAAACTACCGAGGAACTTTACAAGATGATGCAAAAAGTTGACGGGGAACTCTCACTCGCTATTTACAATGAAGATGAGTCAGATTTACAAGTTCGATTTCCACATGCCAAGATTCAATATATTTCAAATTTCAAACAACCCTTTAGAGCTCTTCCAAGAAATAACGACATGGTTATACTCAAAGATATTTTTCATCTGCATGAAAATAAAAAAGGTATATTAAAAATCGCCTACACGACACTCGCAAATAGTGCCTATATAATCATCATGCAAAAAAAAGGCACTATGGATATTGAAGCGATGAAAGAGATGCTCGAAGCGTTTGAATTTCGTGCTCCAAATGAGATAGACATTTTGGAAGAATATGATTTAGTAATGGCAAAAAAAATGCATATGTGGGGAAATGGATTATAAAGGCTTCAATTCGTGTTTTACACGAATTAAAGTTTAAGAACTAGATTATTCAGCGGGAGCAGCAGGTACTTCTTCAGAATCAACAGCTTCTTCAGTAACAACAGGTGCCTCATTTGTAGCCGAATCACCACACCCTACAAACATTGTAGCAAGTAACAAAACAGAAACGATTTTAATCATTGTAGAACTCCTTTAAAATTTGGCTGGAAGTGCACCGCTATTTTAGGAGAAGTGCAGTGTATAAATTTTATACATCAAACAGTAACTTTAAACTTGCTTTTTTTACTGCTTTGCCTATGATATTAGCAAAAAAAAGCAATAAAAGGAAAAGATTTTAATGGCTAATTTTGTGTCACGATTTAACGACGAGCAGCATATTATGACTTTAAGCGATGACGGTTCATACACGGCTTACTCTAAACAATACAAAGAGCATTACCACTCAACAAAAGACGGGGCTTTATATGAGTCGCTTGTTAAACATGTAGAGCCTGCTTTTAAAGTCAAACAAAACCAAGATGAAATAACAATTTTAGATATCTGCTACGGCTTAGGTTTTAACACTTTAGCAACACTCTACTACTACAAAAAAAACAATTTATCTTCAAAGCTCAATATTTACTCTCCTGAACTAGACGCTTCACTTGTGCAATCACTTAAAGATTTTACCTATCCGCAAGAGTTTGATGAGTTTAAAAACATTATTTTACAATTAAGCGAAAATGGAATTTATGACGATGAGTTCTGGCATGTGGAAATCTTTTTAGGAGATGCAAGAGAGTATGTTAGAACATTTCCACATGCCAAGTTTGATATAGTTTATCATGATGCATTTTCGCCAACTACAAACCCTATTCTTTGGACAAAAGAGTATTTTAGAGATATTAGAAATATTATAAAAGAAGATGGTGTATTAACAACTTATTCAATCGCGCTTGGAACAAGACTTGCATTATATGAGAATGGATATAGAATTTATTTGAATAAAGGTGAAAAATTCAGAGATTCAACTGTTGCCTCTTTAAGTATACTTGAACAATTTTCCTATGTAGATATGCAACACAAAATTTCATGCAATCCACATGCTAAATCACTTTTAGATAAAGAAATTATTTAAATATATAATTAAATTTAATTATATTATATGGTACAATATCGTCGAAAATTTAGGAGATACAAAATGCAAGAGTATGTATTAAAAAATGATGACTTTTTAGTTTCGCAAACAGATGAAAAAGGGAAAATTCTATTTGCCAATGATGATTTTTGTAAAGTTGCCGGATATACCTTAGATGAACTCGTTGGTCAGCCTCATAGTATTGTGCGGCACAAGGACATGCCCCGTGCAGCTTTTAAAGATTTATGGGATACAGCCAAAAGTGGAAAAGTCTGGACAGGCTACGTAAAAAATGCTATTAAAAATGGCGGATATTACTGGGTCTATGCGACGGTTTATCCAATGTATGATGCAGTTACACAGAAACAAGCCTTTATGTCTTGCAGACGAAAACCGTCTAAAGAAGAGATTGCAGATGCTGAAGCATTGTATAAAACACTAAGTTAGGATGACTTTATGAATACACTACAAAAAAATATTATTTTAGCAATTGCATTTTCTCTGCTTATGGCATCGTTAATTTTTACAGATTCTGCTCCGATTCAAATTGCATTAGCAATTTTATCTGTTGGTATTGCGATGGTTCTTCAGAATATTTCATCAGCTTCTGATGGCTCAAACACGACAAAGCTTGCTGAAGAATTGAATGAATTATTATCCTTTAACAAAAATAAAATCACAGTTAATAAGCAAGCAACAAACAGTACTGAAATTGTTTTAAATGAAGCTATTGTTAGATATTATGAATCGGTTCTAGAAGATACTAGAGTTGCCGGTGAAATGGTTTTGTTAGCTGATAAAGTTTCAAAAGGACATTATACATGCAGGGTAAATGCTGATAGTAAAATACCTTATGTTCATGTACTTAGAAATAGCATGAACAACATGCTAGAATCTTCAGAGAAAAATTTAGATAATGCAATCACAACTCTTAAAAGTTTTTCTGAGGGCTCTTTTAAAACAAGAAGTAATGTAAATGTTGAAGCAAAAATGGCAGAACTTTTAAACAATATAAACTCTCTTGGTCAATCTCTTGAAGATATGGAGCAAAAAACGAATGATTCAAACGCTCAGATTGTAGAATCATCAAAAACTTTAAACAATACAATAGATAATATTACAAATACGACTATAGTTGAATTTAAAAATAGTATAAATTCTATTGTTGATAGAATCTATGAAGTTTCACAAAAAGAGAATGACATGGTAAACAATTTACAGTCTCTTGTCCAAAATGCAAATGAAACGAAAACTATTCTCTCAACTATCGGTGATATTGCAGAACAGACAAATCTTTTAGCCTTAAATGCTGCCATAGAAGCAGCGCGTGCCGGAGAACATGGCCGTGGATTTGCGGTTGTTGCAGATGAGGTGAGAAAGTTGGCTGAACGTACTCAAAAAAGTTTGTCTGAATCTACAGCTACTACAAATGTTCTTATTCAGTCTATTTCAGATTCATCAGATACTCTAAACAGAAATGCCGAAGAAGTGAATGGTATTTCTGATGCCGTTAATGATGTGAGCAGTAAGATGGATGAAATCATCGACACTTTAAAAAGCTTGTCAAATTCTTAGTAAAAGCAAGGGAGTACAGGCATCGTGCCTTGTACTTCCATTTATAATTTCTAAAAACTTTTCTGCAGAGTGTTGAAACTTTTTTTCTCCAAACACCATCTCCTTCAAACATAAAATCTTTATCAGTAATCGTTATTCCAAATATAAATTATTAAACTTCCTATTTATTTTATAATTATTTTAAGTTGTATTAAGTTATTCTGCGTAGTAGATAGAAGGAGGGGTTTAATGATGTTTAAATATTTTTATTTAAGTGCGGGGGTTGTGTTGTTGTTGAGCGGGTGTGCTACTATGGATAAAACTGAGACTCACGAGGTTCCTGCTGAGAAAGTACCAAAAAAAAGTAAAACTTTGGGTGTCACAGAGGGCGAACCGCTTGCCCTAAAGAGAAAGGTTGCTATTGGACGTTTTTCTAATGAAACGAGGTATGGTCAAAGTTTTTTTATTGACAAGGATGATGACAAGATTGGCAAGCAGGCTATGGATATTCTCTCTGCGAAACTTTTTCAGACAGGAAGGTTTATTATGCTTGAAAGAGCTGACCTCTCGAAGATTGAAAAAGAGTTAAATATTGGCGGCTCAAAAAAACTTGATAATTCGGCTGATTATCTTATTCTCGGTTCTATTACGGAATTTGGAAGAAAAGAGACAAGTGACGTTGGAATATTCAGCAGAGTTAAAAAACAAGAGACATTTGCAAAGGTGCATATACGCATTGTGGATGTAAGCAGCGGAGAGATTATTTACTCAGAAGAGGGAAGGGGAAGTGCTTTCAGCGAGGCTGGAACTATTTTTGGAGTAGGAGCTAGGAGCGGTTATGATGCTCAGTTGAACGACAAAGCAATTGATGCTGCTATTTCAGATTTGGCATCAAATATCATAGAAAACATGCTTGATAAACCTTGGCGAGGCTATATTCTCGGTTATGAAAATGGCAGTTTAATTACATCTGGCGGGAAAAGTCAAAATATTAAAATTGGCGATATGTTTGATGTATTACAAAAAGGACAAGAAGTTAAGAAT
>Ga0210044_10011879_pt1 | contig 10067 bp, 11 predicted proteins | sample CryGey13umfilter_2_FD_183959 | JGI IMG/M metagenome (GOLD analysis project Ga0210044, IMG submission 183959) | Groundwater microbial communities from aquifer in Utah, USA - Crystal Geyser 4/9/14 3 um filter (SPAdes) (version 2) | ecosystem: Environmental > Aquatic > Deep subsurface >...
AACGGTTGGTTGATGATTTCCACACCCGGAATGAACCGGTATCGGAATCGGTACGAAGTCTGACTGGACGTATCGATTCCATCGACCGGAAACTCTCCCGAATCGAATGCATGCAACGAAAACCCGTCAGGCAACCTGTTTCCGAATCAGAACCCGCTTCCATTCACAGCGCCCCGCGGGCCGCTATGAATGGCACATTGGAAACACCGCATGAAGCACACTCAGGGTAAGCTGCCGGATGACCCTACAAGGACCACTTCGGTAAGAAAGTTAAATGGCTTGACAGGTTCTTACAAGTTGATACGGTTGACCGGGATAAATGTTCATTTTCGGACACCCTGTGGTGCGGAACCGAACACCTTTCCGGCCAATGGTAGTTGTAACTACAAGAAAATAAAATAATTCCGGGGACACAATTCTAAATAAACATTGACGGCGGGGAGAAAGAGTCATGCATGTGGAGACATGGCTAGAATCGCACGGGTAATTGCACCCGGAGTCCCGCATTACATCGTAAAGCGGGGAAATCGCAGACAGGACGTCTTCCTGAAGGAAGGCGACCAGCGTGCACACCTGAACATCCTGAAAGAACAGGCTGAGAAAAACCACCTCTCCATCTGGGCCTACTGCCTCATGACCAACCACATCCACATCATCGCAGTTTTGGAAACCGAAACCAGCCTCACCAGGAATTATCGTCGGTGAAGTGTCTTTAATAGAAATGTAGCCGAAGGCAGGAAAGAAGACCGGGTTCAATTGACCCGTTCCTTTCGTGGTTTAGTCCAATCTTTTCCGGACCCAACCTCAACCTTTTCTACTCAACCTTGGCTCCTTCTCCGTTTCCTGATAAGATAGACGAGTGAACAAACTTTCAGGACGGACGAGTCGTCATGGTAGGTGAAATGAAGAAACTGGGCGAAATTCTGGTTGAAATGAATAAGGTGGATGAACGGGATGTGGAGCGGTCGTTGCGCCTTCAGAAGGAGAACGGCCAAAAGCTGGGGAAGATACTATTGTCCCTGGGCTACATTACGGAAAAGGATCTGGTGAACGCACTGGTGACCCAGACAGACATACCGGCTCTTGTTGGGGAGCAAGTTCCTGAAGAGATTGAAAAAAGAGAAGACATCTCGTTGGCATTCCTGAAGAGCCATCGGATGATTCCACTGGAAGAAGACAAGGGGCAGTTGTCGGTTCTGATGGATGATCCCTTCGATTTTGAGTCGGTGGAAGCACTGGAAACCCTGACCCATTACCAGGTACGTCCCATTCTCGGCATTGAGGCGGAGATTATGGATGCCTTGTCCCAGGTGTACGAGGGAGACAACGGGGATGCGGTCGTTGCCGGCATGGATGATATGTTCGGCGAAATTGATGAAGACAATATTGAGCAGTTAAAGGACCTGGCTTCTGAAGCGCCGGTGATCCGTCTGGTTAACCAGATGATTTCCCGGGCTGTTGAGATGAAAGCCAGTGATATTCATGTGGAACCCTTTGAAAAGACATTGATTATCCGTAACCGGATTGATGGCGTTCTGCATGAGGTGGAAACACCTCCCCGGAACATTGCCCCTGCAGTAATTTCCCGCATCAAGATCATGTCAAGACTGGACATCGCCGAAAAACGGGTGCCCCAGGACGGACGGATCAATCTCAGGGTGCTGGGAAAGGAAATTGACCTTCGTGTCTCCACTGTGCCGACCCTCCACGGAGAATCAGTGGTGATGCGTATTCTGGACAAAGGGAGCATCCAGCTGTTTGATCTGGGGAAACTCGGGTTTCCCAAGGACACATACAGCCAGTTCCAGCGGCTGATTCACCGCCCTCACGGAATTATCCTGGTAACCGGTCCCACCGGAAGCGGTAAGACGACCACGTTGTATGCTGTTCTCAACGGTCTCAACAGCCCGGACAAAAAAATCATTACGGTGGAAGACCCGGTGGAATACCAGTTGGAAGGAGTCAACCAGATTCACGTGAATGCCCAGGTGGGACTTACCTTTGCGTCGGGGCTTCGGACCATTCTCCGCCAGGATCCGGACATTATCCTTGTGGGTGAAATCCGGGACAAGGAGACGGCGGAAATCGCCATCCAGGCTTCCCTGACCGGTCACCTGGTATTGTCCACGCTCCATACCAATGATGCCTGTGGCGCCATTACCCGCCTTCTGGACATGGGAGTAGAGGATTACCTCATTGCGTCCACCGTAGTCGGTGTGCTGGCCCAACGCCTTGTTCGGGTTTCCTGCCCGGATTGCAGGAAGCCGGTTCAGATGACTCCGGAGATGTTGAAGGATTTTGGCATGCCGGTGGAAACGGGTAAACCGCTTCCCACTGCTTATTCCACTGAGGGCTGCAAGGAATGCGGGCTTACGGGGTATGTGGGCCGGAAGGGGATTTTTGAATTCCTCCCGGTTGACGACGAGATACGGGGCCTCGTTCTTGGAAAGCCGGACAGCCCGAAGCTTCGGGCAGCCGCAAAGCGAAAAGGTATGCGTTTCCTCAGAGAAGACGGTTTCATGAAGGTTCTGGACGGAATGACAACACCGGAGGAAGTGCTCCGGGTGACGCAGGAAGAGTAGTATGGCCCGGTTTCTATACAAGGCAACGACGAGGGCCGGTGAAATCCATTCCGGTGAAATGGAAGGAGGCTCCGCGGAAGAAGTTCGAAACAAACTGAAGGCAGGCGGGATGATTCCTTTTGAGGTTGAGGATGCCAGTGAAGCCACCCGTCGGGGGCTCAGGAATCTGGATGTTCGGTCTCTTTTTCGCAGAGGCCGCAAAGTCAAGACCTCGGATGTGCTGGTTTTTACTGAAAAATTTGCAGTTCTGCTGAAGTCCGGCCTTCCGCTGGATCGCTCTCTATCACTTCTTGTAGAGCTTTCCGAAAAAGAGGGAATCCGTGCAGTGGCGGAAGCGCTGCTCAAAGACGTGAACGCGGGGAAATCTCTTGCGGACAGCATGGACACACATTCTGATTTTTTCCCGAGACTGTACGTCAGCATGGTGAGAGCCGGGGAAGCCGCAGGGGTCGTTGACCGGGTAATGGAGCAGCTGCTTTCTTATCTGCGCCAGAAGGAAGAGCTCCGGGGTTACATTATTTCGTCCCTGATTTATCCGGCCCTTTTGCTTATTGTCGGACTTGCAACGATTGTGGTGTTAATGACTTATGTGATTCCTCAGTTTAAGGATATTTTTGACAGCATGAATCAGCAGTTACCGGCACCGACCCGATTTCTAATGGGTATCAGCGATTTTATCCTGGGTTACAAATGGCTCATTCTCATTGTGATTGTCGCTATTGTGTATGGCTATCGACACTGGGTTTCCACACCGGAGGGCCGGGCGAAAAAGGATCGAATCCTGTTGAAATTGCCATTGGTTAAGCGACTCGTAACGGAAGGGGAAACCGGGCGGCTGGCAGCCACCGCGGGGATTCTGCTCACCAGTGCGGTTCCGCTGATTCAGACGCTGAAGATTGTTCAGGAACTCTTGTCCAACACGGTGTTTCGCGAAGCAATGGTGCCGGTGGTTTCCGGTGCCAAGAAGGGGGACGGTGTGGCGGGCCCCATGATGAATACCGGGGTGTTTCCACCCCTTGCCGTTCATCTGGTACGTGTGGGGGAGGAGAGTGGAAATCTGGGGCCCATGTTTGTGAAGGTGGGGGATATTTACCAGGAAAGCATCAAAAAATCGGTCAAGTCATTTCTGGCACTGTTTGAACCCGCTCTGATTCTGGTGATGGGTGTGATCGTCGGATTGATTGTGGCTTCTATGATGCTGGCGATATTCTCAATGAACGATGCCCCATTCTGATGGATATAGAGACGTGCAATAATAATGATGAGAAAGATTCTGTTTTTCTGGAAGGAGGGTTAGGAATGGAAAGATGCAGACAGCGTGGTTTTACACTGATTGAATTGATGGTTGTGGTCATCATCATTGGTCTTCTGGCAGCTTTTGTGGCGCCGAAAATTTTTCACCGGGTTGGCGAGAGCAGGATCACTGCGGCCAAAAACCAGATGGCGTCACTGGAAGACGCCTTGGACATGTTCTACGTGGACACAGGCCGGTATCCCACCTCGGAAGAAGGCATGGCGGCGTTGAATAACAAGCCGGAGACTATCAACCACTGGAAGGGCCCGTACCTGAAAAAGAAGCTTCCCAAGGATCCATGGGGAAATGATTTTGTGTACAAGTGCCCGGGAGGAGAGGGCCGCGATTATGACATTATCTGTTACGGAGCCGACGGTCAGGAAGGCGGAGAAGGCGACAACGCGGACATCAATTCCTGGGAATAAAGGGTTTACGCTGGTAGAACTCCTTGTGGTGTTGATTATCATTGGCATCATGAGTGCGATTGCCTATCCTTCTGTTTCCCGTGGAATTCGAGCCTTCAAGTATGCACAGGACAAACAGAAGGTGGTGTTGTTTGTAAAAAGGGCATTGCTGGCGGCAAGAATGGATGGCAAATCGAGATTGATTGAAATTGATTCCGAAACAACGGAATTAACTTGTGGAAAGTTGCGGCTGAACCCTTTTGAAGGAAAGGAAGAGCTTAAGGCTTTGTTAATTAATGGAGATGAGGTGGATGCAATGCCGATTGCACCTTTTTCATTTTTTGAAGCAGGCATCCGGTTCAAGGACAGGACATTGACGGTGAATCTTTATGACGGGAAGGTGGATGACAAGTATGATGAGTAGGCAGCGGGGATTCAGTCTTATTGAGGTTGTGGTGGCTGTGGCGATTCTGGGAATCGCGTCGGTGGCCATTCTTCGCCATTTTTCCCAGTCCCTGTACCTGGTCGGCCGGGCATCTGCCCCCGCCCGCTATGGTGACACCCTGAAATATTATTTCATCGAGGCAGTCCGTGCGTATGCTGCTACTCCTGAAGATGAAATCCATTACGAAAACGATGAGTATGAATTCAAGTTCAATTTTGATGATCCGACTTTTCCAGAGGCGGGCGACTACAATCTGATCCCAGGCATCACCCTGAAGGAAATTACGGCCCGGGTGCTGCTGAAACCTGATGGCCGGGAAATCTACAAACAAGTGACCTATTATGTACTGCCGACAACACAAAACTGAACAGGGGTTTACACTTGTGGAGCTGTTGGTGGCGGTGGCCATGAGTGCCATCATCGCAGTGGTTCTCTTCAGCCTTCTAGGTGGCAGCATCAGCAACTGGAAGAAGGCGGAAACGCACATGAACAGCTCATTTCACCGGGGAAATTTGTACATTCTGCTTTCCACCAAGTTGGAGAGTATCTTTCAATATGACTCCAGGGTGGATCCGGGAAAATACTTTTCAGCCGAATCAGACCGAATCCTGTTTCTCAGCTATCAATCAGTATTGTTTCATTATTTCCCGGTACTGACGGAGATTTATGTGGGAAACGGGAAATTGATGATGAAGGAAACGCCGTTTTTCTGGGACAGACCCAACACCGACCTTCCAAAAGCCAGGGAAATGGAATTGACTGACAAGGTGAAAAAACTCAAGATGGGTTATTTGATGCGGGATGCAGCCAAACGGAATGACCTCGGTCAGTGGGAGGATCGCTGGGACCCGACCACGGGGAGGGGAAAGAACATGCGTGATATCCGTTTTGAAATTACATGGGAAGAAGGAGATAGCATGATCGTAACCCACCCCCTGCCCCAGAAGGAGGACACCCGAAATGCACGTCCGAAGTTCTGAACGGGGTTCCATCCTGCTGCTGGTTGTCTGGATTGTGGCTGCGATGGCCGTTTTGTCAGCCATGCTTTCGCTCCGGGCACGGGTGTTCTTGAGAAGTCAGGCATATGTCAACGCACGTACTTCGGGCTTTCTGGAACTGGAGGGGGGAGTCCAACGGGCATTTTACGATATTCTTCAGCTTCCCACCCGAAAGGATCTGAGTCCGGCCCAGCGACGCCAGTCTGTTTTCAACTATGAAATTGGTGGAGAAAAGGTGAAAGTGACGCGCATCCCGGTCACATCCAAACTATCAATTCAAAAGGTTCGTCAGGATGTGTGGAGGGAGATATTCATGAAGTATGACAAGACAGAAGAAGAAGCCAACGACATCATTGCATCCATTCAGGATTGGGTGGATAAGGACAATCTGCTGCATCCGGGCGGTGCAGAAGATGACTACTACCAGGGGCGTTCTTTCCCATATTATCCCCATAACGGCAAGATTGAAGATATCCGGGAACTTCTCCTGATCAAGGGGATTGATGAGGAAATGTTCTACGGAAATGATAAATATCCGGCATTGACAGATTTTTTCACGGTTCGGGATGCAGCGGACAAGCTGGACATCAACTCGGCTTCCCGTGCATTGATCCAGACCATGATGGAAACCACGGATGAGGAAACGGATGCAATACTTGCTGCAAGGGAGGAACAACCTTTCGAAACAATGTCGGATCTGGCAAACCTGGTGAGTCCCAATTCCTTCAACAATGCAAACCGATATTTTACAACAACGCCGAATGCCGATATAATGACGCTACGCGCCACGATTTTGCGGGGCAAACAGACTCTGGCAGTGGAAGAAACCTTCCAGGTTCAAGGGCGCATTATCAAATGGCTGGAGAGACACGAATGGACATACTGACCGATTTTTTCTCCAAGGCATTCCGGTTGATTTCGGAAGAGCTGGACGAGTATTTTACAGTTAAAAAGGGAGAAATTCATCCAGTCCCCGTTGAGGATGAGTCTGAAAATCAGTTTGACACCTTCTTCCTTGTCCCATCAGAAGATGTAATTCTCTATTCCCTGAAGCTGCCTGCGCAGGTGGAGGAAAATCTGAATGATGTGGTTCGGTCTTTTGTACTGGAAAAGGAACCGGTTCGGGAAGGTGTGAAAATTGACATTGCCTACACCAAAGAAAAAGGACAGTTAAAGGTCCTGGCAACTGTAATCCGTGAAACCCGGTACCAGGAAATCCTCAAACAGGCTTCCGGGAAAGCATCGGAACTCAGCGGCATTCTTCCAATCCAGATTCTGCTTCTTGCCCATGCTCTGCAAGAAGGGGTCACCAGTGGTCTCGTTCTTTTTCAGGATGGTACGACGACGCTGGGCGCGTATCTGGAAGATGGATTTCCGATCTCCTTTCTGAAATGCCGGTCAAACAGTTCCCTGCCTCAGACTGTTTCCCGATTTTTGTCGGGACAGCGTGCTCCTGAGGATACGGTTGTTACGCTTTTTGGTGAAATTCCAGGGGCGGATGATTCCTTTCCCGATGCTGTTAAGAAGAACAGGCCGGAATCTCTCGCATCTTCGCTGCTGGCGCTTTTGAAAGGGAAGACGCTTCCCGTTGCCAACCTTCTACCGGTTAAAGAGCGCAAGGTACACCGGAAATTGTGGCGCTATGTTGGCATTGCCATACTGGTTGTGGCGACAGGAATATATGGAACCTCATTGATTCGGGACTACCTTGGGCTTCGCAGTGAAGTGAATACCCTGCAGGAGAACTATGACGCTAAGAAAAAACAGGCGATTAAACTTGTGAAAAAAGTAGATGAGCGGGATAAATTGAAAGAACAGGTCCAGTTTTACAGAAAGAACAGGGAGCAGAAAATGAAAATCTGCAAGGTGCTCCAGGAACTAACGAACATGACGCCCCTTGATTCGTATGCGACCTCGATTAACATCAGAAGTAACGGCTCTTTTGATTTCAACGGAAAATCAAAGGACATGTACACGTTGATTCGCAAACTTGATGAATCAAAGTTTTTTACCGGTGTGCAGAAAAGTGGTTCCAGCAAAGAGCTGGCCGATGGGTACACCGCCTTTCTGATCAGGGGGCAAATTGCTTACTAAACTGAAGCTGAAACGGTCTGAAAAAAGAGCAATCAAACTGGGGATTTCCGTTGTGATTCTGGTGATTTTCCTGAACCTCGTGGTATTCCCTCTGAGAGACAGCTATGGAGAATTGACAAAAAGAAAAAGCACGCTGACCGCCAATCTGGTGAAATTGACTCAAAAACTTCAGGAAGCCAAGGGAATGGAGTCGGAAATCAGCAGATACAAGAAGGAGATTGAACAATTTGGTGATCAGGCATTGGAGGGAGATTCTGTGGAACTTGCCCAGGTTGCTCTGGAAGAACTGGCAAACAAATTGGCCAAGGCCCAGGGGTTGACCGTTACCAACACTTACAAAGAACGATCCAAGGACGAGAAATTCGGATATCGGCTGATCGGGGCAAGGATTACAGTCAAGGGGGACTACGATGCCATTATCCGTTTTCTGGAAGCGATTCAAAAGGCCCCCGAACTGGTCGCTACCAGTGAAATCTCACTGAAACACTACAGGGGATATGAGGCGACAGTGACCGTAATCGGCTTGTCCCGGAAGGAGAAATCGTGAAAACCATAAACTTGTTATTGCTGATTCTATTGGTGTCACTGCCGGTAGTTTCCCAGACTGCGGATGAGATCATCAAGAAGAACCTGTTTGATCCTCAGCGTGGGCAGGCAGAGACTGTGGAGGACGCTTCAGAACCGGTTGAAGAGGCCTTGCCGAAAGATATCCCGATTCTGGATGGCATTGTCACCATCGGAAGTTATCAGCGGGCCATATTCAGATATCGAGATGAAAACAGCCACAAGGTTATCAGCGGGTCATTCAAAACGGGAGACAACTGCACCACAGCGAAAATCGTCCAGATTCTCCCTGAAGAAGTGACAATTGTATTCGAGGGCAAGAAATACAAGATGAATGTGGATTCCAAGAACAAAATGAAAAACGTACCGAAAACGAGCGGTGCCTATGGCGGTGGAGTGGCCCGGGCGGAAGCTTCTCATGCCGGCCCCCAGGTTGTGGAACGAAAAGTAACAGCACCCCGCCGGAATCCGGCTGTTCGAAGGCAGCCCGAGAAATCGGGTGCAGTTCGACGTGGCGGTGCAAGCACACCATTCGGTAGCAGCCGAGCCGCCGGGAAAGCAAAGAAAGAACCGAAAAAGGCACGCAAATCTACACCATTTTAATAAGTGAGGATATAAGATGAGGAAACTGACGCCCATTTTTTTGATGATTTTGATGACAGCCTGTACTGTGCCCCCGAAGCCCGTTCCCAAGAACGAGATTGAACGGGCAATGGCAGGGAAGAAGCCGATCCAGCAGACAGAAATTGAAATGTCGAAGCCCGAAAAGTCCCACTATCAGGTGATTGAACGGGGAGGGGCGACAAGTGCCAGCCAGATGGTATCAAAGCCCCTGAATGAGACGGGGAAAAGCGGCAATCCGGCCGTAAAAAAGGAAAAGGAAGCATTTCCGCTTCTGAACCTCCAAGACGCCAGTTTGTGGGAAGTAATTAAGATTGTGGCCGACTATAGACACTGGAACTATGTGATTGATCCGGCTGTACCGGACAAGGGGATCAATATTCGCCTGAATTCCACTGTGGAGGGTATGGGTGTAGAAAATATACTGCATCTCCTCGTGTCTATCTATGACGTGGCCATGGTCAACAGGAATGGGATTGTTTACTTCGTCCCCACAAAAGGGGCGGACTACAAGCTGGGAGCACCGATTTATGTAGGGAACAAAATTGGGCCGGATCAGATCGGGGAAGGATGGGTGACCCAGGTGATTCCTTTGCATTTTGTATCCCCTAAGGATCTCTCCCCGATACTGAAGGAATTTGTTTCCACCGGTGGGAAAATTGTCGAGGATCCGGTTACTTCAACTGTCGTAATCGTAGACCGCCTGCCCTATGCCCGGAAAATTATGAATGTCATCTCCCTCTTTGACGTGGATATATTCAAGAATAAGAAAATGGTGTTGATCCGCTTCCAGAACGCGGACGCCGAAAAGGTCACCAAGAACATCACAGATATTTTCAAGGGCTACGGAGGGCTATCCGCAGACAAATACTACATTGCCCCCATCAAGGAACTGAATGCACTGTTGTGCGTCACATCGTTGCAGGAAGTGGTGGATGAAGTAAAGTTCTGGTCCGACAAATTTGAGAAAGAATCTGAGGTGGGAGAAGCACAGATATTCATCTACCACGCGGAGAATTCCAAGGCGGCTGACCTGGTGAGCATCATCAAAGAACTCTACGCGGA
>Ga0210044_10011887_pt1 | contig 10061 bp, 11 predicted proteins | sample CryGey13umfilter_2_FD_183959 | JGI IMG/M metagenome (GOLD analysis project Ga0210044, IMG submission 183959) | Groundwater microbial communities from aquifer in Utah, USA - Crystal Geyser 4/9/14 3 um filter (SPAdes) (version 2) | ecosystem: Environmental > Aquatic > Deep subsurface >...
CATTGGCAGTATGCAAGTACATAGAGTTGAAAACGGGGAGGTCAATTAAATCAATATTAAAACTACTAAAAGGTGTTACCGACGCCACAATTGTTGATACATTAAGCGGCAAAAAGTTTACTCTCCGCTCCCCAATTAATGATGAAATTCAGGGGGTTATAAAAAGGATTGAATTTTTCTTTTAATTTGATTCATTTTCGCAGTATAAAACTCTTGTCATACTAAGTTGCTCAAGTCAGGAAATTTTTGGGATAAATAAAAAAACCCAATCCTTCAAATGAAGGATTGGGTTTCCAATTCTAAATAGTAAATTAAATTTAGTTGCTTAATGATTCATAAACATTAATAAATTTTCTATTATTTTTTTTTGTTTCAAATTTTACAAAACCATCAGCAACAGCAAATAAAGTATCATCGCCACCTTTCATAACATTTAATCCTGGATGAAATTTTGTGCCTCTTTGTCTTACTAAAATGTTACCGGCAATAACTTTTTCACCACCAAATTTTTTAACACCCAACCTTTGGGCGTTACTATCTCTACCGTTTCTAGAGGAACCTTGTCCTTTCTTATGAGCCATTATTCCTTCTCCTTACTTTCATTCTTAGCTTTTGTTTTCTTAACTACTTTTTCAGCTTTAACAGGTTTAGTTGTTTTTGATGGTTTTGCAGATTTAGTTTTTTGTACTTCTTTTGGTGCTTTTGTCTCTTTGATAGTTTTTTCATTTACATCAGCAACTTCTTCTGTTTCGTTAGTTGTTTCACTTTCTTTAGAAGTTAAAGCAATTTTAGTAACTTCTATTCTGGTTAATTGCTGTCTGTGCCCGTTAGATTTTTCATAATTGGTTCTTCTTTTTTTCTTATAAACAATTACTTTTTCATCTTTGATGTGTTCTAATACCTTAGCAGAAACTTTTGCACCTTTTAAAAAGGGGAAACCGATATCAGTTTTATTATCATCTCCAATTAAAAGCACATTTCCAAATGTAATTTTAGCATCAACTTTTTCATTTAATTTAGGAACATAATATTTCGTATTTTCCGTAACTTTAAATTGTTGTCCGGCTATATCAACAACAGCGTACATTTTTACCTCTTTATTCTGAATTTAGTCAATTAAATTAATCATTTCTTTTTTACAAGTCAACAAATTAAACTCTAAATTATTAATCCGGAAGCTATTTTTGATAAGAAATTTGTGAGTAAAAATATCTATAAAGATGGCAATTTAAGATAATGTAATTTCTTTATGTTCTGCTGAAGATCTATACATCGCTTCCACTATTCTCAATCTCTCCAGGGCTTCTTCACCAGTTGAAACTAAAGGATTTATTCCCCTAATAGCACCAATAAAATTCTTTAATTCATTTAAATAAGATTTTTGGAATAATATTGCTGAATTCTCTGTTTGGGATGAACCAACTTCAATATACTGATCCTCATATTTTTTGAATACACTAAAAGGGTTTAATGTAGCATAACCATTTGTTCCATAAACTGTAAAATAATGTGATGCTTTTTCCATTGGTAAAGACCAGCTTGTTTCTAAGCTTACTAATCTTGAATTATTACACCTTAAAAAGCTTATAGATGAATCTTCGATGTTTTTAGTATTTTGGTAAAAATTTTGGCAGGAAATTGCTTCAACTTTTGGATAATCTAAAAGCCAAAGAGCTAAATCTAAAAGGACAATGCCAATGTCTATTATAACACCTCCACCTGATTCTTCTTTTTTCATGAACCAATCTTGTTCACTGCTTTTTCTTCTTATCCATCCACCTTTTATATAAAATATTTTACCAATTTCTTCTGAACTAATTACACTTTTTAATAACATTGCATCCGGTCTATGCCGTAGGTTCATACCAACAATTACATGTTTATTTGCTTTTTTAGCTGCTTCAATTACAGGAATACCTTCTTGAAATGATCTAACAAATGGTTTTTCAACTAAGACATGTTTTCCGGAATTTAAAGCATAAATTGCTATCTCTGCATGTAAACTTGTAGGAGTAGTAATAATAACTGCGTCAATATCACTCTTATCAATTAATTCTTTATAATCTGAATATCTATTGGGAATACTGAATTTATCAGCAATGGCATTTAGTTTTCTCTTATCTATTTCTGAAACAGAAGTTATCTCAGAATTTGATAATTTTACAAGATTTGGTAAATGTACAAGTTGTGCAATACTACCTAGACCAATAACACCAACTTTTGTTTTTTCCATCACATCACAACCTCAGTTGAGACTTTTTTATTTGAAAAAAACAATTTTACTTTTTCATAAATTCCTATAGGATCAATAGCAATTATTTTATGTAATTCTTCTTGAGTGCCATGATCAATAAATTTATCAGGTAATCCAATTCTTAATACTTCAATATTATAGTTTTTAGATGAGCAATATTCCAAAACAGCACTACCAAATCCACCTACTATTGAATTTTCTTCAAGAGTAACTATTTTTAAATTTCTCTCAACTACGCTATCTATATATTTTTCATCTAAAGGTTTTACAAATCTCATATTAGTAACTTCACAACTTATTCCATCATCACATAATTTCTCTGATGCTAAAGATGAATAATTTACCATCGAGCCAACGGCAAGTAAAGCAATATCTGTTCCTTCTTTTAAAACTTCAGCTTTTCCAATTTCTAATTTATCAAATTTATCTTTTAATGGAACACCTAATCCGGAGCCTCTAGGGTATCTTAAAGCAATGGGACCACCAGAATATTTAACTGCTGTGTAAAGCATATCTCTTAATTCTGATTCATCTTTTGGAGCCATTAAAACCATTCCCGGTACTAATCTTAAATAAGAAAGATCAAAAGAACCATGATGCGTTGGTCCGTCAGCACCAACTAAACCGGCTCTATCGAGAGCAAAAACAACATTTAATTTTTGAAGACTTACATCATGAATGATCTGATCAAAACCTCTTTGCAAAAACGAAGAATATATTGCCAATACAGGTTTAATGCCTTGGGTAGCAAGTCCAGCACCAAATGTAACTGCATGTTCTTCAGCAATACCTACATCACAATAATTATCTGGACATTCTTTTTTAACAATATCTAGACCAGTTCCATCAGGCATTGCAGCAGTTATTGTAAATACTTTAGGATCTTCTTTTATTATTTGAACAAGAGCTTTCCCAAAAACTGAAGTATAAGATGGTGGACCCGGTTTCTTTTTAAATGCTTTACCGGTTAATTTATCAAAAGGTGATGAAGCATGAAGTCTTTGCTCATCTCCTTCAGCAGGCATATACCCTTTACCTTTTTCTGTCATTGCGTGTACAAGTATTGGACCTTTTAAATCTTTTACCTGATTAAAAATTCTAACAAGTTTGCCTACATTGTTCCCATTCACAGGACCAAAATATCTAAACCCTAAAGCTTCAAATAACATTCCGGGTGTTATTACAGATTTTACACCACTGGCGGTTTTGCTTAAAATTTTTCTAAGTCTATCCCCAAAATGATCTAATTTTCCGGTAAGCTCCCAAACTTGATCTTTCAATTTATTGTAATCAGGATGGGCTATCATATCAGTAAAATAATTTGCAATTTGCCATCTATTAGGAGCAATTGACATTCGGTTATCATTAAAAACTACAATAAGATCAGAATGAATAAGCCCTGAATTATTTAATGCTTCGTAAGCCATACCTCCGGTCATTGCCCCATCACCGATAATTGAAATTACTTTACGATTTTCTTTTTTCATATCTCTGGCAACAGCCATGCCCAATGCCGCAGAAATTGAAGTGGAAGCGTGACCGGCACCAAAAGCATCATATTCACTTTCACTTCTTTTTAAAAAACCGCTTATACCATTTAAAAGTCTTATTGATTTTAGTGCTTCTTTTCTTCCGGTAAGAATTTTGTGTGGATATGCTTGATGACCTGTATCCCAAACTATTAAATCTTGAGGTGCATTAAATACTTTATGTACTGCAACAGCAATTTCAACAGCACCTAATCCTCCACCAAAATGCCCACCAATTTGCGAAATAGTATCAATCATATATTGTCTTATATCAGCACATAATATGTTTAGATCACCATTAGTTAAATTATTTAAGTCTGCCGGTACATTTACTTTAGAGAGTATTTTATATTTTTTTTCATCAAGCATTATTAACCTTCCTCGTTATCAGAATATTCATCTAAATTATTTTTTTCTTTTTCAATAATTGCGTCAAATTTTTCTTTTAATTTTGTGATTTTCAGTTCTGCTCCATTTAAAGATAGCATACATTCTTTAGAAAGTGAAACTCCTTCTTCAAATAGTGCTAAAGATTCATCCATACTAACTTCTTCATTTTCTAAAATATTTGAAATTTCTTCCAATCTTTTAAGTTTTACTTCAAAATTATTTTCGCTCTTTTTTTTCTTCATTATACAAAATTTTTATGTATTTATTCAAGTTTTATTTCTTTATCATAAAATTTAAGTGATGTAGAGTTCTTCAACTTAAAATTTTTGGCTCTGGTAACAAACTTAGAGTTTTGTTTAACTAAAACATATCCCTTTTTTAAAGTCTTTTGAACATCAAAATTTTCTACAGATTTTGTTAATAAAGAAATTTTGTTCTTGTAGTGAATAATTCTTTTATCAATATTGGCAAACACTTTATATACTAAGTTATCAACTTTTTGATAATTTTGCTGAACAAAATTTTCAGGTAATTTAAAGCCGTATGAGTTAATAACTTTACCAATATTGTAATGCAAATTTACAATTTTATCTTTTAATCTTAACTCAGAATTATCAACAAATTCTTTAATAAAATATTTAATTTCAATCTGATTTGGAGTAGCTAATTCCATAGCAGCTGTTGGAGTAGGTGCTCTTAAATCTGAGACAAAGTCTGCAATCGTAAAATCAATCTCATGACCAATTCCTGATATAATAGGTATTTTTGAACTAAATATTTCTCTGGCTACAATCTCTTCGTTAAAAGCCCAAAGGTCTTCAATTGACCCGCCGCCTCTGCCAATAATAATTAAATCAATATCTTTTTGTTTATTTAAATTATTAATTCCTTTTACAATTGATTCTGCTGATCCGCTGCCTTGAACTTTTGAAGGAAATATTACTAACTCTACAAGAGGATATCTTCTTTTTGCAACACTAATCATATCTTGAAAAGCAGCTCCATCAATTGCAGTTACAATACCAATTTTTTTAGGAAATAAGGGAATTGCATTTTTATTTTCATCATCGAATAATCCCTCTTCTGAAAGTTTCTTTTTTAGTCTCTCAAATGCTGCTTGTAATTCACCCACTCCGGTTGGTTTCATTGATCGCACATCAATCTGATAACTACCTCTTGGTGGATAAACAGATAGTTTTCCATTAATAATAACTTTCATTCCATCTTCAGGAGTGAAAAAAACTAAGTTGTTAAAACCTTTCCACATTGTACAGGAAATTGTTGCATCTTTATCTTTCAAACTAAAATACCAATGACCTGAATAATGAGCTTTAAAATTTGATATCTCACCCTGAACTGTTATTTTTTCAAAATTAGATTCCAGAGTTTGTTTTATTTCTCTGGTTAATTCAGAAACAGTCATTATGTCATTGAATAAATTCATTTAATTTTCATTTCTAAAAATCATAATTTGTAAAGCGAATCTCCTGATTCTTTATTTTTATGTTTATAAAGTATACTAACATTATTATTTTTAAGCGAAACATAGTTCCACTCTACAATTGCATATAAAATTAAGTGAATAAGATTTAGTATAATTGTATAGCATATTAAATTATAACTATTACCATTATAAAAATGTAATACATTTTTAACTACATTAGCAACTTTATCATTATTTAACCAAGTGTTTCCAAATTTTGCTGAATATAGAATTTCCTCATACTTTCTAAAATAATTATTTTTAATATTGTTCACCATTTCAGTTGCTGCCTTTTTATTAACCCAGATTTTCCATTGGAAAATCTGCCCTTTGGGCCGACAATTTGTAAGTAAATAAAGATCATATACTTAGTTATATAAAAATCTCGGAATTCGTTATTTGAGTAATATGTTTTTCTTATAAATTGCCAGGGGTTAACCCCGCTATATAAAATGTTTTATAAAAACATTTTATATAGCGGCCTTCGGCAAAAAATTCATTTCCAATGAATTTTTTGGGTTTAATATTTTCCGGAACAATTTTAATTTCTTGTTCCATTCGAAAATGAATTTTATCTACTACTGATTTTGGCAAACTACATTTTAAACGAGTAGTCATAAAATAGAAATATCCATTTGGCTGAAAGTGAGGTAAACTTCTTTTATAATAGCTTATTATAAAAATAAAGGTAAAATTAATTTTCTTTCCTAAAAATTAAGCAATACTGATGATGTCTGTTTGAAACCCAAGCATTATTTACACCAAGCGCTATCAATGGTTTGTCATCTTGTAGCCATATTTTTTCGTCTTTCAATACCCAGCTTTTATTTCCACGATTAGTTAATGATATAGCTGTATCATAAGCTAAAGGATAAAGCTTACTTTTGAAATAAACATTATTAGTAATGATGCTTAAATATCCACCTGATTTTGTTTGATTATAAACAATATCAAATATTTCAGCCTGTTCTTCTATAAATTTTTTATAATCTTTAACATTACCAAGATCTTTTTTGCTTACAGAATATTTAGTGACAAGATTTTTTTTACTTCGGTTTTTCTGTCTTAAACTATTTCTTTCTAGTTGATTCCAATAAGGAGGGGAAGTTATAACAAAATCAAATCTAATTTTACTTAAATTATTTTCATTCAATATGTTTGATAAATTTTTAGAATCACCTTTAATGGGAATTATTTTTGTCTTAAAATTATTTTCAACAATTCTTTTTTTTGAAATATTATAAAACTTATTTGTGAGTTCAATTCCAACAGCATTCCTTTTAGATTCCCCTGCAGCTAAAAGTGTGCTTCCGCTTCCTAAAAAAGGATCAAGTACCCACTCATCTTCTTTTGTGAAAAATTCTATAAACTCTTTTACTAATGATTCAGGATATTTTGCCGGATGTAGGATTTCAGTTTTATTTCTTTTTATTGGACGATGAACAAACCATGATTTTGAAAATTTTATCCACTCTTTACCGGTAAGTGAATTCAATTTATTGTTTTTATTTAATCTGCCCCTTTCACCTAACTGTATATATTTTTTATCTGTTTTTGCCATGCAAACTATATTAGATTTAGAACCATAATTATTTTAGCTCAGGAAAGTAAATAATTAAAAATGAACTGAAAAAAAGTTTGTATATAGTCCTACATTTATTTCACTAAAATTTCTATCGGATTGAGATGGTTGAAAATTATATCTGTATCTAGTATAAAGTGTAAATGTATCCAAAACATCAAATAGCCCAAGTGAAATACTAGCACCAATTCCGTTAAACCCATCAAAATTTGTAACTAAATCAACACCAGGAGAATAATATTTTAATATTGGTATTTCCTTCATGTACCTATAACCTATCCTCATAAAATTACTTCTATCCGCTTTGTATATGTGTGTTAGTTCCAAAGCAAAATAACTTTTAGGGAAATTTATATTTTCTGATGTAAACGATATTAGTGGAATCTCTTTTGTTAAGTTAAATCTACTTTCTCCTTCTGTATAAGCATATCCTGGAGTGGGAATAATAAATACACTTGCAAACATTAGCCCAAACAATAAAAAATTAGATTCCTTTTCTACTTTTATAGTTTTGGGATAATCGATTAATAACTCTTCACTTTTAGTTATCCGATTCATTGAATCAGTAACTATTATAAAAGCATGCAATACCATTTCATCAACAGCAATACTAGAAATATCTATCTTAATATTATGTTGAGAAGTTAATTCTTTAGTTGTTGTATATTCAAATTCATTTGAAATTAAAATTTTAGAGCTTGTTGGATCATTTGTAAAAAAAGAAAGATTTAGAGTTAATGGTTGTTCAGGGGGAATAAATGAATCAATAATAATTATTTGGGTATTGCCGCTTTGTGAATAAAGATTAAAAGTAGAAAAAAATATCAGTGATACCATGACAAAATATTTTAAAGATAAATTCTTCAAATTATTTAACCTAAAATATTATCTATATCTTTTATTAAATCTTCTATATCTTCAATACCAACTGAAAAACGAACAAGGCTTTCTGTCAATCCCATTTTATCTCTTTCAGCTTTTGGAACAGATGCGTGAGTCATACTTGCAGGATGGCAAACTAAGCTTTCAACACCTCCAAGACTTTCAGCAAGAGTAAATATTTTAACATTATTCACAACTTTTTTTGCAGTTTTAATGTCTCCAAAATCTACAGAGATCATTCCTCCGAAACCTCTCATTTGTTTTTTGGCAAGCTCGTGTTGGGGATGAGATTTTAATCCGGGATAAAAAACTTTTTTTGCCTTATTATTTTTTTCAAAATATTCAGCAAGTTTATTTGCATTTTTTTCGTGCCTATCCATTCTTACTGCAAGAGTTTTTGTTGCTCTTAAAATAAGCCAACAATCAAAAGGGCCAGGAATTGCACCGGCAGCATTTTGAATATATCTAAGTCTTTCGTGAATTTTTTCACTTTTTGTAACTACAATTCCACCAACAACATCACTGTGTCCGTTTATATATTTTGTAGTACTATGTAAAACAATATCGCAACCAAGTTCCAATGGATTTTGAAAATACGGGCTCATGAAAGTGTTATCGACAATAGATATAAATTTATTCTTTTTACAAATTTCTGACACGCCTATCAAATCTGTTATTGTTAGCATTGGATTTGTAGGTGTTTCAACATAAACTATTTTTGTATTTGGTTTAATGGCATTGTCAATATTTTTTAAATTTGAAGTATCAACCCATGAGTAATCCAAACCAAAATCTTTCATAACTAATTCATACAAGCGATAAGTTCCGCCATAAACATTATTTGAAATGATTATGTGGTCACCACTTTTTACAAGACTCATTAATGCATTTGTTGCAGCAAGTCCGGAACTGAAAGCAATACCGTATTTCCCTTTCTCTAAAGCAGCAATATTTTTTTCCAAAGATTCGCGAGTTAAATTTTGAGTCCGTGCATATTCATACCCTTTATGTTTTCCAAGTTCTTCTTGTGCATAAGTAGAGGTTTGATAAATAGGGGTAATTACTGCACCTGTTTTAAGATCAGGTTCTTGTCCGGCGTGTATTGCATCAGTTGAAAAGCCCATAAATTTTTCCTTTTGTAAAGTAAAACTTTTATATTTTTTTGTTGACTAAAATTTAATTATGTCATCACGAAAGTAGTGAAGTGATCTGTTTAATATCCAAAAAAGATTGCTTCCCTCCTTCGCAAATGCTACGGCGGACAAGCTGTCGTTTTTTTCCCTAGCAATGATATTATAATTATTTTTTCCCAACCAAATTAAAAATTATTAATTCATCTTACGCAAAAAGTGAACAGTGAAAAGATGACATCTTTGTTTCCTGAATTGAATTCAAATAAAATGATAACTCTTTAACGAAATAGAGACTTTATTTTCTTAATAAAAAGATGTCATCTTTCAGCTTTGCGTAACATCAGTTAGTAATTCTGTTTAAAATCTGAATGTTCAATAATATCATATCTTGTAACAATATCAATAATTCTTCCATATTCAGTAACAAGTACAGCAGGTGAATCACTTAAATAATTTTTAACAGCAGATATTTCAGTCTTATCATCAATTGGAAGTAAACTTTTTTCCATCACTTCTGAAACAGGTTTATTCATTAATTCAGGATTTTTTAATACCATAGTCATCAATTGAGATTCTCTTACGCTACCTACAGCCTGACCATCATCAATTACCGGTAACTGCGAGAAGCCTCTAAAATTTAATAACTCTACTGCTGTTTTAATTTTATCTGAAGATGTTACTGAAACTAATTCTCTTTCTTTTCCATGTCTTTTTGCTTCAATAATATCTTTTAGAGTTTTTGTTCTGTTAGAAATTAATCCTTTATCTCTGAGCCATTCATTGCTATGTACTTTAGTAAGATATCTTT
>Ga0210044_10011888_pt1 | contig 10060 bp, 4 predicted proteins | sample CryGey13umfilter_2_FD_183959 | JGI IMG/M metagenome (GOLD analysis project Ga0210044, IMG submission 183959) | Groundwater microbial communities from aquifer in Utah, USA - Crystal Geyser 4/9/14 3 um filter (SPAdes) (version 2) | ecosystem: Environmental > Aquatic > Deep subsurface > Groundwater...
ACGGCACCCATCCCAAAGCCTTTTTGCATAAACTGGTATCGAGCCAGTTGGATATGGACCGGCTGGATTATTTAAAACGCGACAGTTTTTTTTCCGGGGTTTCAGAAGGAACGGTCAACTATGAGCGCATACTCAATATGCTGGATGTGGTGGACGATAATCTGGTGATAGAAGCCAAAGGGATTTATTCGGTCGAGAAATTTATCATGGCCCGCAGGTTAATGTACTGGCAGGTGTATTTGCACAAGACGGTGCTGGTGGCCGAACATACCCTGATGCATGTGTTGCGCAGGGCCAAGGAGTTGCGCATGCAGGGATCGGAACTTTTTGCCACTCCCGCACTTGATTACTTCTTAAAACAACACGTAACAAAGGAACTTTTTCTACAGGATGAGCATGCACTCACCATGTTTACCCTGCTGGATGATTTTGATATTTTTACTTCCATGAAGGTTTGGATCACCCATCCCGACAAGGTATTGCGCCTGTTAAGCCAGAGCGTGGTCAACCGGAGGTTGTTTAAAATTGAGATGCAGGGTGAGCCTTTTGATCAGCAACTCATCCTTGAAAAACACAGCAGGGTCATGGAAAAATGGGGACTTACTGACAAAGAAGCCGATAATTTTGTGTTTTCCGACAGCACCTCCAACTACATGTACCACCTGGGCAGCGACAACATCAACATCCTGTTTAAGGATGGCACCGTGATGGACATTGCCGAGGCTTCCGATCAGCTCAATATCTCGTTGTTGGCCAAACCCACTACCAAGTATTTTTTGTGCTATCCGAAGGGGTTGGGGTAGAGGGTCTCCTGTTTATAAATGTTTATAAAGGGGACCTTGTTGAAAGCGAAACACTTTCATTCAATTGAGATGATTCCCTGAAAATGATCAAAGGAATATACTGTGTTTTGTGTCATGTGTAGCAAATGGGTGATCCGGGGTATTTTTTTTGCATCATAAAATATTCATATCCAAATAATTTAATATATTTGAAGCAAAGTATTTTCAAACCAAAAAACAATGCGTTATGTATCACTTATTACACACACACACACAGCAAAGGCTGTATTGGCGGTTTTCTGCCTTATGGTTATTTCGATAACATCAACAGCGCAAACCATCAGTATTAATAGTAGCTTTAATGCCGATAATGAGATTTATCCCTTTAGTCAGGTAGATTCTATTACCGGACTTTACGTTATCGGACATATTACCCTATACAGCGACACAAGTCTTGTCCGAATCGTTCTTGTTGATGAGAATAATATTAAGTATATGGTATATGAAACATATCCACTCATTGCTACAAGTATGAATTTTGACATTACGAACATTTGTGATGAGACATGTTTTTTAAACGAGATTACGCCTGTATCATTAATTATTTATGTTCGTCAGGCTTCTGTAACGCTTCAAAGTATAACCTATCTTACCCAATTTGTTGAGAATGCTGATTCATTGAGCTATCAATCAAAGCGGTTGAATGATACTTTGAAAGTACAGAACATGAGTTCCAATATAGCAGACAAAGGATGGAATTGGGTTGCGGGACATACACCTCTTGTTAAAATGACTTATGAAGAAAAAACCAACCAGTATGGGGATTATTATAATCTTCAAGGATTTGATTATTATATTGAAGGTATATACAATTATATTTCGCAGTACCAGAATGAACGATCTGTTTCAAATATAGTTGAACATTATGACTGGAGAAACAGGCATGGGGCGAATATAAATGAGGCGGGAAATATTTATTATGGGGGACTATACGGTTGGATTACTCCATTTTTCGATGGTCAGGGGTCATGTGGTTCATGCACCGCCTTTGGCATTACTGCCTTGATTGAATCCATGACAAACCTATACTTTAATAGGCAATATCAATTAGATTTATCTGAAATGGATGTTTGGTGTGGATGTTCAGGTATTTGTACAACTGGTATAAACTCAAGTACTGCATTAATTTATGTGAGAGATAATGGTATTGTAAATGAAGAATGTTACAAATATGAGCCCCCTTGTTCTACTACAAATTCAATCTGTTCAAATCCTGACATAAGGATAACAATTGACGGGTACAAAACGGTGAACAATTATAGCAAATTCGACTCAATTAAATCACAACTTATCAGGTATGGACCGCTTGCTTAGTGGTTATTAGATGGAAATTTTAATTACGAGATGCTTTTAATTGGGTATAGATACGATACTGAAACAAACGCAACGATTTGGATTTATAAGGATAATTATTATAATTTCCGGGAAATGATAATTTCATCACCAGACGTTATGCATCAAACCCATGCCGTTGCACAAGGATCAAATTTCAGAATGCACCAATTAATTGGTAACGATTATGATCGTAATTGCAGGGATTATGATCAAGATGGATATTACAACTGGGGGGTTGGTCATCGGATAGCTGGGTGTGGAGAGGGCCTTCCTGAAGACAGCGATGATTCAAATCCCCGCCTCGGCTCTTTTGATGATAACTATTTCAGTGTACCTGTTGCTCCGGTGATGGTTGTAAAACATGGCTCCAATACCATTCATCAAAATGGGGTTTATAATTTCTATAATCCTTTATTGGGAAATGAAGAACAAGAAGTACTGACCTTTACGATTCTTAATACAGGGACTGCCCAACTAAACCTGATTCCTTCAAACCTTGGTGATGCTGTTTCTTTGAGTAATTATAATACAAGTTATTATTCCATCAACCTGGACGGAATTAGTAGAACTCTACCCAAAGAAATTGGAACAACTACATTTGAAGTGATTTATACACATGATACAGAACTTACTGAACCTGAAATGGCTACGGTTTCCATCCATCTTAATGAAACTGACATGGAAGATTTTGTATTCACCGTTGTCTTTGCTGATTGCTCATTTTCGGAAGATATTGAAGAAATAAGAAGCACAATGAATTGGAATTCCACTGACCCTATGTTAAAATTTAGCGATGTTTTGGTTAAAGAGGATGTGACGCTGACAATTAGTAGTCTTGTAGCATTTACCAGTAATGCTTCGCTTTATATTGAACAGGGGGGAACCGTGATCATTGATGGCGGGCATTTGACTTCATTGTGCAGTGCAAACTGGAAGGGAGTAGATGTTTGGGGCGACAAAGCCAAATCTCAATTTTATCATTTCCCTGAAGTTAAGCAAGAACAGGGGGTCATTAAAATGATAAACGGGGGCAAAATCAGTTATGCCGACAACGCTATTGAAACCATCAGGTATGTGGACGACCGACCTGACCCAACAACCAGCGGAGGCATTGTAAGTATTAGAGATGGAAGTATCAATAATTGCACCAATGGTGTGGTATTTTATCCATACAAAAACTTTTATCCCACTGTGAGCTATCCGCAGGAAAACTGGAGCAGTTTTTATAAGGCAGGCTTTACCAACGACCATGTATATCCACATTCGCAAATTGTATTTAATGGTGTGGATGGCATCTCCGTCAAGGGGTGTTCCTTTGAAAATCTCCTGCCCTATATCAATAGTCCTCTCTTCACAACAAGAGCCATTAACAGTTACAACAGCGGCTTCAGGGTTTCAGAGCTTACCATGCCCGACCCCGATGATCCTTCTATCCCGACTACCATTAAAGGATTTGAGCAGGGTATTTACGCCATTACAGATTCATATTCCGGCTATATACACATCAGCACATCTGTTTTCGAGGACAACGAAAGGGGAATTTACCTTTGCGGCATCAGCAACCCGGCGATTGTACAGAATGAGTTTTTGGTCCGTACCAAATATTCAAAGTATGAACCGGATATCCCCTTAATAGGATTATATATGGATGCTTTTACAACCGGTTTTACTGTGGAAGAAAACACCTACTACAGCACCGTGGGATATACCGACCTTAAGGAGTTTGACTGTGCCGGCATCACCGTAAATAATACAGGGCAAAATTATAATGAATTGTATAATAACTATTTTGATAACCTTACCGTTGGAATAGCTGCCGGAGGAGAAAACCGTAGTTCAGAGGGCGATGGATTATGTATTAAATGTAATGATTTTAGTAACTGTTTAACTGATATTTATGTTGCCCCGCTATTGAATGAAAATAATGAACCAATTACTGGGCCAACTATTGGAATTGCGGAACTACAGGGAAAACCTGGAAATGGAGAAACTAAAAATCTTGCAGGAAATACATTCAGCAACTTATCCGATCCTAACCTTTACAATTTCGAAAAAGATATAAACTGTGAATACACAGAGTATTTTCATCATGATGTTGAAGGTACTGATGCTAAGGTTAAACCCTTACCTGTTGTAAACATAACTGTTACCGAAGATAATGAATCTGAATATGACAAAGAACTTGCCTGCCCTTCAAATCTTGGCTCAGGAACTGACCCTTTAGTTGAAAAATCAACTTTATCAGCAGAACTTTTGCAAATAATCGCTTATACAGACACATTAAACACAGAAGTTGACGGTGGCAACACTGATCAATTAAATCTTGATGTTTCTACTTCAAACCCTAATCAAACAATTCAATTACGTCAACAGTTGTTGGATGAATCGCCATACCTATCGGACACAGTAATGAAGTCGGCAATCGATAAAGAAAACGTATTACCAAATGCAGTAATAAGGGATGTTCTTACAGCTAATCCACAATCAGCTAAATCAGTAGAAGTTATACAATCTCTTGATAATCGCATTGTCCCCATGCCTGATTATATGCTTTCGGAAGTAATGCAAGGCTTAAATACTTTTGGTGCTAAAGAAGTGCTTGAACAAAAATTAGCAGAACACAGGACAAATTATATCAGGTCTTTTAAAAAAATTGAGCGGTATTACCAATCAGATACTTCTGATCAAGCGGCTTCAGTAGACAGTATTGTTTCATTATGGAGCAATCAGGCTCATTTGGAAAGTAAATATAAACTGGCATTTCACTACCTATCAATCAATGATTCATCAAATCTTTTTAATGAATTGCATAATATTCCGGTTGATTTTGACCTTTCAATAAAACAGCAAAATAGCCATGATTTGTATGAAGATCTTTTTGGAATATTGTGGCAAATGAATAATGACACGACTCAAATTGACAGTACTCAAATAGCTTCATTAATTGATATATCTGACGACTACATGACGGCACCTGGTGTTTATGCTTTAAACTCACTCATAAACAAAAACATAATACATTACAACGAGCCAGTTTACTTTCCTGAATATTTAAAATCTTCAAAAGCTGATAGTTATAATTTTGATATTCAAAACAAGGAGTATATTATTTCGGTTTTCCCAAATCCAGCCGGCGATTATTGTATAATTGATTTTGATTTATCCTTATATGAAGCAGATGCTATTCTTGATATTTGTGATTCGTATGGTCATAAAGTATCATCTTTTAGTCTTCAAAATATTCATTCACAAAAAATAATATCACTTACAGCTTTCTCTTCAGGAGTTTATTTCGTTACGCTTTCAATTAATAACTCATTGAAAGAATCCCACAAATTAATCATTACTAAATAGTTTGGTCATGAAAAAGGCTCTTTTTACAACAATTTGTTGCTTTATCGTATTTATATTACCAGCTCAACAAAGGTGGTCAAATAACTATCTAGAAAGTGAAAATCCTTTTGGAAAGGATTTAAATGAAAGCTATGACAAAGGATACTTATTTACAGGTCGTTTTGGACCAAATTATCCAAACTTTAACTGGCTTATTAAAACTGATATAAATGGAAATTTACTATGGAAAAAAGTGTTAGGTGAGTTAAATAGTTACTCTTCTCTTGCCGATGACATTTGCCTTGATAATTCGGGCAATATATATTTATCAGGTTCAACAAATTTTTACGGAGATGATAACTCAGATCCAATTATAATGAAATTAAATCCTTGTGGAGAAAAAGTGTGGTGTAGGGTATTTATTGAAGAAGGAAATAATTATTGCTCTGATGTAGTCTTAACGCCAGATAAAGATGTTGTTGTATTGTTAAAATACATGAATACAATTCATATTTCAGATAGAATATGTCTGGCAAAATTTGACTCATCTGGTAACCTTCTTTGGAATCAGTGCTTTAATGGGTCTGACAGCTCTGTTCATAATGAAGAGGCCAGGGAAATTACTTTAACACCAGAAGGAGGTTTTTTGTTAACAGGTGAATGTTACTATGAATCACCTGACCCACCACATGCGTGGTGGATTAAACCATATTATATAAAAGTTGATTCTGCAGGCAATTTTGAATGGGAAATGGTTGTTCATGGTGAAATTATTGACAAAGGGGGTGCTGCCTGGAATACCGTGTTAAGTCCTGATAGAAATTATTACTATTCATCGATTAGCCATTATTACCATCCGCCTTTTGGTGATGCCCCTGCGTTGCTAAAAATGGACCTAAACGGTAGTATTATTGACATTTATGACCTCGCCCCAGTAGGTGAGTATGGTAAAATGGTTCAAGCAAAATTTATTACAGATACAACACTTATGGCTAGTGCAACGTGGGGCGACGGAGGAGGTCCAGAAGCTGTAATTATTGATACACTTGGCAATATCCAATATTCATTACAGTTACTGGATAATGAATGGATGGCAAATACAGAAGTAACTTTTGACAAAAAACTGCTATTCTTAACAAAGATTCATGATCAAAATGACAATTTCAGTACCTACCTCTTCAAGCTTAACCAACAACTCGGAAGCGATACCCTATACACCCAATTGTTTAACTACGACAGCCTCTGTCCGAACCAAATCGTGAGCGATACCATTCCCATAGAAGGCTGTGGGTTGATAGTGGGGATGGAGGAATTGGTTGACGGAAACAATAATAAAATACCTGAGTTGCTAATTTATCCAAGCCCCGCACAAAATCAATTTACACTTCAATGTGAGGCCTTGAATGAATCCTCAACAAAAGCTGAGATATATGATCTGTACGGCCAGAGAGTAATGTCCCTTGAAATTCCCAAAGGACAAACCGAAACAACTGTTAAAACTGAAGGATGGCAAAAGGGCGTGTATTTGGTTCAGGTGTGGAGAGCCGGTGGTACCTTAGTCAGTGGAAAGGTGGTGATAGAATAGCAACCAGTTGGTTGCCTTTTTACCGCAAGGTACGATTCCTCAATTTACCCCCTTCTGTTAACATCCTCTTGTTAGTTCTTCGACATGATTTTTGCCGTTGTGCCGAATAATTAGGCTAATTTTGTGGATGGATCACCAAAATGCCGGTATATATGAAGAAAAATCTCCTGACACTTATTGTAGTTCTCCTTGTTGCCGGTGCCATTGCAGCCTATTTTTACCGCAATCATTTTGCTGTTACTGATGGCGATTACTGGTCATTGGTGTCACAGGACGCTGCCCTGGTGCTGGAATTGGATGATCCTCAAACGACCTTTTTAAAAATACTGAACAACAATGCCATAGGTGCCTCTTTTAGCAAGATTTCCGAAGTGGCCGGTCTGATTGATTCACGCCACCAACTGGATAGTCTTTTTAAAGATAAGAAATACTTGCTCGATAAACTGTTACACGCCCCCTTGCTGGTTACTGCTGAATATGAACCACTGGAAGAAAAGGTAAACATGACACTGATCAGTCACCTGGGTGAATATGTCGATATGGAGTCGTTAAACCGGTATCTGGCACAGCAACTGGGACAAACATATGCCGTCCTGAAAATTGATATTCTGGGGATTCCAACCTTGAAAATACTGAACGGAAAAACCAATCAGGTGTGGTATCTTGCCTATCAGGCCGGAAATTTAATTTATTCAGTCAGCCTGAATGCCATGGAGAACTCCCTGGTCAGCTCGCACGGAGATGCGGTTCATTTCAGCCAACAGGAAGATTGGAAAAGGCTGAAAAAAACGGCAGGTAAACATGTGGATGGCCGGCTTTATCTTCAATACCGCACACTGGCACCGTGGCTGGCTTCTGTTTCATCAAAACCAGAGCGTGAAAAGTTACGTTGGATGGCTCAATTTGCTGAATGGACAGAAACCGATTTAATCATCAAAAATGATGAGTTGCTGCTGGCAGGCTACACTTCACCGGGACAGGAGTCTTTTCTGTCGGGGATGAAAGATCAACAGCCTATTAAAAATACCAGTTTTAATATCACCCCTTTTAACGTTAACCTTCTTTTGTCGCTTGGGTTTTCTGATTTCCCGGCCTGGTATTCCAAAGCACATTCACCGGAGGAGCGAAAAAAACTTTCGGCTGACTTTAATTTTGAGATGGATAAACTCGCCGAAATCATTTCCGGGGAGGTAACTTTGGTGTCCAATGCCGAAAGGGCAGGCCATTTCGAGGGCAGCACCTGGATTCTGGTTCAGACTTCCGACCAGGTAAAGATGGCCGCCTATCTGCGGCTCATTGCCGAAAACAGCGGACAATCCAAAGTAAACAACTACAACGGATATGTTCTTAACTACATCAAAGGTAAAAACCTGATTCCCGGATTGTTTGGTGATGCTTTTGGTAACTTCAGGGTAAATTATTTCACTATGGTGGGCGATTTTGTGGTGTTTGCCAACAGCGAGAGCAGCCTGATTAACTTATTAAGGTATTACGAAACAGGCAAGACCCTGGACCTGAACGACAACTTTAAAGCATTTTCGGATAACCTGGCCCCGAGTTCCAACGTGCTTTTGTATTTTAAACCCTCTGTTTTGTTGGGACGAATTACAGATTTGGCCAATGAATTTACCTCGCGAAAACTTGAGATCAACGCTCCTGTGGTGAATCAAATGCAGGGGGCAGCCTTTCAGTTCAGCGCCGGAGAAAACCTGATTTTCACCAGTTATTATCTGAAACAGGCTACCGTGGTACACGAAGAAAACCTGGCCATGTGGAAGGTAACGCTCGACAACCAGATTGTCGGGAAACCCATTCTGGTAAGCAATCACCGCGACCGCGATCAACAATTGGTGGTATTTGATGATACACCTGCCGTTTATCTGATCGATTCAGACGGAAAAGTGCTTTGGAAGAAACGGCTCGAAGGAACCCCTTTCGGGGAAATTTATGAGGTGGATTATTATAAAAACGGGAAAATTCAATACCTTTTCAATACCAACAGCCACATTTATTTATATGATGTCGAAGGCAAATCCGTAGCTTCCTATCCAAAGAAACTCCATGCAGGAGCTACCAGTCCGTTGAGTTTATTTGATTATTCGGGTAACAACGATTACCGCATGTTGGTGGCCCAAGCCGATAAAACGGTGAATAATTTTACCCTCGACGGACATGAAGTGGAAGGGTGGAAAAATCCCCACCTTCAAAATGTAGCCAATGAGAAGGTTACCCGTTTGTTGATCAACGGGAAGGATTATATTGTAATTACTGATATAGATGGCAAAGTTAAAATTGTGGATCGCCAGGGGAAGGACCGGATTGTGATCACTGAAAAGTTTACCAAAGCCAGAAATTCAGGTTATTACGTCAATAGGACCAATAGCAAGGGGATTATAATTACCACCAACGCACAGGGTAAATTGATTTATATCTCGGCCACGGGCAAGCTTAAATCCACCGATTTTGGGGACTATAGTCCCGAACATTTTTTCCTGTATGAGGATTTTAATGGCGACGGAACCATGGATTTTATTTATGTGAATGGCCGCGAACTCAAGGTGTTCGACCGGTTTAAAAAATTGCTCTTCAGCTATACCTTCAACTCTGAAATCACCATTAAGCCCGAATTCTTTAACCTGGGCAAAAAGCAAAAGGTGATGGGTGTGGTGGCCAACGATGAAAAAACCATCTATCTGTTCGACAGCAAAGGCAACACCATCATTTCCACCGGATTGGTTGGTGAAACTCCCTTTACAGTTGGCTCAATGTCCAACGACCAGAAGATAAATCTGATCTCCGCGGCAGGGAATACGTTGTACAATTACAGGATAAAATAAGGTTGTGCTTATGTGGCTTATGCAGCTATCTCAATTCCAGTCTTTTTAATTTCAACGACGAAAGGATTCCCGGAATTAAAATCCTCACGAGATATTGGGTGTGGTTCAATTCTAGAGTCAATTTTTGA
>Ga0210044_10011892_pt1 | contig 10057 bp, 8 predicted proteins | sample CryGey13umfilter_2_FD_183959 | JGI IMG/M metagenome (GOLD analysis project Ga0210044, IMG submission 183959) | Groundwater microbial communities from aquifer in Utah, USA - Crystal Geyser 4/9/14 3 um filter (SPAdes) (version 2) | ecosystem: Environmental > Aquatic > Deep subsurface > Groundwater...
GCTCTGACTCGTCGGCATTCTGAACAATTTTCGAGATGTTCGCCAACTGACAGCTTTTTGCGGCCTGTTAATTCGTCATTACAAAAGGCTGACAGGTAAGAGCGTACTCTTCGACAGCGCATTGTGGCTCTCCAATCTTGGTTGTAACTTTTCCCGGAGCATCATTCTGGCACGGTTAACCCGGGATTTAACCGTTCCGAGAGGAATATCAAGCACCTTGGCAACTTCTTCATAAGGCAGCTCCTGAATATCCCGAAGCATAAACGCCACACGATATTTTTCAGGAAGCTCCTCTATTGCTTTAGCCAATACCTGAGGAAGCTGGCTGGGTAACTTGGGATCTATAGCAAATTCCGCCTCATTACCCTGCATTTCATCAATATCATAGTGTTTAAATCGTTTTCTCTTCCTGAGTTCATTCCGGGCCAGATTAAGACCAATGGTATAAATCCAGGTCGAAAAACAATGCTTGAAATTAAAGGACTGGCGATGCTGATAAACCCGAACAAAAGTCTCCTGAACGATATCTTCAGCTTCATCCGGAGAAGAAAGCATCCGTCCGATTACATTCATAAGGCGATTTTTGTATCTTTCAACCAATTCATTAAAAGCTACCATATCGCCATTTTGAATGGATTTCATTAAACGATAGTCAATATCTTTTTCAGTGTCTTTAGCCATAATAATCCAATCGTTTATCGTCTCATATATTAGTACCACTCAGAGACAATAAAGTTCCAACATATAATATCGGTCAATCAATCTTAATATATTACATTATAACAACTTAGCAAGAGATGAACTTGTTTTATTTTAAGATTTTTTGTTATAAAAACATATAATTATAACAATTTTTTATTTGAAAACTTCACCCCAGTGAGTCAAATAAATAGCAAATCCAGCTACAGCCATTATAATAATCGGGATGGTTATTAGTTTATAGACCTTTAAAAGGTCACTTTTGAAATATTCGTTGGTTAAAATCAGACATAAGTGGGTGGGTGAAAGGATCATTCCCAAATAACCAGAAAGATAAGCCAGATATATATATGATGGCTCAATTCCATTGGAATAAAGAAAACCAGCTAAAATAGTATAGCCCATAGCAATAAAAGCCGCCACCATCCCAGTTAAAAGTCCGGCTGTGAAACAGACCAAAAAGATCACTACCTCAGGTGGGAGATTGTATGCAGCGGTAAGGGCTGGAATTGATGCTATGGAACCTGATAATTCCAGAGCAGTCTGAAATGACAATGTTCCAAAAACCAAAAAAATTAGTGTGAACGAGAAGCCCTTTTTAAAGGCACTTTTCAGGGGTTCTTTTGTTGGTCGAGAGATAATAATCAGCACGATCATACTTATCAATACAGCCAGAGCCAATTCTATTTTAAAGAGCCCGTAAATAAGGATGGCCAGTGGAATAGGCCAGATAGATTTTACTATTCCATAAAGAGCTTTAAAGAAATGGACATCTCTCCCATTGTCATTAATCACTTTAGGAATAAAAAGAATCAAACCCAGGATTAGCATAAAAAATGCCAATGGAAGTTGTAAAAGCGAGACGCTTCCAATAGGCAGCCCGGTTAAAGCTTCGGTCAGGATTAATCCCGGATAAATCGGCCATGAAAATTCAACCACATGCCGGAACCAGTAATTGGCCGCAGTTTTGAATTCATTTGGATATTTTTTATCTGATAATATATCCCCCACCAGCGGTGCTGATAAAAGTGCACCTCCCGGCATGGGCATTAGACCGACCAGCATAGGTAGAATACCGACCGCTGTTTTATTTCCCCCGGGAAGCTCCCTGACTACTTCGGTAAGACGGCTGAGAGATTTTAGCTCTTTGAGAAGCTGGCCTAAAGTTGTAATCAGGACAATTACTACAGTCAGGGAGATGAATCTTCTGGATTTGATCAAGTCCCAGTAACCCTGTAAAAGATCCATAAATGGTACCTGATATAACAATACCGTTACCAAACCGGCTCCAAAAAGAGTCACACCCACTGAGATTTTTTTCCTCAGAGCCAGAACTATTAAAGCCAGTACCAATATCAATTTCAGAGCATCCATAAAAAGAGAAGTAATGCTGACAATAGACTCCTGTCAATCAATCTCACAACTTGACAATAGAAATAATTAGCATAGTTTCCAGACGTGAATTCTGATATTTTATTAATAAAAGACATAGCCTCGATTACAATCGAAAATCTATTTTCAAAGATAGCTAATCAAGATGGCTCTGCCTGGCTTGACTCCTCATTGAGGTTTGGAGACCGAGGCAGATATTCATATATTGCCCGTAATCCGGTATTTGATATTTCTCAGAATGGCCATACTATTCTTATTAAGAAACCCGAATCTGAATTAAAAGTTCTTAAAAACGAAAATGTCTTTGACATCCTGGAGTCTTCCTGGAAGGATAAAAACCTTTTCAGTGTCGGATATATTTCTTATGAAGCTATGCTCCCTTTTTTGGGGATTAAATCAAAACATCCCCGGAAAAACATGCTGCACATGTTATTTTATGAGTCGGTACTAAAATATGATCATGATTCCGATATTATCACCATTAGTTGTCCAGCAAAAGACAACTATGATGATCTCTTTGAGACTCTGCCTGAAGAAAACGAATCATCTCTCTCTCCTATATCAGAATTGCGCAGTACAATCACTAAAAAGGAATATATTGATAAAATTAATAAGATAAAATGGCACATTCATGAAGGGGATATATATCAGGCTAATTTTACAAGCAGAATGGATTTAAAATCCACACGAGCCCCATTCGATACCTATAAGCGTCTTCGGCGCTTAAACCCGGCTCCTTATGGATGTTATATCAATTTCAGTGATTATCAGATAATATCATCTTCTCCGGAAAGAATGTTTTTAAAACAGGGTAATTATATTACCTCAGGACCCATCAAAGGAACTATTGCGCGTGGAAATAATGTCATTGAAGAGAATGAAAACCTGGCCAAACTTCTTGACTCTGAAAAAGATAAAGCTGAGCTTTTGATGATTGTCGATTTGGTTCGCAATGATCTCGGTAAGATTGCCCGAACAGGGACAGTATCAGTTGATTCCATTTACAAACCCGAAATCTATTCATCACTAATACATCTGGTCAGCGACATTAGTGCCGAGCTAAAAAATGACATTAAAATAACAGACATATTTCACGCACTTTTACCCGGCGGATCAATCACTGGCGCTCCCAAAAAACGGGCGGTTGAGATTATTGGCGAAAACGAGGATACTCCCAGAGGTGTTTATACCGGGTGTATCGGTTATGTTGATGGGGAAACTGCTGATTTTAATATAGCAATCCGAACATTAACCCACAGCAATGGTCTATATCATATCCATGCCGGCGGAGGTATTGTTGCTGACAGCGATCCGGAAAATGAATATAATGAGATGTTGTTGAAAGCAAAAAATTTATTAAAGGCTGTCGGTATCTCTAAAGAGTTATGAAATGACAAAAACAGTAACAACGATCAATGGCCGGTTTGTGGAAAAAAAGGATGCTCTCATTTCCGTTTTTGACAATTCACTCCTCTATGCCGAGGGACTTTTTGAGACTTTTCTCGCCATCGATGATCGGATTATTTTTGTGGAAGACCACTTAAAGCGACTATATAAAGGGGCAGAAGTAATTGGCCTGAAAATTCCTGTTTCATCTGACAAACTTATTAAATGGATGATTAAAACCGCCCGGCTCCACCCGGGTAAAATTAAAAAACTCAGGATGACCATTACCAGCGGCGAGGCTTCTAAATGGATCGGGAAACAGGGGAAATCTCAGGTAATCCTTAGCGCCTCTCCTCATAAAATGCCTGAAAAACCCTTCGCCTTATTAGTCTCACAATACCGAGTTGACCAGAATTCAATTTTCCGGAGAATAAAAACTATATCCTATGCTATCCATGCTGTGGCATTAAAACAAGCTCATGAAAAAAAATATGATGACGCCCTTATGTTAAATGAAAAAGGGAATATTGCCGAAGTGACCTCAGCTAATATTTTCTGGGTTGAAAAAGGTAAAATTTTTACCCCTCCTATTAATGCCGGTTGCCTTGAAGGTGTCACCAGAAAATCAGTTTTGACCGAATCCAGGAAAATAGGCATTAAAATCTCCGAAAGAAATATTACTCTTTCTAAAATGCTTAAAGCGGATGAGATATTCATTTCGAGTTCGCTTAAGCTAATTATCGGGGTTGGTAAAATCATCGAAGGGCGAAAAGTACATCTTATTCCGGCAGGACCCGTAACATCAGCTCTATCTATTCATTTTCGAAAATTAGTATCCTTATGACAACTACAAATAATATATTTAAATCGTGGCCAATCCGCCTAGGCGGACTAACAGCGCATCGGTATATAATATAGCAATAACCATTTTAATAGATGCCGCTCCGCAGCACCTTTTTGTTGACTTAAAGGGGTTGTTTCTTTCTCTTTGATCTAAATATGAATATAGGGGTAGTATGTTTATGATAAAAAATTGTTTTATAGGATTGACTATATTTTTCGGGATATTGTTATCCCTCAGTAATAATATTACAGCTCAGGATGAATTCGACGTGGCTCAGTCGAGTCTCTATGATACCCCCCCTCGCTGGCTGGTTGATATGCCGACCGCTGGAACCCTGCACCGAGGATCGTACAATATCAGCTTCAGATTTTATCCTCATGGGGGCGCTCTGGGATATGCCGATATTGGGCTATCCAGCCGGTTTATGATGGGGATCTCTTTTGGAGGGGAAGGAGTAATTTCCAGCGCCGACCCGGATTGGAACCCTTCAATTGAATTCGGGCTTAAATTCAGGGTTATCGATGAACTGGAATATTTCCCTGCCGTATCGGTTGGGTTTTCATCCCAGGGAAGCGGCGAATACAGCAGCGGCCTGGAAAGATATGCCTTCAAATCCAGAGGCTTTTACGGTGTCGCCAGCAGGAGTTTTTATTTCTATCAATGGACCGCGGGGTGGCATTTTGGGGTGAATTATTCCAGAGAAAATAAAATTGATGATGACAAGGACATAAATGTATTTGGCGGTTTTGATGCCACTTTCAAATACAATCTTGCCCTGGCTATGGAATATGATGCTGCTTTAAATGATGATCGTTCTACTCTGCCTGATTCCGCAAAAACGGCTTATCCTTTCGCCGGTAAAGGGCGGGGATATTTAAATATGTCCATCAAATGGTTGTTTGCGGAGAATCTGGAATTGGAAGTTATTTTAAAGGATCTCCTGGTAAACAGGCGAGAGTCTGATACCTTTACCAGAGAACTCAGAATTACTTATATAGATAATTTTTAATTAAGAGTTATAGCGGATCTACTGGCTATACTTGCGCCATCGACCCAAAACCATCTCGACAAAGTCACCGACTTTTTCAAAGACTTTTTTCTGAAATTCTTCGGCTTTATCCAGATCAAATTCGGGGTATCCTTCCCCCTCTTTATACAGCAAGATCGTCCCCGGAACCGGATAGACATCGGCTCCCGGAACAAACGTATATGCAATATCGGAGTCGTAGGCTTTTTCATCTACCAGCTTAGGATCAATTGACATAATCAAAGCTGTCTCATCGGTCCCAGCATGTCCGCCGACATGGCCAAAAAACTCATCCGTCATTTGACCGCATAATTCCCACCAATGTATAACAGCAACATTGGCTTTAACATCGGCATGGAACTGATAGGCAACTTCCTTTAAAGGTGAATTGTTTCCCCCATGTCCATTCATGATAATAATGTTCCTGAAACCCATAGCAAAAAGCGAATCAAGGATATCCCTGACAAAGCTTCCAAACGTACCTGGGTTGATTGTGAGAGCACCGCTATATCTTCGTAAGGATTTTGTAACCCCATAGCCTAAGACCGGAGCCACCAGAGCATTTATCCTGTCAGCAATTCCATAAGCAATTGAATCGGGAATAAAATTATCAGTACCGGTGCAGGATGTCCCGTGGGCTTCAACTGTCCCTACCGGTAGTATTACAGTATCTATTTTTGATGGTACCTGCGCTTTTAGTTCAAGCCAGTTAAGACGCTGCAGTTCACGCTCCATATGTGATCAATCTCCAAGCTTGGTAAAAATTCGTTCCAGAACCAGTTCTGTCTCGCGTGCAATTTCATCGTCCCCTTCAAAACGCCACTGATTGATATCGCGAATCATCAGTTCCAACTCTTCCGATCCTTCAACACAGTACCATATCTCCATTTCCGACCAAGCCAAGCCTTCTTTGGTAAAGGCGTCGGATACTTCGGAATATATTGTAGGGGATTTCCAATCGTATTCTGAGAGATTGACACTGTATTTTTTTGACATCCCGATAACATAATAACGCCCTTCGGGAGTGGGACCAAACACAGCATCACCCTTCCTTAGCATATTAATGGCGGTTTTCATTTTTGAAGATAACACGGTAGGGGTACGGCTGCCAACTACAAGGACATGCTTATACCCGCTGTCGAAACATTCATTAAAAACCTGCTCAACTCTGACACCCCAGCGGTTTTGGGGAAGCTTATGAGATTTAAAATTGCATTTGAAGGCAGTTGCTTTTGGTCCGGTTAATTTCTTTTTCAGGTAATTGGTAATAATTGTAACCAGGCGTTTTCTTTCATCGTTGTCTATGTAATATAACCGCACATCAGCAGATGGAACTTCCAGAGCCTGGATTATAGTATCAGTTATAAAGGCTTGATGTAAGAACCGAAGCTCATCTCCTTTAATAGCTCCGAATTCCATAGTGGAACCATCTTCAGAAGGTTCCTGAATGCATATGGCAATTACTGAATCATTTTTTTTAGCAGGCGACATTGTACTTTCTTATCCTATTAAGATTCTAACTTTGCCAAATATACCAAGGCGCTTATTCAGAGTCAAGCACCTCGGAAATAAATAATAAATTATTAAAAATATATTTTATTTGATTTCAATAAAAAAAGATTGACAGCGGTTAGTGATTGAAAAGGTTATTTAACTTTTTTCATCACTGCAATAAGGTCATCAGGTTCAATTACCCCCTGAATTACTTTTTTAACATTCCCATCCGCATCCAACAGAAGCGTAGTCGGCAACGAAAATTGTTTCAGCCCAAAGCGAGCCATAAAATCCTTGGTGATTTGAGAGTTAGCTTGTTCAAGTTGTACCTTTACCGGTGTCCATGATTTGGCATAATTAATAAAATTAGGGTCGCTAAAAGTTTTTTTCTCCAACACCTTACAGTTGACGCACCAGGTCGCCCAGGTATCAATTATTATAGGCTTGTTATCAACCTTAGCTCTCTTCAATCCGCTTTCCAGGTCATTTATCCATTCGATTTCATTTTCCAGGTGTTTTACCATACCTGTGCCCTGAAAGGAGATAAGCTCGGATATGGGCGGCAAAATCAAACCCTGTGTTATAAGACTCCCGAATAACAGATAAATTCCTATTGCAAAAGCTATTATGCCTAAAAACTTTTTAAATCTTGGGAAGAAGCCTGACTCGGGTAATAACCTGTCCATACCTCCCCCAAATACCCCAAATGACAATAAAAGCAGGCTGGTCAGAATTGCCAGAAGCTCATGAGATATAATTGTTCTGATAAAATACAAAGCCATCAGGAGTAAAACAAAACCGAAGAATTTTTTGATTGTTTCCATCCACTCCCCTGCACCCGGAAGAGCGTTTATCGCGGATGAAAAAGTACCAAGTATCACATAGAGCGTTCCCAATCCCAGAGCAAAAACAAATAAAACTAAAAAGCCGATTGCCGGAGAACCACTGGTGGCAATATATAAAAGAATTCCAGCCACAAAGGGACCAACACATGGGGACACAACCAGAGCGGCGACAACACCCAGAATGATAACTCCCAGTACGCCTCCCTTACCCTGAGCGGATGATCCAAGTTTTTGTCGAAGGGAACTTGGCACCTGAAGTTCATAAAGACCAAACATCGATAGAGCAAAAATTACAAATACAACCGCAATACCAATCACTACTGACGGACTCGCCAACCAGGCTCCAAAGACACCACCAACCATAGCTACAATCAAGCCCATAATGCCATAAACAAAGGCCATAGATCCGACATAGAAAAGAGACATGATAAAACCGCGGCCGACACTTCTATTCTGGCCGGCAAAGATACTGACCGTAATGGGAATCATTGGATATGTACAAGGTGAGAAGGATAACAGCAGGCCGGTTATAAAAGCCAATCCCAGAGCAATAATATATCCCCAGAAACCATGCTCATCAATTAGACGCTGAATTTCATTCTCCTGAGCCGTGCTCTCCCGCCATGCATTTTGGCGAGACAAATCGGCATTTTGTTTTTCTGAAGCTTCAGGCTTGCCAGTGATTGCAAATATGCTGCTGTTGATATCCTCACCCTCTTCACCTACTTTGATTTTCAGGATTTTATCAATTGACTGAGGGGCGCGGCATTCTGTATTATTACAAGGTTGATAAGCAAAATGGACAGGGATAGAATAGCTGCCGTCCGTTATATTTTTATCAATAAATACTCTAAATATTATAACCGTACTATCACCATAGACAGACATTGCAGTCCCTATAAAATCTATATCATAACCCAAGGGGTATTCTACACCCTTAAGGCTGAATCCAGCGATAGAATCAATTTTCAATTCAGTAGCAATTAACCAATTTTCATGCGGATTGGCCGAATTTATATGCCAGGGCTTACTGATTTCAGTAACAACGGCAAAATCATATTCATTCCCGGCCTTAAATGAAGATTTTGAAGAATATAATGATATATCAATTGGAAGTTCTTCATCAAAGGATTCTGAACTGCCAAAATCTATCTGAGCTATCGGTTGTAATGGTAAAATTAGAAGAAAGATAAATGACAATAAAAACGATATAGTCAATTTCCTGAATGATAATTCTCTGAATTTCATAATTTATTCCGTTTATCAGTTTCCATTTATTGTTTATACAAACATTTGGCTGCAGAAATGAACTTAATCATAAAATGAGGAGCAAGCAAAAAGTATATTAATATAAAACGAAAAATATGAAGAGCCTATTTATTGATACATTTGGATTATTTTTTCTTTAATTCTTCAAGTAATTCATTTTTGATTAAAACCAGCAATTTTTCACTGTCAATCTTCACAGCAATTTCTTTAGCCAGTTTTCCAGCCAACTCAACGGTAAATTGTTTTGTAAATAATCTCACTGCTTCTGATAATATTTGTTCATTCGCATGTGGTAGGGCAGATTTTGAGATTTGAGGCTTTTCATCCCTGATTGTTACTGTTGCCGTTTTTTTATCAGAATGAATTTTTTCCATCTCTCTTTTGAATTCATCGATAAACTTTTCAACTCCTTCTTCTTTATGATTTGATTTCGCATTTCCAGTCACACTAATGTGGCTGGATGTCGGAGGTTGAACAGTTTCTTCTATTTTTATCGAACCCAACTGGTGATCGCCATTTTTAGAGATTGGAGCAGCCGCTGATTTTGGTTTTGAGTCATTTTGCATTTCGTTGACAAACCAGTGGTAATCATGAGCGCTGTCTTCCGGTTCAAAAGCTTTTTGGGCTTGTTCAGTCATTCCATATTGATCCTGAAGAATATCCAGTTTTCCAGAAGCATTTGGCTGGATTATAGTTTTTTGGGTGGCGGGTCTCCTGATATCTGTTTGATCTTCCTGGATCATTATAGATTCTACTTTGTTGGTATCGTTTAATTCGTCACATTCCCCTAAGTTGGATACTTTTTCATTTCCAATTTTAATTTTTTGCAAGGTGCTGGTTTTATTCATTTCTTCAGAATCAGTCACACTGATATGATCCAAGCCCAAGGCAGCATCGAGAAACTCATCATCAAGATTCATGCTTCCTAAAAAATCGGTGGGAATATTTACTGATTCTGTTTGGGTTTTACCCTGCCCGGCGAAGATTTTGACTCTTTCAAGTAATTCATTAGTATCAAATGGTCTTCGAACAATCACTTCTTCCGGATAGGGGAGATTTTTATCATCATCAGAGGCTAACAGAATAATTGGGATAGAGCTG
>Ga0210044_10011893_pt1 | contig 10057 bp, 4 predicted proteins | sample CryGey13umfilter_2_FD_183959 | JGI IMG/M metagenome (GOLD analysis project Ga0210044, IMG submission 183959) | Groundwater microbial communities from aquifer in Utah, USA - Crystal Geyser 4/9/14 3 um filter (SPAdes) (version 2) | ecosystem: Environmental > Aquatic > Deep subsurface > Groundwater...
AGTCTAAAAATTGGAGCGCGGGCTCTGGTCTGCATGATCCAACCGGCGAAAGCCCGCGCTCCAAATTTCCGCATTATTATCCCTTACTTGTGAGGATGTTTGGTTGTTACAAATCAGACGAATGTCATCTACTTTATTTTTCATTGGGCATCTATAATTGGGAAGCATACCCAGAGAAATCATCAATGCCGGTTTTCAACAGCAAGCATATCTAAACTCCATTGACCCAATCAAAGTCAATGCTTGAAGAGAGATTTTCATGTTGACCGCAAACACACAGACAATTCGCACAAAACCCGCCGCCGTCCTGGTGGTCGGCGGCGGCATCGGCGGCATGCGCGCCGCGCTGGATCTGGCTGACTCAGGCTTGAAAGTTTACCTCGTGGAACAGACGCCCTGCCTGGGCGGACGCGTGGCGCAATTGGGTTTCATGTTCCCGCAGCACGATTGCGTCCTGTGCCGCGGCACAGCGGACCACGGATACGGGTGCACCCGCCCATCCATCTCTCCTGCTTACATTCAGCACAACCAGCACCCCAACATCCAGATATTGACCAATACGCGCGTCGTGGACGTGGCGGGCGAGGCGGGCGATTTTACCGTTTCCTTGCGCCGCGAACCCCGCTACGTGGACATTCAACGCTGCACCAATTGCGGCATCTGCGCCGAGGTCTGCCCGGTCACGCTGCCCGATGCCTATCAACTGGGCATGACCATGCGGAAAGCCGCCTACAAGACAGCAACCCGCGCCACGCCGGATGCCTATTCCATTGACAAAGGCCCCTACTGCGACGATTGCGCCAAATGCGAACAAGCCTGTCCCACCTCCGCCATTCACCTCGACGAACAGCCGCGCCTGCAATCGGTTGATGTGGGCGCCATCATCCTTGCGCTTGGATACCAGATCTTCGATGCAACCGAACTGGAGGAACTTGGTTACGGTCGCTACCCGAATGTTTTGCAGGCGTTACATTATGAACGACTCGCCAGCCGCTCCGGCCCCACCGAGGGGGCGGTCATACGGCCTTCGGACAAGAGACAGCCGCGCTCCATTGCCTGGCTGCAGTGCATCGGCAGCCGCGACCAAAAGAACGCCTTCTGTTCCTCGATCTGCTGCATGTACGCAACGAAGGAAGCCATCCTTGCAAAACAACGCCTGAAAGACGTTCAGTGCAGCGTCTTCATCATGGACGAGCGCGCCTTCAACAAGGAATACAGCGCCTATTTCACCAAAGCGCGTGACACGCACGGCATCCATTACAACCGTTGCCGGATCTCAGCCGTCAGCGAGGACCCGTCAACGCACGACCTGATCCTGCGCTATACCGAAGCCAATGGAAAGATCCATGAAGAACGTTTTGACATGGTTGTCCTGGCGACCGGGCTCCAACCGCCCGAATCGGCGGGACAACTTGCGGAAATCCTCGACATCGGGTTGAACAAGCATGGCTTCTGCGAAACCGACAAGTTCACTCCCCTTCAGACCACGCGGCCGGGTGTGTTTGTCTGCGGCGCGTTCTCTTCCCCGAAGGAAATCGCCGAGACGATCATAGACGCCAGCGGCGCGGCCGCCGAGGTGATGCGCCTGCTCAATGACCGCCTGAATACGTATCCCACCAGCCGCGAATGGCCCTTCCTGTCCGACGCCAGCGGGTTTGCTCCCGAACGCGACGTAAGCGGCGAGCCGCCGCGCGTGGGCGTCTTTGCCTGCACCTGCGGAGACACGCTCACAGAGGATATCAACTACCCCGCGCTCGTCCAGCAAGCCAGCCATCTCCCCGGCGTGGAAACGGCTGAGATCGTGGACTTTGCCTGTTTCCCCGAAGCGCTGGGACGCATCCAGGAACGTATCCAAGGCGACCATCTCAACCGGGTGGTGATCGCCGCCTGCAGCAACCGCACACACGAGTCACTCTTCCAGCGAACGATGCGGCAGGCCGGCCTCAACCCCTACCTGCTCGAACTGGTCAACTTGCGCGAACAATGTTGCCGCGTCCACAATGGGCAGGGCGGCCTGGCAAACCGCAAGGCGCTCGAAATGGTGCGCCTCGCGGTGGGACGCGTACAACTGGCGCAGCCCGTTTATAAAAATAAACACCAGTGCCGGCCAAGCGCGCTGGTCATCGGCGGAGGGTTGGCCGGTATGACAGCCGGCCTGGCAATTGCCGACAGCGGTTACGATGTGCACCTGGTTGAGCGTTCAGACAGGTTGGGCGGGAATCTGCTGGACCTGTATTATGTCGCCGAGGGCGTCAATCCCCAGCGTCTGCTACGCGATCTGGTGAACCGCGTGCGCGCCCATCAACATATCGCACTGCATACCCGTACCGAAGTGGTCAACCACAGCGGGCATCTGGGAGACTACACTACTGGCTTGCGTACCAAATATAACGGGACAGATGAGACCTTCAGCGTCGAGCATGGCGTAATCATCGTAGCCACCGGCGCCCAGGAAGCCCGCCGGCATCCCTATCTGAAATCGCCCGGCGTTATCACCCAGCATGAAATGGAAGAGAAGATGATCCACCACCCGGAGGAGATCGCCGCCCTCAAGGATGTGGTCATGATCCAGTGCGTGCGGCCCGAAGATACTCCCGAATACTGTTCACGGGTCTGTTGTACCAACGCCTTGAAAAACGCCATCCGGCTCAAACTGTTCAACCCATCCTGCCGGGTGACCGTGCTGTTCAAGAACATCGTCACCTACGGCTTCCGCGAGGAATACTACACCGAAGCGCGCCAACTGGGCGTGATGTTCGTCCGCTATACCGATGCAGAGCCGCCGCAGGTTTACTTCGATCATGATTACGACCAGCTGAAAGTGCGGGTGCGCGACCTGTCCCTGGATCGCTGGCTGGACCTAAAAGCAGACCTGATCCCCATCAGCACTTCCATTGTCCCCTCGGCAGGCAACGCGGAACTGGCGCGCATCCTGCGCGTCCCGCTTTCCAGCGAGGGTTTCTTCGAGGAAGCGCAGATGAAACTGCGCCCAATGGATTTCATGCGCGAGGGCATCTTCCTGGCCGGCATGGCGCACTATCCCAAATTTACCGAGGAAAGCATCAGCCATGCCCTGGCGGCCGCCGCGCGCGCGGTGACCGTGCTCTCGCAAAGCGATTCGCTCTACCTCGGCGGCGTTGTCGCCCAGGTGGATCCTGCCAAATGCGTTGGCTGTCTCACCTGCACGCGTACTTGCCCGTTTGGCATTCCCCAAATCATCTATGAGGAAGGGCGAAGCGGCGTCGGCGGGTTGGGCGGCGCGGCATTCATTGACTCAGCCCTATGCCAGGGCTGCGGCACATGCACCGGCGAGTGCCCGGCGAATGCCATACAGTTGGTGCATTTCACCGACGAGCAGATGATGATGCGCGCCATCGGCGGTTTGGGAACGTGGCGAGTGCCAGTAATCAGTGATCAGTAATCAGTGATCAGTAATCAGTGATCAGTGATCAGTGATCAGTGATCAGTGATCAGTCATCAGTGATCAGTAATCAGTAATCAGTCGCCCGCGAGAAGAAACCATGACCACAACGCTACCTGAAAAAACCTTCGAACCTGAGATCACCGCCTTCTATTGTGTGTACTGCGGTTACATGGCGGCGGATACCGCTGGGGCGTTACAGGTGCAGTATCCCGCCAATGTAAAGTTCGTGCGGATGCCCTGCTCGGGCAAAACGGACGTGCGTTATTTGCTCGAGGCTTTTGAGCAAGGCGCAGATGGCGTGTACGTGGTAGCTTGTCCGCTTGGCAACTGTCATCACGTGCGCGGCAACGAACGCGGGCAGGCGCGTTTGAAGCGCGCCAAAAAAATTCTCGACGAAATCGGGCTGGGAGGCGAACGGCTGGATATGTTCTTTATGTCCGGCAGTCAGGCGCATGCCTACGCCGACGCGGCGCAGACCATGACCGATCGCATCCGCAAACTCGGTCCCAACCCGTTGAAAGATGAAAGCGCAAAGATGAAAGATGAAGTGAACGCGCCGTCTGATGAGGAGGAAGAGGTTGATTTCCGCGGCAGACGGAAAATGAAAGGCTGAAAGCAAAGGAAAGGATGAAGGCAGAAGGATGAAGGCTGAAACGAAAGTCTTACCGAAAGAGGAAGAGGCAAAGATGAAATTAGACGATTCATCTTTCATCTCTCATCCTTCATCTTTGCCTGTTGTCGGCGCGGTCATGATTGTCGGCGGAGGGATCGCCGGTATGCAAGCTTCCCTCGACCTTGCCGAGCAGGGTTTCAAAGTTTACCTGGTTGAAAAGAAATCTGCCATCGGCGGTCACATGGCACAGTTGGATAAAACCTTCCCGACCAACGATTGCGCCATGTGCACCATCTCGCCGAAACTGGTCGAGACCGGACGCCATCCCAGCATCGAGATTCTCACGAACAGCGAAGCGCTCGAAGTCAACGGACAGGCCGGGGACTTCACTGTCACCATCGAGCGCGCGCCGCGTTTCATTGACGTAAACAAGTGTATCGCCTGCGGCGATTGCACCAAGGTTTGCCCGGTTATTGTGCCTGACCAATTCAATGAGGGACTCTCTCCGCGCCGCGCGGCTTACAAACTGTATCCCCAAGCCGTACCCAATGCCTTTGCCATTGAAAAGCGCGGCATTGCTCCCTGCCGCGACGCATGCCCGGGAGGCCAGCGCGCGCAGGGTTACATTGCCCTGATCCGCGAGGGACGTTGGAATGACGCCCTGCGCGTGATCAAAATGGATAATCCCTTCCCCGGCATCTGCGGGCGTATCTGCAACCACCGTTGCGAGACAGCCTGCAACCGCAACCTGGTGGATGAGCCGATCAACATCCGCGCCCTGAAACGATTCGTCACGGATAAAGTCTATGCCGAAGCGCGTCAGCCGGTTGATAAAGTTGAGATCACACATCCCGATCAGCGCGTCGCGATCATCGGGGCGGGACCTTGCGGCTTGACCGCCGCGCAGGACCTCGTCCGCCGGGGTTATCCGGTGACCATCTTCGAGGCGATGCCGGTGGCGGGCGGGATGCTGCGACTGGGCGTGCCGGAATTCCGTCTGCCAGCCGAGATCATCGAACGCGAGGTTGCGGACATTGTTGACCTGGGCGTCGAACTTCGCTTGAACACGCCAGTGACCAACCTGGATGACCTCTTCAACGAAGGCTTTACCTCCGTGCTGATCGCGGTCGGTGCGCACGAAGGTGTGAGATTACCCATTCCCGGCGCGAATCTTGAAGGCGTAATTATCAACACGCAGTTCCTGAAAGATGTGCGATTAGGAAAGTATGAATTCAAAATTCAGAATTCAGAATTCAGAATTCAGAATTCATCTTTGGGGAAGAACGTACTCGTTCTCGGCGGCGGCAATGTGGCTATTGACGTGGCGCGCAGCGCGGTGCGTCTTGGATGCAAGGTGAGCATGGCTTGCCTGGAAAGCCGCGAGAAAATGCCCTCGCATGCGTGGGAAGTGCAAGCCGCACTGGATGAGGGAATTGTCATCTACAACGACCGCACCTTCGAGCGCGTCCTGGCGGATGAAAACGGCCGCGCCTCGGGCGTCGAGTGCATGAACGTGGCTTCGTTCGGTTTTGACGAAGTCGGGCGGCTGAATGTCGAGAAGACAGCGGAGTCAAATCACGCCATCCCATGCGACACAGTTATCTTCTCTGTCGGGCAGCGCGCGGGCCTGGCGTTCATCCCCGATGATGCAGGCGTGGGCATGACCGAGCGCAAGACCATCGCCATTAATCCGAATACATTTGCCGCCACGCGCCCCGGCGTGTTCGCGGCTGGGGACAGCGTATCCGGCACGGCCTTCGTGATCGAATCGGTTGCCAGCGGGCACAAGGCGGCAGAGTCCATCCTGCGTTATCTGCAAGGGGAAAACCTCGAGCCCGCGCACAAACCCGAACTGCCCGTTGTGAAACTCTCGCGTGAGGAGATCGCGGATCGCATGGCGCGCGGCGAGATCAAAGTACAGCCGCGCATCCCCCTGCCTGAACTTTCCATCGAACAGCGCATCGGCAACTTTGCAGAAGTTGAGGGCGGGTACGACGATGAATCGGCGCAGCGCGAAGCGGCGCGCTGCCTGGCTTGCGGCGTATGTTCGGAATGTATGTCCTGCACTTTCGCCTGCGGAGTCAATGCCATTGACCACAATATGGTTGCCCGCCGCGAGACCATCCACGTTGGCGCGGTCATCCTGGCGCCCGGCTACCAGACCTATCGCGCCGAACTCTCCGAGGAATTCGGCTACGGGCGATATGCGAACGTAATTACGGCGTTACAGTTCGAGCGCCTGCTGTCCGCCTCGGGTCCGACCATGGGTCACGTTCAACGACCCTCCGATGGCAAAGCGCCGAAGCGGATCGCCTTCCTGCAATGCGTCGGCAGCCGCGACCAAAGCCACGATTATTGTTCGGCGGTGTGCTGCATGTTCGCCACAAAGGAAGCGGTCATCGCAAAGGACCACCAGCCTGACCTGGATGCGCATGTCTTTATGATGGACATGCGCGCCTTCTCAAAAGGCTATCTCGGTTATTTTGATCGGGCGCGCGAACGATACGGCGTGCAATATCACCGCTCACGCGTCAGCGAGTTGAGAGAAGACCCGAACACGCATAATTTGATTTTGAGTTACGTTGGCGAGCAGTCGCCAGTGATCAGTAATCAGTCATCAGTCACTGATCACTGTTCACTGATCACTGATAACTTTGATCTCGTTGTGCTTTCCATCGGGATGGAAATCTCTGAATCGGTACGCGACCTGGGACGCCGTCTCGGCGTCGAACTGGACGAATACGGGTTCTGCCAGACCGTGCAATTCAACCCACTGGAGACCAGCCGCAAAGGTATCTACGCCATCGGTCCCTTCCGCGAACCGAAGGACATTCCCGAATCGGTCGTCGAGGGCAGCGCGGCCGCCGGGACGGTCGCGGCAGCCCTAAGTCCCGCGCGATTCGCTTTGACCGTTGAGCGCGAATATCCGCCTGAAAGGGATGTCAGCGCTGAGTCGCCGCGCGTCGGCGTCTTCGTCTGCTCGTGCGGATCGAACATCGGCGGTTTTGTGGATGTGCCTGCGGTCACGGAATACGCCGCGTCGCTGCCTTATGTGGCGCACGCCGAGGCGAACCTGTACACCTGCTCGCAGGACAGCATCAAGCACATCACCGAGCAGGTGTTGGAGCATCGCTTGAACCGCGTGGTGGTGGCGAGTTGCACGCCGCTCACGCACCAGCCCCTTTTCCAGGACAGCATCCGCATGGCTGGACTGAACCCGTATCTGTTCGAGATGGCAAACATCCGCAATCAATGTTCATGGGTTCATTCAAATGATAAGGAAGCGGCGACCGCCAAAGCCAGGGATTTGATTCGGGCGGCGGCGGCGCGCGCGGCATTGCTCGAAGCCCAACACACCATTGAAGTGCCTGTCCAACGCGCCGCGCTGGTCATCGGCGGCGGCGCGGCTGGTATGACTGCCGCGCACCTGTTGGCTGAACAGGGCTTCCCCGTGCATCTGGTTGAAAAGGAAAACGAACTGGGCGGCAACTTGCGAAATGTTTTCATCGGCACCTTCGGTCACACAGACCCGCAGACAACCCTGCGCCGCTTGACCGAACAGGTACACGCGCATCCATTTATTTATTTGCATTTGCAGAGCAAGGTCATTTCCACGACGGGCGTGATGGGTAACTTTACCAGCGCAATTGAGGAGGCGGATGGAACCCGCTCGGACATTCTCCATGCGGTCAGCATCCTTGCCACGGGCGCGGAGGAATATCGCGGCGCGGAGTACGGTTATGGAACGGATGCGAGGATTGTGACACAGCAGGAGTTTGAGGGGATGCTTACCAGTGATCAGTTATCAGTGATCAGTAATCAGTCGTCAGTGGTGATGATTCAATGTGTGGGACCTGCGGAAAAATTTTGCGCGCGCATCTGTTGTACGGTGGCGTTGAAAAACGCGATCCGACTCAAAGAGATCAATCCGAAAGCGGAAATTGTTATTCTCTATAACGACATCCGCTCTTACGGCTTCAAAGAGAGACTCTACACACAAGCCCGTGAAAAAGGCATCCTCTTTATCCGCTATGATTTCGAACGAAAGCCGCAAGTCACAATTACCAGTCACCAATTACCAATTACCATTCAGGCTTGGGAGCCAGTGTTGCGAAAGGAACTGACGCTTCACCCCGATTTGCTCGTGCTCAGCATGCCTCCCGTCCCGCGCGCGGACGCGCACGATATGGCGACGATGTTCAAGGTTCCAACCGACGCGGACGGCTTCTTCCTGGAGGCGCATGTCAAACTACGCCCCGTGGATTTTGCCACCAACGGCATCTTCATGGCGGGGATGGCGCATTACCCGAAATTGCTCGACGAGACAATGATCCAGGCACAGGCGGCCGCGGCGCGCGCCGCGCGCGTTCTGAGCCGACCCACTCTCAGCGCGGGCGGATCCGTCGCGGTGGTGGACGCGGCGCGTTGCACGGGCTGTCTCACGTGCGTGCGCATCTGTCCATTTGGCGTTCCAAAAATTCGCCTTGACCTGACTGGAGTCGGCAACATTAGCGGCGCGGCATACATCGAAGCGTCCATCTGTCAGGGTTGCGGATCGTGCGCCGCTGAATGCCCGGCGCGAGCGATCCAGTTAATGCACTACACCGACATGCAAATGACGGCAAAGGTGGGGGCGTTATTGAGGGTGGTGGAGGTGAGTAGTGTGTAGGCATGTTTCGTGGAGGAGCGTGTTACGTGTTGCGTGTTCCGTGTCTACTTGTATACGTGTTTACCTGTATACCTGTCGACCTTTTTACATACCGAGTGAACAATGAACGAGACACTACAGATCGTCGCATTTTGCTGCCAGCATTGCGCGTACGCCGCGGCAGACCTGGCGGGCGGATTGCGCTTGCAATACCCGCCTTCCGTGAGGGTTGTCATGTTGCCTTGCACGGGAAAGATAGATGCGCTTTTGGTATTGCAGGCTTTTGAAAACGGCGCGGACGGTGTGATGGTGGCTGGCTGACTGCCCGGCGACTGCCATTACCTGGAAGGTAATACCAACGCTAAACGAAGGATCGAACGGATCAAAACCCTGGTCGCGAATATTGGTTTGGAGCCGGAGAGAGTGCAGATGTTCAACCTGTCCTCAGCCATGGCAACCAGGTTCGTGGATATTACAAAAGAAATGATGGAAAAAACCGCAGAATTAGGGCCAAGCCCGCTTCGGAGGTAACTATGATCGTTGCAGAACAAAAATCGCTGGATGAGATCAAAAAACTGGTCGGCAGCGCGCAGAAGGTGCTGGTGGTCGGTTGCGGCACGTGCGTGACCGTGTGCTTTGCCGGAGGGGCGCGTGAGGCGGCCATCGTCGCGGCTGAATTACGCATGTCCACCAAACTCGATGGCTCTCCAAAGGAAGTCACCGATGTCACCGTTCAACGCCAGTGCGAGTGGGAATATCTGGATGAGATCGCTCCCAAACTCGGGCAGGTGGATATCATCCTCTCGCTGGGATGCGGCGTGGGCGTGCAAGCCATCGCTGAACATTTCCCCGGCACATGGGTAGTGCCAGGCTTGAATACAAAATTCATGGGACTTCCCACCGAGCAGGGCGTCTGGGCGGAACGCTGCGCGGCGTGCGGCGATTGCATCCTCGGCATCACCGGCGGGATCTGCCCGATCGCGCGCTGCTCCAAATCGCTGCTCAACGGACCGTGCGGCGGGTCGCTGGACGGACATTGCGAGATCAACGCTGACGTTCCCTGCGCCTGGCAGTTGATCTACGACCGCCTGAACAGCATGGGAAAACTTGAAGTCTTAATGGAAATCCAGCCGCCCAAGAATTGGCAGACCTCCCGCGATGGCGGTCCGCGCAAAATAGTCCGCGAAGATTTGCGGCTGGATAAAAAAGCAGAATAGGCGGAGGAACAAAACATGTCCAATACAAACGGTTATCACTCTGGTTCCAACCTCGAGCGCGTCCTGCGCGCCGGTCATTTTGCCGTCACTTCCGAACTCGGTCCCCCGCAAAACGCGGACGGCGACGTGATCCGCAAGAAGGCGCAACTGTTGAA
>Ga0210044_10011894_pt1 | contig 10056 bp, 10 predicted proteins | sample CryGey13umfilter_2_FD_183959 | JGI IMG/M metagenome (GOLD analysis project Ga0210044, IMG submission 183959) | Groundwater microbial communities from aquifer in Utah, USA - Crystal Geyser 4/9/14 3 um filter (SPAdes) (version 2) | ecosystem: Environmental > Aquatic > Deep subsurface >...
GAGAACGCGGAGGAAAAGCCATGAAGGAATATTTTCCAACGATTCTTCTCCGCGACTCCGCGTCTCCGCGTGAAATTCTGCACAGGGGAGCGGTATGGAAGTGAAACCCGGCTACAAGCAGACCGAGGTGGCTGTCATCCCGGACGCGACGCTCACCGCTCGCGGGGACGGACATCTCAAGAAAATGGGAACGATGGGCTCACGCGGAGGCGCGGAGAACGCGGAGGAAAAGCCATGAAGGAATATTTTCCAACGATTCTTCTCCGCGACTCCGCGTCTCCGCGTGAAATTCTGCACAGGGGAGCGGTATGGAAGTGAAACCCGGCTACAAGCAGACCGAGATGGGCGTCATCCCGGAGGAGTGGGAAGCAGCAACCATTGGCGATGTCTGTTCGTTCTCAGGCGGCTCGCAGCCACCGCGCTCAACTTTCAGGTTCGCGCCGACGCCGGGCTACGTCAGGCTCATCCAAATCCGAGACTACAAGTCAGACGACTTTGCTTCCTATATTCTAGAATCGCTGGCGCGAAAACGCTGCACTTCCGAAGACATTATGATTGGAAGATATGGCCCGCCTATCTTTCAGATTTTGCGCGGAATTGAGGGCGCTTACAACGTCGCTTTAATCAAGACAATGCTGACTCCGAAAGTTGACCGGGAGTTCTTCTTCAACGTTCTGAACCAAGAGCCACTTTTCCAGCTTATCGAATCCCTTTCGCGTCGTTCGTCCGGCCAAACTGGTGTGGAAATGCCGTCGCTAAAAGCCTATGGGCTGCCGCTTCCATCCCTCTCCGAACAACGCGCCATCGCTACGGCGTTGAGCGATGTGGATGCGCTGCTGGGCGGGCTGGACCGGCTCATCGCCAAGAAGCGCGACCTCAAACAGGCCGCCATGCAGCAACTCCTCACCGGCCAAACCCGCCTCCCCGGCTTCCACGGCGAGTGGGAGGTGAAGCGGCTGGACGCACTTGCGGACATTCGTAGCGGCGGCACGCCAAGCACCGGCGAACCTCTTTTCTGGGATGGGGATATTCCTTGGTGCACACCCACTGACATCACCGCGCTCAACGGACGCAAATACCTTGACGATACCGATCGAATGATTACCCAGCTCGGACTCAAAGCGAGTTCGGCTGAAATGATTCCAGCGCATTCAGTCGTCATGACATCGCGGGCCACAATCGGTGAGTGCGCCATCAACACCGTTCCGGTCTCGTCCAATCAGGGCTTCAAAAACTTCGTACCGTTTGCGACGACGGACGTGGAATTTCTCTATTACCTGCTTACGATGCAGAAACAGGGATTCATCAGCCTCTGTGGCGGCAGCACCTTCCTCGAAATCGGAAAGACTCAGCTTGTAACATATCAAGTCCGGTTGCCCGCCACGAAGGCTGAACAAACCGCCATCGCCGAAGTACTGTCGGACATGGACGCTGATCTGGCAGCGTTGGAGCAGCGGCGGGAGAAGACCCGCGCCCTCAAGCAGGCGATGATGCAGGAACTCCTCACCGGCAGGACACGATTGGTTGCACGCGGAGGCGCGGAGAACGCGGAGGAAATACAATGAACCATTTCTCCAACAAATCTCTTCCCTCTCCGCGTTCTCCGCGCCTCCGCGTGATACTTTTTTAATCATGAGCGACAAGCCTTTACCCCAATCTGAAATCATTCTCTACCAGACGGAGGATGGACGCACGCGCATCCAATGCCGGTTTGAAAACGAAACCATCTGGCTGAGCCAGAAGCTGATGGCGGAATTGTTTCAAAAGGACGTGCGCACGATTAACGAGCATATCCAAAACATCTTTGCGGAAGGAGAATTGTCCCCGGAATCAGTTATCCGGAAATTCCGGATAACTGCCGCCGATGGCAAGACTTACGACACGCAGCAATACAACCTGGAGGCCGTAATTTCCGTTGGCTACCGGGTGAAATCGCCACGCGGCACACAGTTCCGCATCTGGGCCACGCAACGGCTGCGGGAGTATCTGGTGAAGGGCTTCACCATGGACGACGAGCGGCTCAAGAACCCGCCGGGCAAGGGGCAGCGGGATTACTTTGACGAGCTGCTGGAACGCATCCGCGATATTCGGTCGTCCGAGCGGCGCTTCTACCAGAAGGTGCTCGATATCTACGCCACCAGTGTGGACTACACGCCGAACGCCGAACAGTCGCAGCGGTTCTTCGCCGCCGTACAGAATAAGATGCACTGGGCGACACACGGCCACACCGCCGCCGAGGTGATTGCGGAACGGGCGGATGCGGCGAAACCATTCATGGGCCTGCAAACAACGCAGCCCAGCGGTATCGTGCGCAAGGACGATGTGGGCATCGCCAAGAACTACCTCACCGAGGACGAGCTACAGGTGCTCAACCGTATCGTGAACCTCTACATCGAGTATGCGGAACTCCAGGCGCTGGAGCGCAAGCCGATGACGATGCAGGACTGGATCACGAAGCTGGATGAGTTCCTGAAAATCTCGGGGCGCAAACTGCTAGACCATGCGGGGAAGATATCCGCCGAGTCCGCCAAGGCGAAAGCCGAGTTGGAGTATGCCCGGTATCGGTCGCTGCTGGATGCACAACCGCAACGGATTGATGCGGAATTTGAAAAAGCGGCAAAGGAACTCAAGGGGGTTCACGCGAAGGCGCGGAGTAAGCGGAGGAAGAAGACATGAAGGAACTGGATGACATCACGGAGGCGATTGTGGATGCGGCGCTCAAGATTCATATGGGACTGGGGCCGGGACTGCTGGAGTCGGTTTATGAAGTCGTGCTGGCGCGAGCCTTGGAGCGGCGCGGCTTTAGGGTCGAACGACAGAAGGTTATCCGCTTTGAATACGATGGAATGGTTTTCGAGGAAGGTTTCCGCACTGACCTGCTCGTCGAGGGCTGCGTGGTCGTAGAACTCAAGTCTGTGGAGAAGCTCGCTGCCGTCCACAACAAGCAGGTCCTCACCTATCTCCGACTGATGCATCTTCAGGTTGGCCTGCTCATCAACTTTGGAGCCGCAACACTCAAAGAAGGCCTCCACCGCGTTGTCAACAATCTCCCCTCCTCCGCGTCTCCGCGCCTCCGCGTGAACCATCCGCCCAAGGATTCCAATGTCTGAACAACCCCGCTCCGAACGCAAAACGCAGAACCGCGTCATCGCCCTGTTCACGGACAAGACCCGACCCGATTGCCTTGGCTACGATTACCTTGGCGAGTGGCACAAGCGGGACAACAACCGCTGCATCGAGGTGGAATTGCTCCGGGCAAACCTGAAGCGGCGCGGCTATTCCGAGGCGCACATTTCCGCCGCCCTGCAAAAGCTGATGGCCGCTGCGGACGCCACCGGCATCACGCTCTATCAGGCCAACCTGCGCACCTACCAACTGCTGCGCTACGGCGTGTCGGTGCAGATCGCCACCGGGAAACCTCACGAAACGGTGCATCTGGTGGATTGGGAGCACCCGCAGAACAACGACTTCGCCATCGCCGAGGAAGTGACTTTGCGTGGCGGCTATGAGCGGCGGCCTGACCTTGTCCTCTACCTGAACGGCATCGCCGTCGGTGTCATTGAGCTGAAGCGCAGTTCGGTCGAGATTGGGGATGGCGTGCGCCAGCTCATCACCAATCAGGAGGAGATTTTCAACAAGGAGTTCTTCAGCACCGTGCAAATTGTCTTCGCCGGCAGCGATTCGCAAGGGTTGCGCCATGGCACGGTCACGACCAAAGAGGAGTTCTTCGTCGAATGGAAGCCACAGGAGAACGCCTACGGCCAAGCAGTGTGCAAGTCTTTTATGGTTGAGGATGCCGGTGCTATATACCGCGTCGCGGGCGCCTTGCTGGACAGTCCGCTGGCAGAGATGTGCGAGAAGTCACGCCTGCTCGACCTGATCCGCAACTTCATCATCTTTGACAACGGCATCAAGAAGGTGCCGCGTCCACATCAGTTCGCGGGCGTGAAGGCGGCGCAGGAACGCATCCGCAAGCGCGAGGGCGGTGTCATCTGGCATACGCAGGGCAGCGGCAAGAGCATTCTCATGGTGCTGCTCGCGAAGTGGCTGCTGGAACACGATCCCGAGGCCCGGATTCTCGTCGTCACCGACCGCGACGAACTGGACAAGCAGATCGAGGGCGTGATGAAGAATGCCGGCGTCATCGGTCAGAACTCGCCTTCACCCCGCATCCTGAACCGGGCGGAGTTTGTCGCCAAGCTCGGCGCAGCCGCACCCCGGCTGCTGTGCGCGCTTATCCACAAGTTCGATCCCGCTGACCTCAAAGGCGAGCCGCCACCTGTGCATGGCCAGTTCTACGTGTTCGTAGATGAATGTCACCGCACGCAGGGCGGCGACATGAACCGGCAAATGAAGCGCTGGCTGGAGAACGCGCTCTTCATCGGCTTTACCGGCACGCCGCTGCTGAAAAAAGACGCGGCCAAGCTGAGGACGCAGGATATTTTCGGCACCTACATCCACACCTACAAGTTCCACGAGGCCGTGGCGGACAAGGTGGTGCTCGATTTGAAGTATGAGGCCCGCGATGTGCCGCAGCGCCTCACCTCGCCGAAGGACATCGAAGACTATTTCGCACTGAAAACCAAAACGCTGAACAATTTTCAGAAAGCCATCATCCGCAAACGCTGGGCCACGATGGAGGAGCTGATGAGCGCCGAAGAGCGCAAGGCACGCATCGCTGCCAGTATCATCCACGATTTCGACACCAAGCCGCGCCTGAATGACGACCGGGGCACCGCGATTCTTGTGGCCGCGAGCATCTACGACGCCTGCCACTATTTCCGCATCTTCCAGAACAAACCCTTCGGCGAGTTTTGCGGCATCATCACTTCGTTCGAGCCGAACCACAACGCCATCTCACGCGAACCGGCCAATAGCGACGAGCGCTACAAGTTTGACACCTACACCAAGCACGTCCTCAAGAGCGGCCAAACGACTAAAGTCTATGAGGACGAAGCCAAGCGCCGATTTATCGAAGAGCCCGCCAATATGAAGTTGCTGATCGTGGTGAGCAAGCTCCTGACTGGCTTCGACGCGCCGAGCTGCACCTACATTTATCTCGATAAAGAGCTGCACGATCACATCCTCTTCCAGACCATCTGCCGCACCAATCGGCTCGACGGTGCCGACAAGGACTACGGCCATATTGTGGATTTCAAAAGGCTGTTTGATGACGTGCAGGAGGCCATCGCGGTTTATAGCTCCGACGAGCTGGACATTGATCAGGGCAACGGTGGTAGCAACAACGTCGAACTGAAGGACTGGCTCAAAGAAGGCAAAAAACAACTCGATGCCGCCCGCGAGGCGCTCCGCTACCTGTGCGAGCCGGTGCCGCTAACGCGTGAGATGGAGCAGTTCCTGCAGTACTTCTGCGGCGACGCGGCCAACCCTCAGGCGCTGACGGACACGGAGCCGCTGCGCATCACGTTCTACAAATCTGTGGCCACCTTCGTGCGTGCCTATGCCGAAATCGCGCAAGACCTCACCGAGGCGGGATACTCCGATGCCGATGCCGCTGCATTACAGAAGGAGGTGGAGTTTTACGGCGACACTCGCGCAGCCATCAAGAAGCATTCGGGCGAGGAGCTGGACATCAAGCCCTACGAGGCCGACATGCGGCGCCTGCTCAACACCTATGTCCAGGCCGATCCAGCGGCGGACGTGGGCAATCTCAATTCGCTTTCGCTTACGGAGCTGATCATTGAGACCGGCATCCATGATGCCATTGCCCGAAAGCTGAATGAAAAAGGCAAGCTCTCGAAGAATGCCATTGCCGAGGGGATCATCAATAACGTCCGCAAGACGATCATCCGCGATCAGCTGACCGATCCAAGGTTTTATGCGGAGATGTCGAAGCTGCTGGACGACCTCATCAAGCAAAGCCGGGAGGATGCTGCTGCCTATGAGGCATTCCTGAAGAAGGCCGAAGAACTCGTGAAACGCATGGCGCGGAAGGATCCCGGCCCCGGTGTGCCTGCGGTTCTTCACGGCAAAACCGAGGCCATCGTGCTCTTTAACAACCTCGCCAGCATTCCTGCGACGAGCTTTCAGTGCCCGGCAGATGATGACGCGCAAGCGAAACTCGCGCTCGAACTTGACCGGGCCATGCGCGAGCACGCGCCGGCGGGCTGGAAGGGCGATGACACGAGGGAGAAGCAGGTGCTCAATGCTTTGTTTCCCATCATGGCGCGTGACCGTGTAGCGACTCAGGCCATCTTTGAAATTATCAAGAATCAACCCGGCTACTGATGAACGAGACGATACAACTTGGCGAAATTTCAATTCTGGTAACGCGGAAGGCCGTCAAGAACGTCCACCTATCCGTTCATCCGCCGGAAGGCCGGGTGACGCTCGTGGCACCAAGCGGAACACGTCTGGAGGTCGCCCGTGCCTATGCGATCTCAAAGCTGAGCTGGATACGGGCGCAGCAGAAAAAACTGGATAACCAAGCGCGGGAAACGCCTCGTCAGTTCGTCGAGCGTGAAAGTCACAATCTCTGGGGTCGGCGTTATCTGTTGACGGTGAAATACCACGATGCCAGACCGTTCGTTTTGCTCGACCACAAGCGCATCACGCTGACCGTGCGCCCTGGCTGCGATGCCGAAAAACGCGCTGAGGTGATGCACGAGTGGCACAAATCTCTGCTTCATGATGTCGTGCGGCCTCTGATCGCCAAATGGGAACGGCAGCTAAAGGTGAAAGTAAACGGCTATTTTCTGCAACGGATGAAGACCAAGTGGGGAAGTTGCAATCACAGCGCGGGACATATCCGGCTGAACACCGAGCTCGTGAAGAAACCCAAAGATTTATTCGAATATGTGATCGTGCATGAAATGGTTCATCTGATTGAGCCGACTCACAGCGAACGTTTCATAGTCATACTGGAAAAACATTACCCGACATGGCGTGAGGCTCGCGCTGAACTCAACGAGTTGCCGCTGACGGCGGAGGTGTGGAAGGAGTGATCACTTGGATTGGTATGCCAAATCTTTTAAGCCGCTTAGGTTTTTAGCGGGATAATCGTTGCCCCGCGCTGGGCAGCGGCAAGTTGTTTCCCCCCACCAGCAAAACAGTTTGACGCGCCCATTCTTTTTAATTTCCACGGCGAAGTCGGATTTTTGCGTGCGACTATTTTTCGGGTTTATTCAACATGCACTAAATCATAATGGCTTCCAATCCCTTTTTTTCAATGATCTGTAAAAGCTTCGCTACTGCTCCACTTGGGTGTTTGCCAGAATTGGGGGACTCCCATTTTTGGACGGCAGAAACACTGACATTCAAGATTAACGCAAATACCGATTGACTGACCTTGGCTTTTTTCACGCGGATTGCGGTCACTTTTTCGGGCGTGTACTCAGGCGCTTTCTGGCACAGCAGGTTTATCTTAGTCATGTTTTTTTTGGTGATCAACGCATGGCCTTGAAGGGCTTGCGCCATCTCCAGCATTTCGCCAAGAATGCGGTTTTCTTCAAGTTTTTTTTTATTTGTCATGGCAAATCTCCTTTAGGATTTTGGCTGTAAGCAGCTCGTCTATTTTTTTACTGTTCACGTTTTCAAGCGCATGGGCGATGATTTTTGCGGCTTCAACTTCTTTGTCTGAAAAGTCTGTACCGGAGGCATTCTTTTCTCGTCCCGCCAAAAAGAAAATGGCATCTTTATGCTTTTTTGCAACCAGCATGCGGGTTGATCCACTTTTGCCTTGGCCGGGTATCGGTACTCGCTTTTTGCACACACCTCCACCCAAGTCGGCTTCAAACAGCCCTTGCTCAATCTGGTGTGCGGCCTCGCACAGAAGCATATCGCTTACCACTTTGCGCGCCCAACGATCAAAGGTCTTGGTTTTGAATACTTGTTTCATTTTTAGATTCTAGTTAACTATAGCACCTTGTGCAATAGTTTATTGGGAGAATGGAAAAATGCCTTGCTATTTGTTTTGCCCTACAGGCTTTGTTTTGATAAACAGATATGTGAGTTGGTAAGTTCCGCCCTTTTTAGTTCACGCGCTTTTCAGACTAACTACAATGGATGCGCTGAGAATCGCTTTCAATTTATCGCCCAGTTTATTCCACGCATCGCATTTTTCATCCGCGTAGTCGTCGAGCAAATATACCTGGTCAACTTTACTACCGATCACATGGTTCTGGCATAGGTTAATCCCGGATAATCCATTAGGCAATTTAACCAGCCTCCCTCTTTGAAAAAGGGGGATTAAGGGGGATTTTTTTGTCCCTGCAACGCTCAAATCCCCCCTAGCCCCCCTTTTTCAAAGGGGGGAATGCGAAATCATCGCGCGAATCAGCTCTAATGGATTATCTGGGTTAATCACTTCCCGGCTGACTTTTAATTGCCCCATTCTCCGCAAATCTTGCGGTGTCCATTCCTCATCACCCACCACGGGACAGTTTTTTGCTGCAAGACCGGACAAATCTATTTGTTACGGACATTGTTAGTAGCACGAGCGGCAAGGTGGCGTAAAATATGCACTCTGTTTTTGTCTAAAAATTACTGATTAAAAATTATGACTATACGTACTCGTTTCGCGCCTAGCCCCACAGGTTATCTGCATATCGGTGGTGCCCGCACTGCACTATTCTCTTGGGCTTACGCCCGCAAGCATGGTGGCACCTTTATCCTGCGTATAGAAGATACTGACGTGGAGCGCTCCACACCTGAGGCGGTGCAAGCTATTCTAGATGGTATGGCTTGGCTTAATTTGAGTTATGACGAAGGCCCGTTCTATCAAATGCAGTCTATGGAACGATATAAAGAGGTGATCCAGCTTATGCTGGTGCAGGGGTTAGCCTATTATTGTTACACCTCGCCAAGTGAGCTGGATGCTATGCGCGAAGCCCAACGTGCAAGCGGTGAAAAACCTCGTTACGATGGTCGCTGGCGTCCGGACACTGGCAAAGTTTTGCCAGAACCACCGGCTGAAACGATGCCAGTGGTACGTTTCAAAAACCCGGCTCAGGGAGTGGTAAGGTGGAATGATTTGGTGAAAGGGCAAATTGAATTTGACAATGAGGAGTTAGACGATCTCGTCATTGCCCGTGCCGATGGAACACCTACCTATAATTTTTGCGTAGTAGTGGATGATTGGGATATGGGCATTACGCACGTGCTACGCGGCGATGACCATGTCAATAATACGCCACGTCAGATCAATATACTCAAGGCATTAGGCGCCAATGTGCCACAGTACGCGCATCTGTCGATGATATTAGGTGATGACGGGCAGAAACTGTCCAAGCGACATGGTGCAGTTAGTGTGATGCAATATGATGAAGATGGTTACTTGCCGGAGGCAGTGATTAATTACTTGGCAAGACTGGGATGGTCGCACGGAAATGATGAGGTCTTTTCGGTGGAGCAGTTTTGCACATGGTTCGATCTTGACCATATCACGCCATCTGCGGCCCAATTTAATACCGAGAAATTAAACTGGCTGAATCAGCATTACATAAAGCAGGCCGATATTGCGCGGCTTGTTGCACTAATACGACCGCGTTTGGAAGCACGGGGCGTATTAGTGAGCGCCGAACCTGCATTGGAATCTATCATTGCCCTTTATAAAGAACGAGTCGTAACTCTCAACGAATTGGCGGATGCAGCAGAAATATTTTATATCGATTTGCATCCCAATCAGGAGTTACTGAGTGCCCAACTGTCTGCTGAAGCGATACCTGCTTTGCAGGAGCTAGCGGAGCGCCTAAAAACTGTAACGTGGGAAGCTGGGGCGATTGGGGCGGTGATCAAGGAAATAATAGGCAAGCATGGCTTGAAAATGCCTAAGTTGGCGATGCCGTTGCGTGTCATGCTCACTGGGCAAACCCAGACCCCCTCGGTAGATGCAGTATTAATGTTGTTTTCACGCGAGGTCGTATTGGCGCGTTTGGCACGACATCTTTAGCAGATACCAAGTATTCAGCTGTCAACGCTAAATAGAAATGTCCCCTCGCCTGCAAAGTAGAAATGTCCCTTTCTCCCGCCGTCATCGGTGTTATTGGATAACGGTTTTGCTATCGGTGGCGGACTTGCCGATGTGCATTTTTCTCC
>Ga0210044_10011898_pt1 | contig 10055 bp, 7 predicted proteins | sample CryGey13umfilter_2_FD_183959 | JGI IMG/M metagenome (GOLD analysis project Ga0210044, IMG submission 183959) | Groundwater microbial communities from aquifer in Utah, USA - Crystal Geyser 4/9/14 3 um filter (SPAdes) (version 2) | ecosystem: Environmental > Aquatic > Deep subsurface > Groundwater...
CGAGTGGATATGCCCGAGGTTGATGTAGGCGTCGCTGTCTTCCGGGTCGAGGCCGAGGGTGATTTTCAGTTCCTCCCTGGCCTTAGCGTACTTTTTTTCGCCAAGGTAGGCCGCGGCGAGGTTGTTGTGCACCAGCGCCTTGTTGGGAGACTTTTTTGCGGTATCCTGCCACAGTGCAACTTCCGTGCGGTAATCCAGAGTGCGGTTGAGGGTGAGAAGCGGGGCCAGCAGGAGAAAAACGGCCACCGCTGCCGCGCGCACTCCGTGCCTGCGGGTGGCTGTCAATAAACCCAGCCCCAGAGCCAGCGCGATGCCGGCCGCGGGCAGGTAGGCCCGGTGTTCGGTGACGATCTGTTTGAGGGGGATCAGGCTCGAGGTGGGAAGAAACGCGATCAGCGCCCACAGAAAACCAAAGCGCAGCAGACGCGATTCCTGAAGATGCAATGCCGCCGCCAAAAGCATCATGAAGCCGAGACCCGCCATCCATTCGGGATCGGCGATGCCGGACACCAGTCGCATGTCAGGCTCAAAATTGAAGTTGAACGGCAGAACCAGCTTCCAGAGGTAATAAAAAACCAGCGCCTTCACCTGGGTCAGCAGATAAAGTCCGCGGTCGATGAGGAGCGAATCGGGATCGGCGTTGAGGGTGAACGCATGGCCCATCTTCATGTAGCGGTAACTCAGGTAAACCCCCAGCGGCAGGAACACGAGGCCGCAGATCAAGCCCATTTTCTTCAGTCCCAGCCGGGGAAATTTAAACCACACGTAGGCGATGGCCAGGACCGGGAGGGTGACGATGATCTCCTTGCTTCCCGCGCCCAGGAAAAAAAATGTCAGCGTCAGAAGCACGCTGGAATAAAACGCCAGACCTGGCCCGCGCTGTTGCCACAGCTTCAGGCTCTGAATGAAGTAGAAAAATCCGAGGAGAAAAAACAGGGTGGCCAGTATCGACGAGCGGCTGGCCAGGTAGGTGACCGGTTCCACCGCCATCGGATGCACCAGGGAAATGGCCGCCGTCAGCGCCGGCAGGGGTTTTAAGCGCGGCTGGAGTTTAACCGTCTCCAGCGCGATCCATTCCGCCGTCAGAAAATACAGGGCGATGCCCGCGCAGGTATGAATCAGCAGGTTTGCAAGGTGGAATCCGAAGACGTTCAGCCCTCCCGTTTCCCGGTTGACGGCATACGTCAGGAGAACCACCGAGCGGTTGAAAATGTTTTCGATGCCGACGACGTTCTGAAAATCCCAGAGACTGCGGATGTAGGGGTTTTCGACGATGGCGTGGAGGTCGTCGTAGACGAACGGGGCCTTGAGCGTCCCGAAAAAACTCAGGATTCCCAGCAGGCTGAGAACGGCGATGGTTTTTGTCTGCGTGTGAATATGTTGCATGCAATCGTTTTTTTCAAGACGGTGGCGCGGCTCTTTCAGGACAGTTCCTGCAACAGCCGGGATATCTCCTCGACCCGTTCCGGCGGCGGACGCGAACGCAACGCGTGTTCCAGGTGTCTGCGCGCCAGATCCTTCTGCCGGGACTTGAGATAGAGTTTGCCGAGACGAATTCTGGCATCGAGAAAATCCGGCTGCAGGGCGAGGGCCTTTTCATAATACCCGCGGGCCTCCCCGGGTTGCCCGGCCTGTTCGCGGTTCCAGCCGATCTGGTACAAGGCTCCGGCATCGGGGCCCTTGAGGGAAAGAAATCGTTCGAACTGCAAGCTCGATTGCTGCCAGTCTCCCCCGGCCTGGTACACGCGCGCCAGATTGAAATGGGCGGGTTCGAAGCGGTTATCCAGCGTCAGGCACGTCTTCAGGGCCCGTTCGGCCTGTTGCAGGTTTCCCGTCATCAGGTGAGCCACTCCCAGATTGTAATGCCCCAGAACCAGCGAAGGATCGTGCTGGACGGCGAGGTTCAATTCCTCTATGGCCTCAGAAAAGCGCCCCATGCGTCCGTAAACTTCCCCCAGATTGAGCCGGGCCAGGGGGTAATCCTGTCCACCGTCCGTCACCGCCCTGTGTCTGTCGATGGCGGCCTGAAACGAGGCGATGGCTTCTTCATATTGGCCCTTGCGGGCGTGCACCGAACCGAGACTCAAAATGGCGCTGAAGTAGTCCGGGTTCAGGCGGATGGCGGTCCGGTATTCCTGCTCGGCCAGATGCAGTTGTCCCTGATCGAGATACACGCTGGCCAGGTTGTAATGGGGTTCCGCAAGGTCTCCGTAGACGGTGAGGGGTTCACCGGAGACGGTGTTCAGCGCGCCTGCATCCTGCCCGGCTCGTCTTTCCAGAAGCGCCTTCGGGTCCTTCAGGTTGTATTGCCGGACGATGTAGCCGGGGATATTCTGCGTGCTTCTTTTCAGGTGAACGAGGGCGAGATCCAGATTGCCCTTTTCGTAATAGGCTTTGCCGAGGTTGTTCTGTGTGCGCGGCGAGCGCGGATTTTTGCCCGCCGCGTCCTGCCACAAATGCAATTCATCCGTCCACACCTGGTTTCTGGCGATGGTGAGAGCTCCCAGCAGGATGGCAAGGGCAACGGCGAATTTTGGCCGCCACGGAGCCGGAATCCGCAGCATCAGCGCGCCTGCGGCCACGCACAGGCCCAAGGCCATGGGCAGGTACATGCGGTGCTCCACGGCCAGGTCATTGAGGGGGACAAAGCTCGATGTCGGAAGCAGGGTGATGAAAAACCCCAGCACCCCCGCCCTGATCCACAGGTTTGTCGTTCTCAGCGCCAGGAGCAAAAGAGCCACGATCACCAGCAAGGACAGCGGGATCAGCGGGTCCGCGCCCAATGCGGTGAAGGGAAAGCCGTTGTCCACGTTCAAGTTGACGGGGGCGAAAAACAGGTTCAGGTAATAAAAAACGATCACCTTGGTCTGCACCCAGAAATAGGGAAGCCTTCCGAACAGCTCCAGTCCCTGGTCTTTGGGGGAGTACAGCAGGCGCGGCCCGAACATCGCCGCCACTGCCGCCAGAAGAACAGACAGACCGGCATACACGGGGATGCTTTTTCTGCCGAACATCGCCGCCTTGAGGCGGGGAAAGCGGACCGGGGCGATAAAACAGCAAAACCAGACGCCCAGAAGAACGGGAAGCGTCACCGCGATCAGTTTGGAAGCCAGCGCCAGAAACAGGCCTCCTGCGGTCAGCAGGACCAGGGCCATTCGGGCCGGTTTCTTCCATTTGCCGCCGCTCAAGGAAAAAATCTGCAAAAACAGGTAGAGGCTCAGCAGGTAAAAGAAGGTCGCAAGCAGGGTGGAACGCGAGGCGATATAGCTGACGGAATCGGTGTTCAGCGGATGCACGGCGAACAGAAGCGCCGCGAGAAAGGGGAGCGCGAGGGTGGCGTCGCCGGGCCGGATATTCTGCGTCCTGATAAGGAGCGTGAATAGCAGAATGGTGACGAGAGTATGGAGCAGAAGATTGGTCAAATGGAATCCAAAGACTTGCCCCTGGTGCAGGGTGTTGTTGAGGGCAAACGTCCACAGCAGGATGGGCCGGTTTTCGAAGTTCTGAATTTTTACGTTTTGGTTGAAGGCGTTGAGATCCGCGGTCCATTTCCGGTCGATCAGGTTGTGGTCATCGAATTGAAAGCCGCCTTTCAGGGAGTTGAAGTAGAGCAGGAGGGCGATCAGAATGAGGATCACCATGCACCGGCTTTGCTTCTGCCACAGGGTGGGAGGTGTTAGAGGGTGCATCGCGACCTCGCAAACCGGACAGGCCGGATCGCGTAAGGGTTGATAAAACAGGGAGCATGGCGGAATGCAAAGAAGGGGGGGGACACAAAACCCCCGGCGGTCTCTGGCCCCTGATTATGAATAAAACGTTTTGCAACGGCAAGCAAGGTTTTTGTGATCGATTGAGGCGCTATTCGTATGAATCTGCGCTCAGCTTGCAAAAAAATGATAAAAAAACTTAAATTCAATGGAACTTATTATCTACTTCGTCAATAAGAGATTGAAATATTAGCTCTTTTCAAAGCAAGTAAAAAGGTGTATACTTTTATGCATATTCCGATTTGCCTGTGGGCAAATTTGTGCCATTATTTTTTGCAGTCGAGTCATGCCTATTTCATCAGCCGGAGATTTATGAAACTCATTGATAATCAGGCGAATATTCAGTCCATCCGCACCATTTCCTCGTTGTTCAAAACCGCGTCCATGGAGATCGACGAACTCCTCAGCGCCGTCATCAATACGGCCAGGGAAATCGTGCAGGCGAAAAACGCCTCCATGCTGCTGGTTCAGGATGAAAAAACCAAAAAACTGCAATATTATCAGGCCTCCGGGGAAAACATGGGCCAGCTTAAGGATATTGAAATTCCACCCGGCGTGGGCATTGCCGGCACGGTTTCCAAAACCGGAAACGCCATTGTCTCCAACGATCCCCAGAACGACCCCCGCTGGTATAAAAAAGTCAGCGAGGAGATGCATGGCCAGGTGGAGAGCATCGCCTGTTTTCCACTGGTTCTGGAGAAAAAAGTCATCGGCGTCGTGCAGTTTCTGGACAAGGACGACAAGGAGGGTTTCTCGGGAATCGATGTGGAAATTCTTGAAAGGTTCGCCCGGATGATTCCCAAATTCTTTCAGGCCTCCAAAAGCCGGATGGTGCTGGGGCAGGAATTTGACCGTCTCAAGGAAAAATACATGCGCCGTTACATGATTGTCGGGGAAAGCCAGGCCATTAAAAAGTGCATCATCCTGGCCGAGCGGCTGGCCGACACCAAAGCCTCGGTCCTGATCAACGGCGAAAGCGGCACCGGTAAGGAATTGTTCGCGCATCTGATTCACGACAAGGGTCCGCGGCAGACCAAGCCTTTTGTTTCTGTCAGCTGCGGGGCGCTTCCGGCCTCCATTCTGGAACGCGAATTGTTTGGCCATGAGAAGGGGGCGTTCACCAGCGCGGATACGGCAAAAATCGGGCTGTTCGAAGCCGCGGACACGGGAACGCTGTTTCTCGATGAAGTGGGGGAAATGCCGCCCGACATGCAGGTCAAACTGCTCCGGGTGATTCAGGAAGAGTCTTTCATCCGCCTTGGGGGAACCGAAACCATCAAGGTCGATGTCCGCATCATCACCGCCACCAACCGCGATCTCGATCAGATGGTGCGCGAAGGCAAGTTCCGTCAGGACCTGTATTACCGCATCAATGTGATCGGCATCAAACTGCCGCCTCTCAGGGACCGGCGCGAGGATATCCCCGACCTGGTGACCTATTTCCTTAAAAAACATTCTCCGGACGGCCAGCCCACCAAGAAAGTCGGCAAAAGTCTCATGTCCCACCTGATGGGTTATTCGTGGCCGGGCAACATCCGCGAACTGGAAAACACCATGGAGCGCGCCATCGTCCTGACCGACGGCGACGAATTGACCCCGGAAGCGTTCCCGTTCGACTCCCAGGATTCCCCGATCGAAGTCAACGTCGGCGCGTCCTTGAAAGACGCCAACGACGCGTTCAGGCGCACGTTCATCACCAATACGTTGAAATCCACCGCCGGCAACCGCACCAAGGCCGCCAAAATTCTCAACGTGCAACGGTCGTATCTTTCCCGGTTGATTAAAGAACTGGAAATCGACTGATAATCATTCCCTTGAAACATCGCTTTTGCCGCCGGGTTTCTGCTATCATGCCACCCGCCCGGGGTTTAAAAGCAACTCATTGTTACGTGAACCTATGAAAATTGGTTCTGAAGCTGTGAAATCCGGAAATTGAATTTGGTGGGGCAGGCTTTTCAGCCTGTCTTCACGGACTAGAAAGCCCGTGCCACCGGTCTCATGGGAATCATGAGAAAACCGCAAAATTTGTATTTTTTAGGCGTCCTTAATTGAGTATCACAAGACCATGCCCCTCATAGACGGAAAAAAAGTCTCCAAAGAAATCAGGCAACGCATCGCCCACAAAGTTCAGGTGGTCAAAAACCAGACGGGCAGGGTTCCGGGGCTGGCCACGGTGCTGGTCGGCGAAGACCCGGCCTCCGCGGTTTATGTGCGCAACAAGAACAAAACCTGCCAGGAACTGGGATTCAACTCCTTCGAGCATACCCTTCCCGCAACTACAAAAGAGAATGACCTGCTGGCGCTGGTGGACGAGTTGAACCGGAACGAAAAGGTCAGCGGCATCCTGGTGCAGTTGCCGCTTCCCGGACACATCGATTCGCAGAAGGTTCTGGAAGCCATCGACCCGGCAAAGGATGTGGACGGGTTCCACCCGGTCAACGTGGGCAAACTGGTGACGGGAACCGCAACGCTTGTCCCCTGCACCCCGGCGGGGATCATGGAGCTTCTCAATTATTATTCCGTGGGTATCGAAGGCAGGCATGCGGTGGTGCTGGGCCGTAGCAACATCGTCGGCAAACCCGTGGCGCTGTTACTGCTGCAACGCAATGCAACGGTGACGATTTGCCATTCCCGCACTCAGGATCTGCCTGCGGTCACAAAGTCGGCGGACATTCTGGTCGCGGCTGTGGGGAAAGCGGGATTTGTCACCGGGGACATGGTTCGCGAGGGGGCGGTGGTCATCGACGTCGGCATCAACCGGGTGGACGGCAAACTTACGGGGGATGTCGCCTTCGACGAGGTGGAACCGAAAGCCGCGCTCATCACCCCGGTTCCCGGAGGCGTGGGCCCCATGACCATCGCCATGCTCATGCAGAATACTTTAAAAGCGTTTACCGCGAGCATAAAACCGGCCTGAATCTCTCCTGAAATATTCCCCTGCCGATATTCTCCTGAACCGCCAATAGAAAACCGTTGCCTTGCAGTTTCCCCGCACTGAAATTTTTTTTCCTTTCATTGTTCTGGCATACTACAGACCGATGCCTCTTTTTTAAGGAGAGCTTTGCATAAGTCCGACGGCGCAGGCTTTCCGCCCGAGTTTTGGTAGCGCAGGCTTTCCAGCCTGCGTTATTGCACAGCCTGGAAAGGCTGTGCTACCGGGATGAATCGACATCAAAACGTATAGGAGTGGATGGCATCTCCCTTGCGAAAATGCCTAACCTGTGCAAAGGTCTCTTTTTTAAGTGGGCTGTTTGTTGCGGGATAAACTTTGTCTTTGCCGGGAGAATCGAAATTGGACAACCCTTTGCTGACTGCCGGGACTGAAGAAAATAAGCCGAGGGTCTACTCCGTCTCGGAGATGACGCGGGATGTGCGCGCCATTCTGGAGGCGGCGTTCGATGCCGTCTGGGTGGAGGGGGAAATCTCCAATTTCAGGGTGGCGGCGTCGAAGCACGCCTATTTCGTGTTGAAGGACGAAAAAGCGCAGATCCGCTGTGTGCTGTTCAAGAACTTTCGCGCCGGGCTCAAGTATCAGCCGGAAGACGGCGACCACGTGGTGCTGTTTGGCCGGGTGACGGTGTATGACGCGCGCGGCGAATACCAGATCGTCGTCGAAACCGTGGAGCCTGTCGGTCTTGGCGCGTTGCAGAAAGCCTTTGAGCAACTCAAGGAGAAGCTCGCGAAAGAAGGGTTGTTCGCCGCGGCGCACAAGAAACCGCTGCCCGAGTTTCCGTGGAAGGTCGGGGTGGTCACCTCGCCCACGGGGGCGGCGATCCGCGATATCCTGCACGTCATCCGCAGGCGCAATCCCAAGGTTTCGGTGTTGATCAACCCGGTGAAAGTCCAGGGAGAGGGATCGGCTGAGGAAATCGCAGGCGCCATCCACGAGATGAACCGGCTAAACGACATCGATGTCTTGATCGTCGGGCGCGGCGGCGGCTCGATTGAAGATTTATGGGCGTTCAACGAGGAAGTGGTGGCGCGCGCCATTTTCGCCTCTAAAATTCCGGTGATCTCCGCCGTCGGCCACGAGATCGATTTCACCATCGCCGATTTTGTCGCCGATTTTCGCGCGCCGACCCCATCGGCGGCGGCGGAAATCGCGGTTCCCGTGCTCGACGAAACCGTTCGCCAGTGGACCGCGTTGACCCGCCAGTTGGTGGTTTCCGTCCGGCGGCCCATTCAAGATCATCAGACGCATTTGCGCCGCCTCATCGACCGGCGGTTTTTTCGCGAACCGCTGCAGATTCTGGCGCCTGGCGCACAACGGCTGGATGAATTGAATCACCGCCTGCTGCGCGGACTGAATCAATGGGTGACGCTACAGAGGCAACGCCTGCAAAATCGTGCCGAGCGGTTGTTTCAGGCTTCGCCGCAAAAAAACGCCCAGCGCCAGAAAGAACGCCTGCAGGGATTGAATCCGCGTCTTCTGCGTGGATTGCGCAAGGCGCTGGTGTTTCAGGGGCAGAGGCTCAAAAGCCGAACGGAACAGCTGTTCCAGCTATCGCCCAAAAAAGCGTTCCCCAGGTTGCGGGAAAAACGCGCGGCGCTGGAGCACCGGCTGGTGCAAAGAATCGGCACGCTGGTGCGGCTGGAACGAAAACGCTTCGAAGGCGGGTTGAAGAATCTAAACGCCTTCAGTCCGTTGGCGGTTCTGGAACGCGGGTACAGCATCGCTACTTTTAAAGGTAAAGCCTTAAAATCCGGCCAGGACGTGAAGCCGGGAGATGCCGTCCAGATCCGGCTGGCAAAAGGGCGGCTGGACTGCACGGTGGACAAAATTCTGGAATAGGTTATTGTTGAATCAACTTTCAAACAGGTGAATCATGGCGGAAATAAAATTTGAGAAGGCGATGCAGCGGCTGGAGCATATCGTCGAGGAACTGGAAAAAGGCGAACTCGACATCGACAAGTCTTTGGAGATTTTCGAGGAAGGCATCAAGATGTCGCGCCTGTGCTCGAAGAAACTGAGCGAAGCGGAAGCCAAAATAGAAAAACTGACCAAAGACCAGAAGGGCGAACTGGTCGCCGAACTGTTTCCCGTGGAAGACCAAGACGATGACAAACAAGAGTAGCAGAATCCGGCTGGATCAACTGCTGGTAAAAAAAAACTCGTCTCCTCGCGGGAGCGGGCTCAAGGCCTGATTCTGGCCGGTAAAGTCCGTTTGGGCGATAGGGTGGCGGACAAGCCGGGACGCCTGGTGGCGGAAGACTGCCCGGTGCACATCATCGAAGAGTTGCACCCTTACGTCAGCCGCGGCGGCGTGAAACTGGAGCACGCGCTGAAAGTTTTCGGGATTTCCCCTCATGAAAAGACCGCCGCCGACATCGGCGCGTCCACCGGCGGGTTCACCGACTGCCTCTTGCAACAGGGCGCAAAAAAAGTGTTCGCGGTGGATGTGGGATACGGTCAGCTGGACTGGAAACTGAGGCAGGACGCCAGGGTGGTGTGTCTCGACCGCAAAAACGTGCGCCATATCGAGCCCGCGGATTTTGGCGAAAGGGTGGATCTTGCGGTGATCGACGTTTCTTTCATCTCCCTTAAACTGGTGATTCCCGCCGTCTTGAAAATACTCAAACCGGAAGGCGATCTGATCGCTCTGGTCAAACCGCAATTTGAAGTGGGCAAGGACGAGGTCGAAAACAAGGGCATCATCAAGGACCCCGCCAAACACCTGAAGGTGCTTCTATCCCTCCACGCGTTTGTGCAGGAACACGGATGGGTCATCCGCGCCTTGACGCCTTCGCCGATTTTCGGGCAAAAGGGCAACCGCGAGTTTCTGATTCACTGCGTGTCAAAATGCCGGGGCGAGTCGATCGGTGAAGACGATATTCGCCGGCAGGTCGAATCGACCGGTTAAATCTCATCCTTATAGACGATGAAGCTGGCGGCGGGGTAGACCAGGTGCGACTGGCCCCACTGATGGGTGGAGCGCACATCCCACGGCGAGTCGTCCTCCAGGGGCTTCATGCGGATGCCGCCTGTGCCGCCGTAAATGAGGAGCGCCACGCCATCGCCCGATTCTTCCACCTGGCAGGCATACGCGGGGCAGGGGGCGTTGGTCCCGGCATCCCAGCCTGTGACCTGCACCGGCTGGTCGTCCACGCCCACCCGGTATTTGATGCAGAATACCTCGCGCGGGGAAGACACATCGCGGTAGATCATGTTGAAACCGGTTTCGCTGTTGGGGTTGGGTTCCACGTCGATGAACATCAGGCTCTCGCATTGAATTACGGGTTGAGGGCATCATATCATCAAAACGGCATTCCTGGGAGCGGCAGCCGGCC
>Ga0210044_10011904_pt1 | contig 10052 bp, 8 predicted proteins | sample CryGey13umfilter_2_FD_183959 | JGI IMG/M metagenome (GOLD analysis project Ga0210044, IMG submission 183959) | Groundwater microbial communities from aquifer in Utah, USA - Crystal Geyser 4/9/14 3 um filter (SPAdes) (version 2) | ecosystem: Environmental > Aquatic > Deep subsurface > Groundwater...
GCAGAACGCCGTTGGAAACCTTACTCAGTGGGAAGCAGGTTTGGAGTGGAAAAAATCTAAACCAAATTTAATCTGACAGACACCCGAAAAATTCGGTAACTGTCAGATCAGGTCTGAGCTAGTACACATTAGCCCAGTTGGGCTGACCCGCATTCAGGGACTGTCGTTGTATAACAAATGGTTCAGTCAGTGACTTCGCTTCGCTCGCACGATATATCCTTATTCGCTAGGCTATATTTCTTCAGCGTCAAAAAAGTCATTGTCGACAATCTTCACTTCGTAGCTATTTTTTGTCTGCACTCCGACATTGAATTTATGCATCAAATCTACAAGCTTAGAACCGTCCAATAAAATTATTGTGTGGTGTGCATCTCTGGCTTTTACTTTTGCCTTTTCATCAAAAGATGAAGTAGTCACAAAGATACCCTTGCGGGTATCGCCACTCATAGCACCGATAAAGTTGCGTATATCAGTTTCACGGACTTTGTTTTCGCTATAGCGCTTGGCTTGAATATAAATCTTCTCAAGCCCAAGTTGATCTTCGTTGATAATACCGTCTATACCTCCATCGCCTGACTTGGCTGTTTCTATGAAGTCGCCATACCCCATTTTTTTAAGCAAAATCAAAATTATCTTTTCAAATGCATACGGATCAACCTCTTTAAGCTTTGACAGTAATTCATCTTTTACTTCCCGTTCGATTTGCTCAAAACCAGAATCAATTAAATCCTGTGGGCTTGCGTTCGCTACGATTGTTGTTTTTGATGCAGACTTATTTTCGGGCTCATAAAACGTAATGACATTAGATTGAATGTCATTGAGAGATACGTTTCCTGGCTTGGCGGATTTTCCTTTCTCGGTGATTTGAACGTAGCCTCGTTGCGGATAGTGAACCAACCCGCCTTTCTTAAGGTAGGATTTTCCCCAAGCAATACGATTCTCAATTAAACGGTCCCCACTTTTGGTCGTCTGTTCCAGTAGATCATGGGGTAAGTCCGCATAAAAACGCTCTTCTATAAGCCGAATCAAATCTCGACCCTTGATGATTTCGCCATCTTTAAGTACTTCCAAAATTGGAAGAAAGGTTTCATTAAACTTCGGTAATTCCATTGATTTCCCGTTCTTCCAGTTTGATTTTCTCAATCAAGGGGGATGCTCGAACTCGATTGATTTACTGAGGCGTTATTTGCAGCTTCCTGAATGACAGGAGCCTATAAAGGTTGCATGGCGGCATGCTATTTAGCCAGCGCCCCCCGTGCATGAACTACATCGCTAGACCTGATCCTAGTCACCTTTTCTAACGCCACCGAGCTTGTCCAATAAACGGTTTAGATTGTAGCTCTTGAGAAGCAAGGATGGTGCTTAAAAAAGCTGAACCGCTTTTTGTGAGCAGCCAGCCTAGCGTAAAGCAATTAATAATAATCGTAGCCCAAAATACTATTTGGAACTCTTTTTCTTCAACTTGTGACGTAACGTTCCCTGTGCAAGTAAAGCTCCAGGGCCGCAACCAACCACCCACCTCGAGTAAAGGCAATGTGCTTTCTTGAGTTCTCCAACGATTATTCTGTGCGGCTGAATTATCGAAAGCATATGCAAAGAAAGTAAGAACACTTGCTGCAAAATACACGTCAAGAATGGCGATGGAAACATACACCTGGGGCAGCGCCGTTCCGCTGTGTATAAGGTACACGTGCAAACTTGATGCGTTATTATCTTGACGGAGAGGTTATCCTAAGGTAAAAGCTTCAGTCTGAATCGAAAATTGCGGAGGGTGAGTGATGATTGATAGAGGAATGGTCATGGAAACGTTGGGTTGTGTACCAAACATATACCCTCAAGTACTTGAGGAGCGGTTCCCTCATGTCCTAAATAAAATCGTCGAACTCTGGGATTCGCCTCTTTGCCAACCCTATTTTACCGATCTGTTGCAACAAAATGGCCGTGGTGGCGGAAGAATGAATCGGGATGGCTTCCCAGATGACGCATGGCAGGAAATATTTCAATTGAACGAGTTTTGTTGGATATACCAGTCTGGATTTGACGATAAACACTGCTAATTAGCATCCAACTATCACTAGTTTTAGCCCAACTTTGGCTGAATGATCAGAATTTCGGCTGATTGTTTTCGTACAAGGTTGGGCCTTATTCATTTAGCACAACCTTGGCTGCATCCGACCTTACACGTAGCAGACACGAATAAGCTTGTCTTTTGTCAGTCGCCGCTATAACTCGGCCTTACTATTCCTCCCGCCACATCGGCGCGTTGGTAACGCATTTGTTCATCAACCCTCTCTTGTGATGTTGGACTTTATTTCATTCACCTGAATCGGGCAAGCACCACATTTTTTGTATCGACGTCTTGGAAGCACGAATGTATTTCTACTACCAAACATTGGTTGGGTAAGAAAAACCAGCACGGCGAGTTTTTTCATCTCGGCATCTTTGCCTGCACATTCGCTGTAAGAAAACCTTGCTCTCCCCGACCAACGATTCAGGAGACAGAATCTCCCAATTTATCCACCAACAAAAGGACTTTTACTATGAATAACCGTCAAATTCTATCTGCAGCAATCGGCAGCCTGTTAGCACTTGGACTGGTCAGCAATGCCAGTGCCGCAGGGAAAAAAATGGATATGGAACAATGCTACGGTATCGCTAAGGAAGGTCATAATGATTGCTCCAGTAAAAAAAGCTCGCATTCTTGCGCAGGACAAGCCACCAAAGACCGTGATGCTGAGGACTTCGTTGCCGTACCCAAAGGCACTTGCGCCAAAATTGCTGGCGGAACGCTGAAGTCCTAATAATGGAAAAGCCCGCAAACGATTCCTTGCCGTGCATCGCCGGCATCGGGTTGCGGGCACCTCACTATGGTGAGGTACTGGAAAAACTGCCCAAGCTAGGCTGGGTGGAAGTACATAGCGAGAATTTTTTCGGGGGTGGCTCGCCCCTGCGTACCTTGCTCAAGGTACGCGAACATTATCCCGTCAGTCTGCATGGCGTTGGAATGGGACTGGCTTCGACTGCGCCGCTGGATCAGGCGCATTTATCTGCTTTGCATCGACTTTGTGATGCCGTACAACCCGCTGCCGTGTCGGAACATATGTGCTGGAACTCTGTGCCAGACATAATTGTCAAAGATTCTCTGGTCATCAATGACTTGCTTCCGTTTCCTTATACCCTTGAGGCTCTTTCCCACGTAGCAAGTCGAGTTGAACAAGTACAGGACAAACTCGGTCGCCAACTGCTGGTGGAAAACCTCTCCAGCTACCTGTCTTTCACGAGCAGTGAAATGAGCGAGAGCGAGTTTCTGTCTGAATTATCACAGCGCACTGGCTGTGCCATCCTGTTCGATGTCAACAATTTGTATGTGAACGCACGAAACCTGGGCGTGGATGCCAAGGCTTTCATAAAGGCACTTCCGGCTGAAGCGGTGGCGGAATACCACCTAGCTGGGCACAGCATAAGGGATGGCTGCATGGTAGACACACATAGCGCTCAAGTATGCGCCGAGGTGTGGGAATTGTATGAGTTTGCCTTGCAACAAATCGGGCCGCGCCCCACGCTTATCGAATGGGATAGTGATATACCCGCGTTGGCAGTACTGCAAGGTGAGGCGGAAAAAGCGCAGTATCGGCTGGAGGAATATCATGCTGGTGTTAAATGACGATCTGTCCGATTTTTCCCGCGCCATCGTGCATGGCGAAGCGCCATCGTCGCAGATCGACACGAGTTACCAGAATTATTCTGTTGCCGCCGCCATTGAAGTTTATCGCAACAATTATCGCGGCAATCTGCATGACACGCTTGTGGGCGCATATCCCGTCATCGAGCAGCTCGTAGGCAAGGATTTTTTCCGGCTGCTGACGCGGCGATTCATCGGACAACATCTTTCACGCAGCGGAAACCTGCATCACTATGGCGCGGAGATGGCAGGTTTTGTTGCGGCCTTCGAACCTGCGCAAGAATTGGCTTATCTGCCGGATGTCGCGGCGCTGGAGTGGGCATGTCACTGCGCTTATTTCGCAGACGATGCCGCCACACTGGACATCGACAAGCTGGCGCAGGTACCACCCGAGCAATATCCAAATCTGATTTTGCACATTCACCCGGCATGTCATCTGGTGCGCTCCCGCTATCCGATCGCCGCCATCTGGCATGCCCATCAACCCGGTGCGACCGGTGATTTTCACATTGATCTGGATAGCGGCTCCAGCAACGCTCTGGTCAGCCGCAAGCATGATGTTGTCCTGGTCAACGAACTGACGGAAGCCGATGCGGCATGGCTGCAAAGCATACGAGCTGGAACTCAGTTAGGAGAAGCAACTGCCACCACGTTGGAACATTATCCAGATTTCAATTTACAAGCCGCGCTACTGAATCTGGTCGCGCAGAATGTTCTTGGAAACTTTACCCTAGGAGCGACACCATGACATGGTTAGCAAGCTTGACAAAATTTTATTACAAAGCATCATACCTGCCCGAATATTTGGCGCCTCTATTCGATCTGGGGCTGAGACTATATCTTGCAAATGTTTTTTTCAAATCCGGTCTGACCAAGGTGCAAAACTGGGACAGCACGCTCTACCTGTTCAGCGATATATACAGTGTGCCGCTACTGTCACCTGAGATGGCAGCATCAATGGCGGCCGGTGCGGAGTTGGGGCTGTCCGCGCTGCTTGTATTGGGACTATTCGGGCGATTTGCCGCTGCCGGGTTGTCTATCCTCAATGGTGTCGCGGTCATTTCTTATGCTGATTTAAGCGAGGCAGGTATCAATCAGCACTTATCTTGGGGTATTTTGCTCGGCGTATTGTTGATACTGAGTCGCGGCAACTGGTCGATTGATGCGTGGCTGGAAAAACGATTGCGATAAGTTGCTGATGTTAAGCAAACTATCAATTACTTAACATCTTCAAGCACCAGAAAATAACTTACTAATCAGCTGGACACGGCTAAAACCTAAAGTGAATCAGCTTGGTCTACCACTTCCTGCATACCTAATTTTTCTCTAGAAACCGCAAATGCATTTACCACTGTTCGGTTAAAATATTAATATATTCATATTGTTGTGATGCACGCGCCCTAGCAAATATAGTCACTACCCGGAAACACTTGCTGCAAAGACATCTTCTCGAATAGGGTGACGCATCCTGTTTGAGACGCTTTTTGACGCTGGCGACGAACACATAGGCCTACATGGCAATCCATATTTACGACTTCACCGCATTGCCTGGATTGCCCAAAACTTTTTAATACGCAGATGCTGCTTGATCCAGCGGAATTGATCGGTACATGCCAGCAATTTTACGTAGCGGTTGTCACCATGTCGCACGACGATTAGGGTAAATGTGGTCCAAGGCAGAAAACCCAGCGCTCTTCGTGGCTTTCAAAGATTCGCCCTTTCATTGCACTGGGAAACAGAAAAATATAATACAATTCAATCACCTTTGCATGCTGCAGCATGCGGGAAAAAATAGTCATTTTTCTTAATATTCAATACGGAGTTGATTGATGGAAAGCCACAAGAATAATTCAAAAACAATATGTTTTGCATCAGCAATAGTTTTGCTTGCAGTTTCCCAAACAGCTTTTTCAGCTGGCAATACAGTAGTAACCAAATGGAATGATGCCGCACTGGAAGCAATACGGATTACTCACCCTGGACCACCGATGGTTGCCAGAGCATTGGCAATTACCCATACCTGTATGTACGATGCTTGGACAGCTTATGACAATAAAGCCAAAGGTGCGCATTTTGTCAAAAAAAGACGCCTTCCTAATAGTGAGATTACCGTTGCCAATAAAGAAAAAGCAATTAGCTATGCAGCTCACGAATGTTTATCCGATCTTTTTCCAACAGAAGCGGCAAGGTTTAACACTTTAATGGCTACCTTGGGTTATGACGCTAACGATAATAGTCATAACGTTATAACGCCTGCTGGTATAGGTAATGCCGCAGCCCAAGCAGTATTGAATTTTCGCCACCACGACGGATCCAATCAACTGGGCGATTTGAATCCGGGTGCATACTCAGATTACACAGGTTACTCGCCAGTCAACACGCCGACAGCGATCAATGATCCCAACCGCTGGCAGCCATTGCAAATTGGCGCTAACGTACAGCAATTTATTGCGCCTCACTGGGGTAAAGTAACGCCTTACGCCTTAAAATCCGGTAGCCAATTCCGCAAAACCTTGCTTAAACCTGCTGACTTTAACACTGAACCAGCCCGATACGATCTTCAAGCGTTGCAGATTTTGGAATACAGCGCTCATTTAACTGATGAGAAAAAAGTTATCGCCGAATTTTGGGCTGATGGCCCATCGTCTGAACTTCCTCCTGGACATTGGACATTATTTGCCTCATTTGTGTCTGAACGCGACCACAACACGGTAGACCAAGATGTCAAAATGTTCTTTGCTATGACTAATGCAGTATTTGATGCAAGCATTGCAAGCTGGGATGCTAAGCGGTTTTTTGATTATGTAAGGCCTGTTACCGCAATTCATCTGCTTTTTGCAGGTCAAACCGTAAAGTCTTGGGATGGTTTAATTGATGGCGCAAACTGGAAGCCTTATCAAGCAGCTAATGTAGTGACACCACCATTCGCAGAATACATTTCTGGACATAGCGTATTTAGTGCCGCAGCTGCTGAATCATTGAAACTGTTTACCAAAAGTGACCATTTTGGCGGTAGCGAAATCATTCCTGCCGGTTCATCACGCGTTGAGCCAGGTTTAGTGCCCGCAAAAGATACGGTCTTATACTGGGCAACATTTACTGACGCAGCTGATGAAGCCGGTATTTCCAGACGTTTCGGTGGGATTCACTTTATAGATGGTGACTTGGAATCCCGTAAACTAGGGCGTGTAATTGGTCAGCAAGCTTGGAAAAAATCACAGAAACTTTTCGGTGATGAGGAGCATGAGAATAGGAATTCTGACAACTAAAATTTCTTAGCAGACGGCCAAGAATATTGGCCTGCAAAAGTTTAGGGGGACACTTGCAATGTTCCCTTACTCTTTTGTAAGTTCAAATTCTATAACATGACTATTTTGTAGTATGAATATCATGGGCCACCTTTATAATTCACCGTTTCCGCACAAGCTCGGTTTCATTTATCAGCTATTTCGATCCAAATAGAATTTGTTCAAACATGCAGAAAATCACGGCGCTAAAACTGGATTTTTCTGGCCTCCCCTCCTTCGAACGAACTCCTCCATATCGCGCACGATTAGTTGCACAAAACTATTCATGTTGTAGACCCAGGTTCAATCATACCGCTCGTCACCTGTGCTCGCCTCGAATAGCGATCTCAATCTTATCGACAGCATAGTGGAGAAGTCGCGCCCATCGTGTTGTGAGCAGAGTTGCCCGGTACAGCATGAAAGTCGCTTCATATCCGTGGTAACTGTTTGCGCAGTGAGATAAGGAAAGTATTGTCCGGCCAAATCATGCACGGTTTTGCGCGCGTCCCATCTTTAATGGTGCTAATCGTCACGTTGCCCTTAGATAGGTGCATCCCGGACGAGGTGGCAAACCCGATCCAAGTGGCTGCTTGTATAAATCTGCGCTAATGCCGATTCACAGCTTAACCCGACTCAACCTCAGCGCATTGCTAATCACCGACACCGAACTAAAGCTCATTGCAGCTGCGGCGATCATCGGCGAGAGCAGCAAACCGAAGAACGGGTACAGCAGCCCCGCCGCGACCGGCACACCCAGCATGTTGTAGGCAAACGCAAAGAACAGATTTTGACGGATGTTGCGCATCGTGACCTGACTCAGATGACGCGCGCGGACGATGCCGTTCAAATCGCCTTTGATCAACGTCACCCCGGCGCTTTGCATCGCCACATCGGTTCCCGTTCCCATCGCGATGCCCACCTGCGCTTGCGCCAGTGCCGGCGCATCGTTGATGCCGTCCCCCGCCATCGCCACGATTCGTCCTTCGGCTTGCAGTTGCTTAACAATTTCAGCTTTTTGTTCCGGCAGCACTTCGGCCACCACGCGTTTGATTCCCAGCTTGCGCGCAACCACATCTGCGGTGGCACGGTTATCACCGGTGAGCATGACCAGCTCTAATCCGGCAGCCTGCAAAGCTCGCACTGCTTCCAGTGTGGATTCCTTGATCGGATCAGCCACACCGATCAAACCTGCCGGCTTGCCATCCACTGCCACGAACATTACGGTCTGCCCCTCTGCCCGCAACGCGTCGGCACGTTCGAGAAGATCAGCCATTTCTATGCGCAACTCGACAAATAATTTCTGATTGCCGATCGCAACTTTGCTGCCGCCCACCAGGCCAGTGATGCCTTTACCACTGACAGATTGAAAATCATTGACCTCGGCCAGTGTCAGGCTGCGTTGCTCTGCTCCTTGGATGATGGCTGCCGCCAGTGGATGTTCGCTGGCGCGCTCCAGACTGGCACCCAGTTGCAGAATGTCGTTATCCAGAAATCCTTGCAGCGCCACAATCGAAGTCAGTTTCGGCTTGCCTTCGGTCAACGTGCCAGTCTTGTCAGTCACCAGCGTATTCACTTTTTCCATGATCTCCAGCGCTTCGGCGTTCTTAATCAGCACGCCTGCAGTTGCGCCGCGCCCAGTTCCCACCATGATCGAGATTGGTGTCGCCAGACCCAGCGCACAGGGACAGGCGATGATCAGTACCGATACCGCAGCCACGATGGCATGCGCAAATCTAGGTTCAGGCCCCCAGAACATCCATATGCCAAATGCCAGCAACGCAACGAGAATGACGACCGGCACGAAATAACCTGACACCGTGTCGGCCAACCGCTGTATTGGTGCGCGGCTGCGCTGCGCTTCGCTGACCATGTGGATAATTTGCGCGAGCAAGGTATCTGCACCGACCTTTTCCGCACGCATCAACAACCCGCCGGTGCCGTTCAGCGTAGCACCAATCAAGTGCCCTCCTTGCTGCTTTTCCACCGGTATTGGTTCGCCGGTTACCATGGATTCATCTATCGAACTACTGCCCTCCATGACCTGCCCATCAACCGGGATTTTTTCACCGGGACGCACACGCAACAGATCTCCGGCCTGCACCTGCTCCAGTAGAATATCCTCTTCCTTACCATCACTGCGCACAATGCGTGCAGTCTTGGGTGCCAGGCCAAGCAAAAGTTTGATCGCCGTGTTGGTGCGGCTGCGCGCTTTCAGTTCCAATACTTGACCCAACAATACCAACACAGTAATCACCGCAGCGGCTTCAAAATAAATCGGCAGCGAGCCATCTTCTCTGCGCAGCGTCGTCGGAAAAATATCCGGCAAAAAAGTGCCGACTACGCTGTATAACCAGGCCACACCGACACCCAGTGAAATTAGTGTGAACATATTCAGATGCCGATTGACCAATGACGCCCAGCCACGCTGAAAGAATGGCCAGCCGCCCCACAGCACGACCGGGGTCGCCAACAAGAATTCAACCAGTTGCAAGTGCGTAAACGAGATCATTCGCGGCGCAAAACCCGTCCCCATATCAGCGGCCATCGCCATCACGAACACCGGCACGGCCAAGACCGTGCTGATCCAGAAGCGGCGCGTCATATTGTCCAGTTCCGGATTCTCTTCCTTGGCAGTCACAGTTCTGGGCTCCAGTGCCATGCCGCAAACCGGACAATCGCCGGGCTCGTTGCGCACAATCTGCGGATGCATTGGGCAAACGTATTCGGTGACATTGGATTTATCTGACAAGTTATCCACTGGCTCCAGCGCCATGCCACACTTCGGACACGAACCAGGTGTGGCCTGATGCACCTCAGGGTGCATCGGACAGGTATAACCTCCGGCGGATGGTGCTGTAATTGTGGGAGCCGACGGGGTCGAATTAAGGTATTGGTCAGGATCTGCCGAAAATTTTTCCACGCAGTGTTGTGAACAAAAATAATAGCGCTTGCCCGCATGTTCCAAGCTGTGCCCCAACTCGCTATCAACTTTCATACCGCATACTGGATCTGTAGTTGTGCTCATGGTTTGCTCCTTTCAATTACGTCCATCGGGATTCACAATTGCGTGAAGTGTCGGCATC
>Ga0210044_10011910_pt1 | contig 10048 bp, 10 predicted proteins | sample CryGey13umfilter_2_FD_183959 | JGI IMG/M metagenome (GOLD analysis project Ga0210044, IMG submission 183959) | Groundwater microbial communities from aquifer in Utah, USA - Crystal Geyser 4/9/14 3 um filter (SPAdes) (version 2) | ecosystem: Environmental > Aquatic > Deep subsurface >...
GTGAGAAGTCTATGGGCGCGGTCAACGTGCAAGGGCCTGTGCGTAGGTGGGGCGGTACTGCAAAAAAATGGAAGCGTAATAAGCTCGCCGGATATTTGACGAAGTACATAGGTAAAGAGTTTGAAGAAGGTGACAAAAATGCAAAAAAGTATTGGCACAGTCGCAACATTATTAGACCGCGTATAGAAAGGTTCTGGCTGCGTGCTGATACCTTTGCGGGGGCAGTATCAGAAGCGCATGATTTGATTTATTACACGGGCGCAACAGACTTGAATATGTGGGCTGACCAGGCGGCGGGCGTTATTTGGATTACTGGTGAAACCGAGCGAAAATTAATAGGCAAGGTTACGTCGGGGGTTGCGTTTTTGTTGGACTAATAATGTGGTTGACAAGACACCAGAAATGGACTTAAAGTGTGCTCACTCCATTTTCGGAGCTAACTTTGGGAGCGCATCATGGTTGAACAAGTCGGAAAAAATCTCTATCGGGTTTCAATCCCGTTTGAATATAAGTTTTTTTCTACTCGTGTTCTCGCTGATGCATTCCTTCAATCATGGGAGCGCAAAAAATGAAAGCCCGCATTCAGGTTTTATCCGTCAACGAACGCAAGGGCAACAAAAACGGCAAGGATTGGAAAATGTACGTTTGTCAGTGCATCGCCTATCCGCTTGACCCTGAAACTGGTGCCGAAGTCATCCGCGTAGGCGAGTTGATTCTTCCGAAAGGGCACGTGGTTATACCTCCAGGCGATTACGATGGTGAGTTCGGGATTGTTGTCGGCTATGATAAGCAGATAGGGGGGCAACTTGTGCGTTTGATTCCTCGCAACAAATCTACGGCTTCTTACGTTTCACCCGAAAAAACCGGACAGGTCAAACCTGCCTGAAGGTTTCCCGCCCTGCGTGTTCAGGGCGTTTTTATGAGCGGTTGTGTAAGTCGTGGCGCTCCATGCTTCGACTGCTCTTATAAACGCAAGGGAAAAAAAATGAACGAAAAATTAGGCTTTGCTCTGCTCTGCATCCTGTTCTGTCTGCCATCGGTTAGTTTTGCCGGATGGCTTCACGATAACACTTGTTATGCGACTGAACAGGAAGCGGTCGACGCTCACTTTTCTTCTTGGGTTCCGGTCATTCGGGCCAAAACAATGGCCGTACATGTGTATGACGATGCCTTTAATGTGGCTGGTGTTTGGCATTTGAATGAATATGAAATAAGGGACGGTGTCGCGGCAATGTTCCTCGTTCATTCAATCCCGTTTCCTGTTCCTACTTTTGCAACGTGTATCGAAAATTCCTTCGTTACTGCTCCTGGAATTCAAAAAAGTTTTGAATTCGGTTTTTACGTTGTCGCTGCATTGGCCTCTTTCGGACTTGTGATCGGTTTCGCTCTTTTGGCTATTAAAAAGTTGTAGGCGTTTTGCCGCAAGGGTGGCAACTGCTCCTCAGTTGTATATTCAGAAAGGAATCCAAAATGGATGCAATTCTTGCAGCAGTTGACTTCACTGGCGTGGCTATTTGGGTTGGTGTGGCTGGTATTGCCATCATCGGCATCGCAATGGCCTTCAAGGGTGTCGACCTTGGCAAGCGCGGCGTGCGCAAGGCTTAAGCCATGATGTCTGGAGAGGTTTTAACCCTTGTTTATACGTTGTTCGCTGTTCTTGGCGGCCTCTCCGCTTTCCTTGTTTTTCTTTTCATTCAAAAGGCCTTCCAATGAATCCAATTGTTGGCTTTTTTCTAATTTTTGCTTTGATGATCTGGGGGCATGATTCAATTGCAGCGGTCGAAGAAGTAACACCTCTAACGCAAGATGTTTTTGAGGTTGGCGCAACTGGCTATACTGGTAACACGCCTGCTAATGCTTACACTGTCCATTTAATTGCTAACAATCGTTCAGTTTCTGCTGGTTACTATGTCGGCATATCAGTAGAACAACCAAACTATTCCGTTCCACCTAATACTTATTGGGTTTGTCAAATTCGTTCATCCGATGGATTTGAGTCGTCTTGCACTTATGTCTATCGTCGTTCATCTGCCTCCTGTCCAGCAGTAACTGACGGACTAGGCCCTTACACTTACAACACAAATACCGCGCTTTGCCAGCGTGTCCTTACTGATCCGGTCTGTATTGCTGATCAAACAATTCAATCAGGTTTCTACAATGTCGGAACCGTCGATTCTGCCGTCCTCCCTACATTTGCTTGTAATGATGGTTGTTTGGCAATGGCAAGCGGGATTTCATCGGTTACTCGTCGCGGTTTGGTTGGTGGTGTTTACTATTATTATGCTGGCCCTGCTGATTACTATACTACTGGCGAGACATGTACGGCCGGCCCTTCTGTTCCTCAATCTACTGCCGCTGTCGATTCAAAAGGAACTTGCGCACCTGGACAAAGTTTTGCCACGATGAACGGGCGCACAATTTGTATAGATTCAAATACTGGCGAGACTGTAAGTCCTTATTCCGCTTCTGCCGTCGCTGCTGCTGAAACAATGAATCAAGGCGATTTGCAAGAAGCTATTGATGCTGCTTCTGCCGTTGCTGCTGCAAACGGTCTTGATTCTGGCACTGCTGCTGCTATTGCTGCTGGCACTGCTGCTGCAAATCAATTACCTCCTGATGCCCTTCTGGAAAAATCTTTTTGCGAAAAAAATCCTAGTGATCCCACCTGCAAGAAGCCGTCCTCGTTTGGCGCGCCATCCGGTGTTCGTCCTGATGTTACCCAGTCGTGGTATGTAAAAAAATATCCTGACGGGGTAGGCGGTGTAATGACTGCATCTTTCAATGATATGAAGGCAACTCCTCTTTATGGTTTTCTGGATTCCTTTCGTGTCCAGGTGAACTCCGCTCCATTTGATGGCTGCTTTAGTTTTAATGTTTGGCTTGTTGGTGATGTTCCTCTGTGTATTCCTTCCGGCGTGCTGACTTTCATCAGTATCGTTTTGATCATAACTGCGCTTTTTGCAGCGCGCTCTATTATTTTCGGGGGCTGATATGGAAGATGCTTTGCAATGGATTTCTGAATTTCTGGATTCTATTGTTCAGTGGTTATTCGATCTTGTAAAAACTGTTTTTCTCGTCCTTTGGGATATGCTCGTTGATCTGTTTTGTTTCATTGTCGAAATGGTGCTCGATGCTGTAGTTCTTCTTCTCGCGCAGATTCCGATTCCTGTCAGTTGGAGCCTTCAAAGTCTTTTCGATGTGCTTCCGGCATCTGTTCTTTCCATGCTTTCTGCCATTGGTTTTACTCAAGCTCTTGGTATTGTGCTGGTGGCTTTGGGCATTCGCTTTCTTCTGCAACTGATTCCGTTCATTCGGTTGGGGTCGTAATGATCAATCTTCTTCTAGGTCAGCCTGGCGGTGGTAAAAGTTATGAGGCTGTAGCGTTTCATATTCTTCCTGCGCTCGCTCAAGGTCGCAAAGTTATTACTAATATGCCTCTTGATCTCGAGCATATTTGTTCTATAGATACTTCTTATCGTGCGTTGATTTCCTTGCGGCAAAATGACGTTGAGATTCAAAAGGAAGTAAGTCGTTGGAACTTGTTTCATCGTTCCTTCGATACTCACACTGTTAATCAGGTCGCAAGGCCCTTTGCGACGATGTTGGACTATGCTGACCCTTGGCGGCATCCTGAGACAGGGGCGGGGCCTCTTTACGTGATTGATGAATGTCATAAAGCTTTGCCGCGTGGAAAGACCGATCAGCTCGTTGAAGAATGGTTCGCTGAGCACCGCCATGAGTTTGCTGATGTTCTTCTAATTACTCAAAGCTATGGCAAAATTTCTGCTGCTATTGTCGATCTTGTCCAGGTTTGTTATAGGGTTAAAAAGGCAACTGCGTTTGGCACCAATAAGAGCTACATTCGCAAAGTTCTTGATGGTGTTCGGGGTGAGGTTGTAAATGAATCAATCCGTACTTATAACCCGACATTTTTTCGCTTTTACAAGTCTCACACTCGGAGTGATTCCGCAGGTAAAGAACTTGCCGCAAGTGATATTAAGCCTATTTGGATGCGCTGGCCTTTTTTGGGTGCTGCTGTATGTCTGGTTCTTGTCCTGGGCATTTTGATGTTCAGTAATGTCAAGGTAAATCCGATTAGTAATGCTCAATCTGCTGTTGCTTCTGGCCCTCGTACTGTTTCCGGTGTTTCGCTTGAGCCTTACACGCCTTCTTCTGCATCTGCTTCCGTTCGAGCTCAGGCTTCCCCAACATCTGCTCCTGTTCGAGCTCCGGCTTCTCCTGCTGTTGTCCATGAGCCTGCGCCGTCTTCTCACCCATTTTCAAATCTTAGGCTGCATATTGTTGGTTATGTTCAGTCTGGTGATCGTGATCGTTATAGCTTTAGTGCTTCGCAAAATGGTATGCATCAGTTCTATGTTAATTCCGATGAACTTAAAGAATCGGGATACTCGGTCAAGCGCCTTTCGGATTGTTCTGCCTCAATTTCTTTCGAGAAGATTCGTTTTTATGTTACCTGTGATTCTCCGGTTCAAGGTTTTACCGGCACTGCACAAGTCGTTGGCCTCTAGTGTTTGCCCATATCCAAAACATGAATGGGAATGCTCTCTCTTTTGTTTCTGCTGCTTTCTTGGGTTTTTTTATAGTCCATCCGGCTTTGCATTCAGCAATAAATGAACGCAAAAAATCTACAGTGTCTTGGTTGAAAAATTCGAAGGCTGTTTGTAGTGCCTTGAAGGTTTCGCCGTTCATGTATTTTCTTGAAAGTTTCATTTCCTCGCGCTCCTTGGGTCTGCCCGTTGGTGACAGCGCTTCGGACTGTTTTATCGTCCGAAGGGCTATCGCCAACGGGCATGGCCAACTTGCTTTACGTAGTAGAACGATAGTCAAGCCTTTTTTGGTCGAGTGGTGCGGCCAGCGCGCAGGAAATAGTTTCATCATTTCCGAGCACTGCCACGGTCGGCCAAAAAACCCGCAGGGCTTGGGCTTTACTTTCGTTCTACGTAGTGGATTGAGCGCCCTCTTTCATCGGAGTGACGCGCCGCCGCACGCGAGCAGCCGCAGCGTAGCGAGGAAGGCGTAGCGTGCGCGCGAAGCGCGCCGCTTAACTTGTAATACGGACACATAAGCAAATAGATGGCGCAAATCGCCTGATTGCACCGGTTTGGACGGTTTGGGTATTAAGTGGTTTTGTAGTTAGAAGGGCAAAAAGATGCCCCAGCAGGACGCGAATCCTCTGGGGCTGTTCAGCAAGTCATTTAGGGGAGCATTGCCTAATGAGCGCACCTATACGCCGTAAATGGGATGTAGTCAACGACTGCCCATGCACAAAAAAGCCAAATCTCGTACAAGAGGTACGCCGTCGCCTACAGGCAGAAGCCGCACCGATACCGTATTACTGGGCGAAAGTTGTGCATCTTCCGCACGGTCAGACTGAAGTAAGCGTTACTCCTGCAAACCGTGACGCGATCATTAATTTGCGCATGGGTTTTAATCCCTTGTTGGATTGTCCGCGCAAGCGTCGTACAGTTGAGGAACAGGCGGTACGTGATGCGGAAAATCGCGCACGGTCTGCGAAGCGCGCAAGGCAATCCGTTCGGTATTTGGTCAAGTCGATATTTGCAGATCACATGTTGACTTTTGCCTATCGGGAAAATGTCGAGGATCGTGCACAGGTTGCCTCTGATTGGAAAGAGGCCGTTCGCCTTTTTCGTGTCCGGTATCCTGACTGGCAATATTTGGCGGTTCTCGAGAAACAGGATCGGGGCGCGTATCATATCCATGTTGCCGTTACTGGTAGGCAAGATATACGCTGGTTGCTGCGCTGCTGGCTGCTTGCCATAGGTCAACCCCCGTCTGATGTGTCTGCGTGGCTTGTAGGGGGTGCAAAACTTGGTGAGAAGTCTATGGGCGCGGTCAACGTTCAAGGGCCTGCGCGTAGGTGGGGCGGTACTGCAAAAAAATGGAAGCGTAATAAGCTCGCCGGATATTTGACGAAGTACATAGGCAAAGAGTTTGAAGAGGGTGACAAAAATGCAAAAAAGTATTGGCACAGTCGCAACATTATTAGACCGCGTATAGAAAGGTTCTGGCTGCGTGCTGATACCTTTGCGGGGGCAGTATCAGAAGCGCATGATTTGATTTACTACACGGGCGTAACGGACCTGAATATGTGGGCTGACGAGGCGGCGGGCGTTATTTGGATTACTGGTGAAACTGAGCGAGAATTAATAGGCAAGGTTACGTCGGGTGCTGCGTTTTTGTTGGACTAATTCGGCGCGCTCCAAAAATGTTGTTGACAAGACGCTAGAAATGACCCAAAGTGTGCTTACTCCATTTCGGAGCCAACTTTAGGGGCGCATCATGGTTGAGCAAGTCGGGAAAAATCTCTATCGGGTTTCAATCCCGTTTGAATATAAGTTTTTTTCTACTCGTGTTCTCGCTGATGCATTCCTTCAATTATGGGAGCGCAAAAAATGAAGGCACGCATACAGGTCTTATCCGTCAACGAACGCAAGGGCAACAAAAACGGCAAGGATTGGAAAATGCACGTTTGTCAGTGCATCGCCTATCCGCTTGACCCTGAAACTGGTGTCGAAGTCATCCGCGTAGGCGAGTTGATTCTTCCGAAAGGTCATGAGGTGATCCCCCCAGGTGATTACGACGGCGAGTTCGGTATTGTCGTCGGTTACGATAAACAGATTGGCGGGCAATTAGTTCGTCTGATCCCTCGCCTCAAATCAACTTCTTCTTTTGTTGTACCTGAAAAAACCGGACAGGTTAAGCCTGCCTAAAGGTTTCCCGCCCTGCGTGTTCAGGGCGTTTTAATGAGCGGCTGTGTAAGTCGTGGCGCTCCATGCTTCGGCTGCTCTTCAAAACGTTAGGGGGAAAGTATGAAAGAAAAACTTGGCCTGTTTCTGCTTTTTTTCTTGCTTTGTTTGCCTTCGGTAAGCTTTGCGGGGTGGCTCTATAATTCCACTTGTTACCCTACTGAATTAGAGGCCGTTGATGCACACTTCGCTTCATGGCCTCCTGTTCTTTTGGCTAAAACTAAGGCCGTTTCTGTTTACCATAATGCAACTTATGTTGGCGGATCGTGGAATCTTAACAAGTATGAAATAAGAGACGGTGGCGCTGCAATGTCCCTCGTTTATTCAATCCCGTTTCCTGTTCCTACTTTTGCAACTTGTATTGATAATTCTTTCGTCACTGCGGTGGGAATTCAAAAAAGTTTTGAATTCGGTTTTTATGTTGTCGCTGCATTGGCTTCGCTCGGACTCGTGATTAGCTTTGCTCTTTTGGCTATTAAAAAGTTGTAGGCGTTTTGCCGCAAGGGTGGCAACTGCTCAACAGTTGTAATTTTTTAAGGGGTTTAAAATGGATCTAATTCTCGCAGCAGTTGACTTTACTGGCGTGGCTGTATGGGTCGGTGCGGCTGGCATCGCTATTATCGGCATCGCAATGGCTTTCAAAGGCGTCGATCTCGGCAAGCGCGGCGTACGCAAGGCCTAAGTCATGATAATCGGAGAGGTTTTATCCTTGGTTTATACGTTGTTCGCTGTGCTTGGCGGCCTCTCCGCTTTTCTCGTTTTTCTTTTTATTCAAAAGACCGTCCAATGAATCCATTAGTCGGTTTTTTCCTGATTTTAGGATTAGTGAGTTGGGCGCATGATTCTATTGCTGCGGTTGAAACTGCACCATTTGCAACAGGCCAGCGGGGATTTTCTTGGGCGATTAATAAACCAATTTTTAATGATGCTTCTTTGACTTGTACCAACTATGCCAAAATCGAACTCGGTAGTCCGCCCGATTACGAAGTTTCTTCTGTTGGTGCAATGCAGTATTCGAACGGTTTGCCAAGTTCTTTCCGATGTGCAATCCGTCGCTATGATGGCAATATCACTTATAAATGGATGTTTACCTATACGGTTCAAACTCTAACTTGTCCGGCTGATACTGACGGTCTTGGTGCTTGGGTTGACGATCCTGTTGTCAATTATTTTGGTTGTTCTAGAACTGTGCCTGATGTTCCTGCATGTACTGCTGGTGATCTAGTTCAATCTGGGTTTTACAATGTTGGAACTGTCGATACGGCCGTTCTTCCCGTCCTTGCTTGTAACAATGGCTGTGTAGCGATTTCCTCAGGCACTGTTTCGGTTACGCGCCGCGCCTTGGTTGGTGGTGTCTATAATTATTATGCTGGTCCCGCAAATTTCACTACTACTGGCGAGACTTGTACTGGTGGCCCTTCCGTTCCTCAATCTACTGCTTCTATCGATTCCAATGGTACTTGTGCATCTGGGCAAAGTTTTGCCACGATGAACGGGCGCACAATCTGTATAGATTCAAATACGGGCCAAACTGTAAGTCCTAATTCCGCTTCCGCCGTGTCTGCCGCTGAGGCTTTGAATCAAGGCAATTTACAAGAAGCTATTGGTGCTGCTTCTTCTGCTGCTGCTGCTGCTGGTCTTGATGTTGGTACTGCTGCTGCTGTTGCTGCTGGCGCTGCTGCTGCTAACCAACTGCCTCCTGATGCCCTTTTGGAAAAATCTTTTTGCGAAAAAAATCCTAGTGATCCCACCTGTAAAAAGCCGTCCACGTTTGTCTCACCTTCTGGCGCCCGGCCTGATGTATCTCAATCATGGTATGTAAGAAAATTTCCTGACGGTGTGGGCGGTGTAATGACTGCATCTTTCACCGAAATGCAAGCGACTCCGCTATATGGTTTTTTGGACTCTTTCCGTGTTCAGGTGAACGCTGCCGCATTTGATGGTTGCTTTAGTTTCAATGTTTGGCTTGTTGGTGATGTGCCTCTGTGTATTCCTTCTGGTGTGCTGACTTTTATCAGCATCGTTTTGACCATAAGTGCTCTTTTTGCAGCGCGCTCTATTATTTTCGGGGGCTGATATGGAAGATGCTTTGCAATGGATTTCGGAATTTCTGGATTCTATCGTTCAGTGGTTTTTCGACCTTGTCAAAACTGCTTTTCTCGTCCTTTGGGATATGCTCTTGGACCTGTTTAGCTTCATCGTAAAAATGGTTCTCGATGCTGTAGTTCTTCTTCTTGCACAGATTCCCATTCCTGTTAGCTGGAGCCTCCAAAGTCTTTTTGATGTGCTTCCTGCTTCTGTTCTTTCCATGCTTTCCGCAATAGGCTTTACTCAAGCTCTCGGCATCGTGCTGGTGGCTTTGGGCATTCGCTTCCTTCTGCAACTGATTCCGTTTATTCGGTTGGGGTCGTAATGATTAATCTTCTTCTTGGTCAGCCAGGCGGTGGGAAGAGTTATGAGGCTGTAGCGTTTCATATTCTTCCCGCTCTCGCTCAAGGTCGCAAAGTCATTACAAATATGCCTCTTGATCTCGAGCATATTTGTGCCATCGATCCCACGTATCGTGCGTTGATTTCCTTGCGTCAAAAGGACGTTGAGATTCAAAAGGACGTTAGGCGTTGGAACTTGTTTCACCGTTCCTTTGATTCTCACACTGTTAAGCAGGTCGCAAGGCCTTTTGCGACGATGTTGGATTATGCTGACCCGTGGCGTCACCCTGAAACTGGGGCGGGGCCTTTATATGTGATTGATGAATGTCACAAATCTTTGCCGCGCGGAAAGACTGATTTACCTGTTGAAGAATGGTTCGCCGAGCATCGCCATGAGTTCGCCGATGTGCTTCTAATTACTCAAAGCTACGGCAAGATTTCTGCTGCTATTGTCGATCTTGTTCAGGTTTGTTATAGGGTTAAAAAGGCAACTGCGTTTGGCACCAATAAGAGCTACATCCGCAAAGTTCTTGATGGTGTTCGGGGTGAGGTTGTAAATGAATCAATCCGTACTTATAACCCGACATTTTTTCGCTTTTACAAGTCTCACACTCGGAGTGATTCCGCAGGTAAAGAACTTGCTGCAAGTGATATTAAGCCTATTTGGATGCGCTGGCCTTTTTTGGGTGCTGCTGTATGTCTGGTTCTTGTCCTGGGCATTTTGATGTTTAGTAATGTCAAGGTAAATCCGATTAGTAATGCTCAATCTGCTGTAGCTTCTGGCCCTCGTACTGTTTCCGGTGTTTCGCTTGAGCCTTACACGCCTTCTTC
>Ga0210044_10011912_pt1 | contig 10047 bp, 8 predicted proteins | sample CryGey13umfilter_2_FD_183959 | JGI IMG/M metagenome (GOLD analysis project Ga0210044, IMG submission 183959) | Groundwater microbial communities from aquifer in Utah, USA - Crystal Geyser 4/9/14 3 um filter (SPAdes) (version 2) | ecosystem: Environmental > Aquatic > Deep subsurface > Groundwater...
ATCAATACCCAACTCTTGTATCCGCCAGAAATTGACCGAGCTGGTACGGCGGTAGGTTCCATAAACCGTATAGCCTTTTGCCAGCAAGAGTTCCGCCAAGTAGGCACCGTCTTGTCCGGTGATGCCAGTGATAATTGCTTTTGTAATTTGTTTAATCATATTAACCTGCCTAAAAATCTTAATTTTTGTGTGCCTGCTCTACACCATCACAAATATGCTGTTCCCATTGCCATGCGTGCTCAATGATTGATTCCAAACTAGCATATTTAGGCAACCAACCCAGCTTTGATCGCGCCAAACTAGAATCCGCAACCAACCTAGCTGGGTCGCCGTTTCTTTTTTCGGCATAAGTAACAGAGATAGGTTTACCCGTTACTTTCTTAGCCGTCTCGATCACATCTTGCACTGAAAACCCCTTACCATTCCCAAGGTTGTAAGCCTGCGCCCCGCCTCCTTTAAGCAAAACCTGCAACGCTAACCAATGCGCTTCGCATAGGTCATTGATATGGATATAGTCACGAATACAGGTACCATCGGGGGTGTCGTAATCGCGCCCAAATACAGAAATTTTAGATCGCCTTCCTGATGCCACTTGCAATACTAAAGGTATCAAATGCGTTTCTGGATTGTGCCTCTCCCCTAGCCGACCTTCCGGGTCTGCGCCTGCAGCATTGAAGTAGCGCAGACAAATTGACTTTAGACCGTATGCAGTATCAAAGTCCTCCAAAGCAGACTCCACCATTAGCTTGGTTTTGCCATATGGATTTACTGGGTTTTTAGGATGAACCTCATCAATTGGCACGTAATCCGGTTCACCAAAAATCGCTGCAGTTGATGAGAAAACGAATCTGGTGACACCAGCATTTTTCATCGAATTTAGCAGATTTAGCGTACCCACTAGATTGTTAACATAATACTTCATGGGCTCAATAACGGACTCACCCACTTGTATGAATGATGCAAAATGCATCACAGCGTCAAATGCATGTGCAGTAAACAAGTCTGTCAGCAAAGCCGTATCCGCTATGCTCCCCTCTACAAATTCCCCTGCAACAACCGCATCTCTATATCCATTAGAAAGGTCGTCAAGAATCACAACTTGACAACCAAGTTCATGCAATCGTTTGACCATGTGTGAGCCAATATACCCGGCACCACCTACGACCAGAATTTTCAAATTATTGCCAGCCATTAATTTTTACAGATAATAACCACGTTCCAACATAGCAAGCGCAATGGCGGAAATATTGCTAACAACAACCGATCAAGAGCCTCAAGCGGTCGGTATAACCAAGCCCATTTATTACCCTCTTGTACAACCACTTTCCAAAACCTTTCCTTGTTTGGATTTCGGCGCTGCGCTAACGCCATCAAGACGAAGATGCTTAGCGTTGTGAACCAAAAATATCGCGTTTCTACTGCTCCAAAATGTTTATGAAATAGCTTGATGTCACACCATTTCAGCGGGTGTTCGTCCGGTGTGCGTACATCGGTTGCCATCGAACGATAGACGTTGATTGCCGGGTTATAGGCAAGCGGATCCCATGTTACGAACATTCCGCCTGCAGCAAGATGCGGTTTGATCCGAGTGATTGTTTCTTCAATATCCACATGGTGTAGCAAATTGCCCGCGTAAATAATGTCGAATTTTGCATCGGTTGGGAGCTGCATATCTTCGGCGGAGGCAATATGCTGTTTAACGCTGACACCGTTAGCCTGAGCCAAACGCGTGGTGGCATCTAGCATGCCCTGCGATAAATCAGAAGATGTTACTTCCGCCCCCTGCAATGCAAAATAAACACTGGCCTCACCAAGTCCACAACCCACATCCAGCAATCGTTTGCCATTAATATTACCGAGGCGCTGTGTGATATAGCGCATTTCAGGGGCAGTGCACACTTCATTGGATGCGCGCACGTCGATCTTCTCAACATCCTCGCTATTTGCCCACTCATCGTGAAACTCACGCTCATTTTGAATTCGTTCATCGTGAACTGTTTGGGTATTGTCTTTTTTATATCCTGCAGATTCAGCTACACGCATTACGATTTCCTTAAAATAAATTCTATTTTTTAGTTTGATGGGATCTTCTGATACCAACAGGCCTGTTTCGCGCTGACGCAAAGCATCCTTTTCACTATCTCCACGGAAGTAAAAACGAGCCTCGTCCAGTTGAACAGACATACTTCCCACATTTGGCAACTGCCAACTGATGCCGACCCCACCTTTTTCGTAACGAAAATCAAGTCCTCGCACGAACTCATTCCATTTAGATTGATTCGCATTTATTGGCAGATAAGCCGCGCCTTGAGCTTCAATTAAGAAGCGGTACTTGAAACTCTCGAATTTAATTTTCTTAGCCATTGACGATCTCGATTTTTTTTGCAGGAGAGCGCGACATTGGACGCTCTCTCACTTCGCTACGAATTTTTTCCGCAAGCGTTAGCAACTGCTCATAACTTAACGGCCAATTCTTTTCTGGGGGTGAGGTAAGGAAGGTGCCGACACGTTGCAACTTGGCAGCCATATAGCGCATTGAAATTGTCATTTCAGGATAACTGCCATACATACATCCATCACATGCTCGCGTTACTTTGGCGACCTCTTCGCGCCATACTTTATCGCGATAGATTTTCGGGAAGTTATTTTCATAAGCTGGGTAACTGTTACCTAAACGGTGATCGCAACACGGCGCAAACTCCCCATTCGGTAACAGCGCGAAATAGAGATTCGGCGTATCGCATACGTTATTGTTATGCCCCCGCCATGTAATGGCCTCATCGCGAACAAACCGCTTGATGTCATCTAAATATTGGTCGCTATCAAATAGCAAAAATCCCTCTTTTCTCATTGCTCTTACACGCTCAATCACAGCATCAACAACCGGCAACTCATCTTTTTTGAAACGCAATGTTTGGTCAAATGTGCGAAATCCGCGTGGATGTGCATAATCGCTAACATGAACTGGCACTAGCGAAGAAAACCAGGAAATTTCTGATCCGAATCTAACCACATCCTCGATATCACCCATATTTTGAGGTTGCAGTACGCACCCCAAAGAAGCAAAGCTTCCTTCCTTTGGCAAATATTTGGTGAATAGCGCCATGGCCTTCAGGGCCTGATGCCAAGATTCATTGAAATCCCCGTTGATTTTGTCTTGCATCGCAGGCTGCAACGAATCCAAGGAAATCGAAATATCCTTGCCCCCCGCCTCTACAGCACGAGCTATCTGCTCTTCCGTAGCAAATCCGTTAGTTTGCATACGAACATGCACACCGCGCGATTCGAATGCATGAATAATTTCCGGCAGGTCTTTTCGTGCAAAAGGTTCGCCTCCGGTCAACAATACAATCGCCACTCCCATCTTGGCAAAATTGTCTGCGATGCGCTTTACTTCATCTATCGTGCACTCACGCACATCGGAGTTTGCATAGATAATATTGCATTGCTCGCAGGTTAAGTTACATCTCGCAGTCACATAGAACTGCACATACACTGGGGCATCCTGAAACAGGGCTGCTTTTGCTAACGTCATCTTAGACAAGCTTGAAAACATTTATTTCTTTCTAAAAAATACTGCACGTATGACGTAATTTGCTACAAAAGTTGTACCGTTGGCAAATAGCTTTGCTCCATACGGATTCATCGCAGTTAATTCAACAAAGCCCCACAGCACTACCATCCCCAATACGAACATCACAGAATTTGACGCAAATGAAAGTTGCAAATCAGTAGTTAGGGAAAATCGGCTGTCTTGAAAAACATATTTACGAATCAAAATGGTATTTACTACCGACCCCACACAGAACCCTGCCGTATTCGACCAGTATATCGATACACCAACACTCACTAGTACTGCATAGATTGCAAAATCTATACAGTAACCAAAAACAACCACTAAAAAATAACGGAGCGGCGTTTTATATGTTGATAGTTTCAGCAACAAGATAGAGGGGTCGCCCTTTGCTTTCTTCAAATATGCGTGAAATATATTCACCAACGATCCCAATTAACAGTATTTGCACACCGCTAAATAAAACGATGGAAAGCAGTACCGCAGTCAATCCAGGAACTGGGATGCTTGTAAATAGTTTCAAGTAAAGCATGTATGTTGCCCCTATTAGGCCAACAAATATTGTTAAAAAGCCAAGACGAATTGCCATAGTGAGCGGCTTGCTCGAGAATGACAATATTGCATTGGTGGCAAACGCCAGCATCTTGCTTAAAGGATATTTTGTTTCACCCGCGAACCGCTCAGCTCGGTCATATTCAAGAGGAGCAGATTTAAAACCTAGCCATGGAACCATGCCACGCACAAAACGGTGCCGTTCGCGCATTTGCTTAAATGCATCTACAACCTTGCGCGACATCAGGCGAAAATCACCCGTATCAGTGGGTATGTCAATTTCACACATGTAGTTTAGGAAGCGATAAAAAGCGGCTGCAGTCACCTTCTTGAATATCGTTTCACCTGCGCGCTTTAGTCGCTTGCCATAAACCACATCAAAGCCCGTAAGCGCTTTTCTGTACATATCTGCGATTAACTCTGGTGGATCCTGCAGATCACCGTCTATCACTGCCACGTAGTCACCTGAAGCCAAGTCAATACCTGCAGTAATTGCAATTTGATGTCCAAAATTGCGACTAAGTGAAATAATTTTCACATTTGATAACTGTTCTGCAAAGCTTCGCAGATGAAATAACGTTTTATCCCTACAACCATCATCCACAAATATCAATTCAACCTGAATCTCCCGATCTAAATCGTCCCTCAGCTTTTGGAGACGTTTCACAGTTTCAACTATTGACTCCTCTTCGTTGAATACAGGAACAACGATACTTAATAGTTTTAAATCAATAGACATAATGAAAATGTTCCTTAACTAATTTGCCGTACAAACAAACGGAGGAGCTGGCGCAGTTCCTTAATTTCCTGCCATCATGTTCAACTCAATAAACCCAATACCGAGCTTGCGCGTATCAGTTGATGCTTGGTCAGTGCTACTCGGACTTTGCGGATTTTCAATGTTAAAACTTACCTCCAACTGTTTATTTTGCACACGCTCAGCTGGTAATTTAACACTCAATACAGTTGCCCCCGCTATGCTCCATCTTTCTGAATAATTACCAATATTTACCGTCACAGATTGACTAGGCCCAAAAGACTGCACTTTAAAAACTAGGGTTATTTCAGAGCCCAACAATGCCGGAGGAACATCGATTAGCATTTGAGATTTATTTCCCTCCGTCCAAACCCCCCATGTCTCCCTTCCAGAAAATCCTCCCACTAACTTAACGGCTGAGTTTGGGCAGTCGTACCCTCCCGCTCGAAAATAATATTTCAAACCACCTGCTAATCGTAACTCGCGTAGTGGAATAATTTTGTAACTCTTACCTGCGACATCATTTTTGCCTGAGTAACATTCTGAACTAACCAATACACGGGTTTTGGACTCATCTAATCCTTGAACTACTGAGATATCGATTGGGTGAACGTAAGTTTGAACTAAAGGGTAAATTCTGAAAGTGCGAGATAAAACATTAAACGCCATCATCGTTTCGCTATAAGACATACCATTAATCACTACATTTTCCACACCTTGGTCAAGCAATAAACTCTTGGACTCCTTCATTTTCTCAAGTTCGCCCGTAATCGACACCAAAGCCAATTGTGATGGAACATATGCCACTACATATATTGCAAGGATTGCGAGTACGGGTAGCAATAATTTTTTAAAAAAACCATTAAGCAGTTCTGTGTGCTGCCAAATGAAAGCAATGCTCACATAGAAAATAAAACTCATAGGCAACACAACAAAGGACGCAAGTTTCCAGACCTGGTAAATACCACCTCTTAAATGGTAAGCAATCATATACGCCCCAAATAACAGGCAAAAGTACATTACAAAAGCCATGTGTCTTGAAGCCGTTTCTAAGCTATTCTTCTTTGCCTTCCTATAAGCAAGCCCAAAAATAAACATCATGACGCTTAAAGCAATACCGAACTGCGATACCGTTCCAGCAATGTTTGGAAAACCTTGTGATGTTGGGATAGAGAGCAAATATGCAGGGTATATCAGCGGAAGCGGCCAGCCATTAAGGGCGCTTTTTACCGCCATCGTTCGGTGCGCCGTATGCAATGATAGTTCCGGTAACAAAATTATGGATAAAACAATCGCGCCCAATAATGGCAGCATTGATAATCGAAGACTTGTCACTGCCTGAAAAAAGGTGCCACTCTGAATATTCAGAATTATGGAATAGCTGATGTTAAATAAGATGGCAAATACCATGAATACAACGAAGCCGCTTTGATATGTAATTAAAATCCCGATAATGGAAAATATCGGTAAACCCAAGCGCTTGGCAAAATTAGCCTGAGTGTTCGTTCTGACATAATCTACCAACCACAATAGTGAATTAATCAGCGTAATATAGAAAAATGTCGCTATTAGTTGACCATAAAAACTATCGTAAGCGATATAAAAGAAAAATGATCCTGCCGGAACTAGCAGCGCTATAAAAAATGAAACGCCACGATCAAAGCCAAACGCTTTCCTGATAACATCAAATACAGACAGTCCAATTAGACTAAGGAAAGCAATTGTAAATGTCGTACTTGCCTCTACAGGCGATACACCCAAGAATTTGGCAACAAAGGCAATTGTAAAAAAAGTCCCAAATGAATCAATTCGATTTTGTTGTGCCGACCCACCTAGCGTAGTGAATACATTGCTATATCCAGGCTCACCAAGAAGATGCTGAGCTAAGATTGACCAATCATAAATGTCATTATTCCCTAACACCCCGATTGAATAGCTTGTTGCATTAAATGCCAATAGAGCTTGCACTGAAAATGCAATGGCAAAAATTGGAAGGATGGAAATTGATTTGGATTTTTTTTCAAAACCCTTTTGAAACACTATTGCCAACTTAAAGATACTTAGAACTACTGCAAGAAAGAATACACAAACCAGAAAAATGTTAAGTGGCATGTCTAATTTATACGCATACCAACCCAAGAAGATTACTGAAGCCATTCCCACTGAAACACCCACGCTACTTCCTGCAACATGCGGGAGGCGTAGCAACTTAATTATTGAACACCCAATTAAATAAAAGCCTCCCAACAATACCGAGACTGTTGTTGCGATTGACACTGCGCTATAAAGAGTAGCCCAAATTTTTTCCACCATCATTTCCAGTCAAGCCTTCTCGTTATAATTGCAAGTCGCAAGTATTCAACATCTGCGATATCGTGTAAACTTGCATTTTAAATAAAAAGGAGACAGATTTATTTTCAACACTCACTTGCCTCCTTCACAGGCCGTCCCGGCCCGCGCGTTTCAATGCGCCGACCGACAATTTTTCAACCTGTTCCGCAAATCGGGTATTCCCGATCAGTTGGCCTCGTTTTACCCCTTCGCGGATAAACCCACACTCGCCGCTCGGTACCCCTTCCTTCAGGAACTTGCGGTATCGCTTCCGTCGGCTCTCTTCATCATCGCCAAGTCCTGAATACAGCGGATCAAGATCCAACCACTCCGAGCCTTCTCCGCCCATTCGGGCGGCGTAACTTGACCAGCGATAACCATCTGGCTGACCCATCATCCCAGCCCTGGCTAGGTTGAGTTCGATATAGCGGCAACATGCCAGAAAATATTGGTCGGATTGCACCGGGCTGGATTTGTAGCGGCTTTCCCATAGTGTTCCACTTCTTTTTTCCAGACGGTTGAAGTAGCGCGTCATCCGCGCGGATAGCCCCTTCATGAACCGTCCCAGTTCCGCAATCGACTCCCCAGGCTGTAGTAGCAAATGGACATGGTTTGTCATCAGACAGTAGGCGTAAACCTGTATCCCGCATTCGACTTTCAGTTCCCGGAGATACCTGGTGCAAAGTACTGAGTCCAAGCTGCCACCGTATAGGTACCTCCACGGTAGAGTGGGCAGTCAAAACCGATCCAAGAAGCACCCTCGCCGCAAATTCCGAGTCCCCACAACGCTCGCACCGTCTCCTTGCCGACAAACAATGGAGACTCTATGGCCCAATGCAGCCCTTGGTAGTAGATTAGGGAATCGTGGTTTGGTCCTTCTAACAACCAATAGCGATGCATTTGAAAGGCCGCGAAGATCGCAAGGAGGGTAAAGATCTGTACAGCTAGGAGAGATATTCCATCGCGTAGGGCCTCGCGGCGATCGCAATTGGACAGTTTTCTGGCCGAGATTACCACGGTGACCACCGCGGCGCTGGCCAGCAACGGGAACAGCAGGTTACCGGCCACCCACTGGTTGACGTTCAGACCGATCAGCAAGATTAACGCGAACAAGGCCGCATACCGCACTTCGAGGGGAAGAGCGCCTAGCCGTCCTGTATTTACGACGCGCGCATTGATCATGATGGTGCTGTTCAGCAGAACAAAGCCTATACATGCGGACATCAGGGCAAAAATAGAAACACTCATAATTTGGACTGACGGTATCCAAGTAGTTTGCCGAGCAATACCGAAACGCTTTCCCGCCATATCAGCCACGTCATGGCACCCGATTTGGGCTTCTGACCATTTTCGTAAAATACAAGCCAAGACTTGATCGCCTCGGCCAATTCATCGGACCTGGCTGCATCAAAGTAGTAGGCATATTCCCCCGCCACCTCGCGAAACACTGGAATATCCCGTGCGATGATCGGCAGCTTGTGTTGGGCGGCTTCGATGAGTGGCAGACCGAAACCTTCGCCATAGGAGGCTGCTATCAGGCATGTGCTCGCGGCGTAAATCTTTTCTAGGTATTCGTCGCTGATGCCTTCGAGCCAGAACAGGCGTTTGTTTAGTTCGGGGTGGTTCCTTATCTTCTGAACCAAGGCATCAACCAACCACCCCTGTTTCCCCACTATGAGCAAATTGACATCAGCGTCCTGTGCCCATAACAACTCGAACGCCCCAAGAGTTTGCGCATGCCCTTTACGCGGCTCCACTGTGCCGACCATCAAAAAACTTGATTTTGCGCTTAAAGAGTCCAGTACCAATTTGGCATCGGCAGGCAGCCCTTTGCTGGGCATGCTGTTTTCAACATCCGCCCCAAGGTGGAAACTACTCACCTGTGGCCCCGACAGTCTATGCGGCGGGTTTTGTTTCAGCCATTCTCTAACTTCATCTGCTACAGCTTCTGAAATGCAGATCAGCCCCGTTGAGACTTGCGAAATACTTTTCAACCAAGCTTCAAATACAGCACTGGCCCCCTCGGGCCACCACTCAGGATGCTGCACCAACAGAATGTCGTAAACGATAAAATACAACCTGATACCTCGCTGCCGCAGTTGCATATGAAGATCATGCACGGCTGCGGTCAAGTGGGCATTCAAGTCCAAAGCCAGGTAAATGTCGCCTTGACAAAAGTCGACTATTTCATCCGTCAAACCTTCCCCATTCGATCCGGAAAATGCTGCCGTGAATCTGCTCGCGTACTTGTAGCTTTTGCCATCGAAATATATTGGGCGGACGTCGATCCCTTGTGGTGGCTTCTCAAGCAGCTCGCGCAGGATGCTACGCACAACGCGCTGAATGCCTGACTTGGCATCTCTTTGTACAATCTCAGAGATATCGATAAGCAACTGTTTGTTGTTCCTTCGCGCAAGGTTAAATGCTATGCAGTCTGCAATCTGCACTAATTCAACTTCTGTCAGTTCGGTTGCACATTCAAGCCCGGCGATGGCTTCCAGCAATTTTGCCTGAATAGTTGTACTAACCCCATCTGCATTGATGGGTTTTGTTGCCACTGTTTGCTCAAGTGCGACGAGGGCTGATTTCGCACTCGCATCCCACGAGAAACGCTTGGCTTGCTGCAAACCATGTTCACGCAGCGTAGTACGGAATTTTTTGTCTTCCAATGCTTGGGTCATTTTTGCCGTGATGGCTGCCATATCCAGCGGGTCGAACAGAGCGGCTTCCAAGCCGATGACTTCCGGCAGGCTGGTGGTGTTGGCACCGACGACCGGCGCACCGCAGGCCATAGCTTCTAGCGCCGGTAGACCGAAACCTTCGTGCCAGGAGG
>Ga0210044_10011913_pt1 | contig 10047 bp, 12 predicted proteins | sample CryGey13umfilter_2_FD_183959 | JGI IMG/M metagenome (GOLD analysis project Ga0210044, IMG submission 183959) | Groundwater microbial communities from aquifer in Utah, USA - Crystal Geyser 4/9/14 3 um filter (SPAdes) (version 2) | ecosystem: Environmental > Aquatic > Deep subsurface >...
GTGCTTTATATGGGGGTCAAAAAAGGAATCGAGGAAGAATTTGTTGAGATTTCTCCAGGAATTAACGTTGAACTTGACCAGAGAGGCCAGGTAATTGGGGTTGAAATTTTAAATGCTTCAAAAATATTAAAACCAGTAATGTGTCCTCTCCAGAAGCAAGTTTTAGAACCAGCGATTAAATAAAAATTTTTATGGTGCCATTAGTGTAGTGGTCTAGCACCAAGGTCTGTGGAACCTTGAGGGGGAGTTCAAATCTCCTATGGCACCCAATTTAAAATAGCCATCTTAACGGCTATTTTATTTATTATCATTTTTGTTTATTTTTTTTCTTCTAATCTGACTTTGAGGATTATTTCTTTTCCTTCTCGTAAAACTTTAAAATTAATTTCTCCGCCGATTTTCTGTTTGGCTAAAAAGTCGGCCAGGGGATTTTCTTCAGTAATTTTTTCTCCATTGGTCTCCAAAATGATGTCGTATTCTTTCAGGCCGGCTTTGTCAGCCGCCGAACCCTTAACCACTGCCGACTCGCCCAAGCTTTCTCTGACAATTAAGGCTCCATAATCTACCGACAGTTTATTGGCTTTGGCAATTTCCGGATTTAAAATAACATATCTCACTCCCAGAAATGGTCGTCTGATTTTCCCGTATTTAATTGTCTCTTCTAAAATATTTTTAGCGTAATTTATGGGTATGGCAAAGCCAATGTTTTGAGCTCCCATGACCATGGCCGTATTAACTCCGATTGCTTTTCCATCCAGATTGACCAAAGGACCGCCGGAATTTCCCGGATTAATAGCGGCGTCGGTCTGGATTAATCCGCGCAAACTAGTGGCTTTCAGGGGTAAGCCGCCATAGGCAGTGATTTTTCTAGATAACCCGGAAACAATCCCTGATGACAAAGTATCTTCAAACTCTCCCAAGGGGTTTCCAATAGCGACCACTGTTTCTCCCAAATCAATTTTATCTGAATCTCCTAATTCCAGATAGGGCAAGCTTTTATCGTTCACCTTCAAAATAGCTAAATCAACTAAAGGATCCTTGGCTAAAACCTTGGCCGGATATTTATGCTTTAGGTCTAAAATGACAGCATAATCTGCTTCCGGGTCAGCAACCACATGGCCGCAGGTTATCACATAACCCTTGGCCGAAACAATAAAACCCGAACCGCCACCAATTTTAGTTTTTTCTTTTCCCTTCTTTAATTTTGGGAAAATAAATTTCTGACCGGGAGCGAAAGGAAAAAAATAAAAGCCCTCCACTTTTGGTAGGTCTTTGGAAATGACAATGGTAATGACGGCCGGACAGGCCTTTTTGGCTACTTCAACAATGGGCGATTTCTCCATATAATTTATTTTATCACAAAAAATCTTGTCAACAAGTGGAAAACTTGCTAAAATGTTTTTATTGCCCCTGTAGCTCAATGGATTAGAGCAGATTCCTCCTAAGGATAAGATATAGGTTCGACTCCTATCAGGGGCACTCGCCCTCCCAACTTTTGGATTATGTGGTATGTATATATTTTGCAAAGTAAAAAGGATAATTATTTATATGTAGGATTAACAAACAATTTAAATTTACGGCTTAAAATGCATAATGAAGGGAAGGTGGATTCTACGAGATTCAGAAGGCCATTTATAGTTATTTATTATGAAGCTCACCGCAACAGATATGACGCAGCAAAAAGAGAACAGTTCTTAAAAACTGGATGGGAAAAAAATTGGATTAAACGAACACTCAAAAACTATTTTACTTCCTCAAAAAGTTGGGAGGGCAAGGGCCCATAGTCTAGTGGTAAAACACTATCTCGGTTCACCCTTCCACCTTTTCAACGGGCCCGTGGTATAGTGGTAACACGCATCCATGGCATGGATGAATCCGGGGTTCGAGTCCCCGCGGGTCCATAATAAAAAAGGTGGGAGGGCAAGTGATAGAGTCGGGAGTTCGACTCTCCCTGGGTCCACATGAAAATTGCAATTTTAGAGCCGGGTGCCTGGGGAACTGCCCTGGGAATTCTTTTAAGCAGGAAAAATGCGATATCGTTTTGGTATGAAAATCCAACCTTTTCGGCCAAACTTTCTAATTTCAGAGAAAATGAAAAGTTGCCAGGAATTAAAATTCCAAAAAAAATTTTTATTTTTTCTGACTTAGAAAAAATAATAGAAGCCCCGGACTTAATTATTATTGCTTCCCCCTCTTTCAATTTCCGAAAAACCCTCCTCAAACTTAAAAAATACACAGGTCTGACCTGTGTAAATTACCCTGCTTTGTTGGGAATTGCCAAGGGCATAGAAAAAGAAACCCTAAAACTGCCTTCCCAGATTGTTGAAGAAGTTTTAGGAAAAGTTCCTTATGCTCACTTATCTGGACCAGGGTTTGCCAGAGAAATTATTAGAGGGAAGCCGGCCAAAGAAGTAATTGCTTCCGGAAATAGACCGCTATTAAAAAAACTAAAAGAACTTTTTGAAATTAGACCATTGAGAATTTCTACTACCACTGATTTAATCGGAGTTCAGTTAGCCGGCGCTTTAAAAAATACTTTGTCTATCGGTATTAGTTTGGTCGAGGCGACCAGAGGTAACCCAGAAGCCAATAGAGTTAAAAAGGATTTAATTCAGCTCGGCTTAAAAGAAATGATTAAAATAGGAAAAGCAATGGGAGGGGAAAAAGAAACCTTTTTGGGTCCGGCAGGTTTGGGAGATTTAATTTTAACCTCGACCAACCCTCTTTCTCGAAATTTTCGATTTGGCAAAAATCTTTATTTTAATGCCCAAAATTTGAGAAAAGATATCAAAGAAAGAAGAATTACCGTTGAAGGGTTTGATAGTAGCTGGGCCTTGTCTAAGTTGGGCAAAAAATATAAGTTGGATTTGCCAATGATTAATGAAATTTACAAAGTAATCTACAAAAAAACTCCTCCCGAAAAAACAATTAAAAATTTAATAAAATTGGCAAACTAAGATAATTTGGTGGGTTGTGCCGAATTGGTAAGGCGATGGTCCCGAAAACCATTGGGAGAAATCCCTTGCAGGTTCGAGTCCTGCACCCACCGCCAGTCTAAAAATATGAAAATAATTAAAGATAAAATTACAATTGATGAGCTTAAAGAAATGGCTAAAGAGATGTTTGGCAACTTACTGAAATATGAGAACAAAGAAATATAAAATTTCTAAAAGGGTAGGCTATCGAACAAAGAAATTTAAAAAGAGATGGCAGAAATTATCCTTTTTTGAGCAGATGGCTAATATTGGTAGTGAGATCCAAAGAACAATCAACTGGAGAGAGAAAAATCCCGAATATAGCAAATTAGCTTTTGAAAGAGCCTTAGAACTTATTGATTTAACAGTTGCTGATAAAAAAAATCAGAGGCAAGGAAGATTGAAAGAGCTTTTGAGGACTAGAGAACTTTTGGTTGATTATTTTTGTTTTGATAATATCTATAAATCGAGTGACAAAATTTGGCAAAATTATTTTCTTGCCTTTAATTATGCGGCCAGGATATGTTAAATTTTTTTAAAAAAAAGAAAAAGGAGCCGGAGAATCTCGCCGAGGTCTTATCCCAGTTTAAAGATTTAAAAGAAAATTTTGAGAAGATTTCTCAGGAATTGGAGAATTTGAAAAAGGAAAATAAATTCAATGTTCAGAAAGTTGGCATAGTCAGGTTTAATCCTTTTAGAGAGGTTGGTGGTAATCAAAGTTTTTCCATCGCCCTTTTGGACGGCACCGATTCCGGAGTAGTCATTACCAGTTTATATACCAGAACTGATAACCGGGTTTATGGAAAACCGATAAAAAATGGCCAGTCTGAGTATTTATTATCAGAAGAGGAAAAAAAGGCAATTCAAATTGCAAAACATGGAAACAATAAATCAAAATTTAATAGCAAAGCCGCCGGTGGTGGTAATTTTAGGCCATGTTGATAGTGGAAAAACCTCTTTATTGTTGGCTATTCGAAAACTCAATGTTCCAGCCGGAAAGCCAGGCGGGGTTATTACTCAACACATCGGCGCTTACCAGGTTGAAAAGGATGGCAAAAAAATCACCTTCATTGATACTCCAGGCCATGAGGCCTTTTCGGCTATGAGGTCAAGGGGAGCCAAAGTGGCTGATGTTGCCATTTTAGTAATTGATGCTGCTGAAGGAATTCAGCCCCAGACCAGAGAAGCTATTTCTCATATCAAAAAAGCTCAAATTCCTTTCATTGTTGCCCTAAATAAAATTGATAAACCGGAGGCCAATCCAGAAAAAGTGAAAAGGGAACTCCAAAAGGAAGAGATTTTGGTTGAGGATTTGGGAGGGAAAGTTCCCTCAATTGCGACCTCGGCAAAAACCGGTCAGGGAATTGATGAGCTTTTGGAATTGATTACTTTGGTAGCCGAAATGGAAAATTTGAGGGCTGATATTCAAAAACCTGGCCAGGGGATGGTAATTGAATCTTATTTGGATAGTCAAAGAGGCCCAACCGCCACCTTGATTTTAAACCAGGGAGTTTTGAAACTAAATGATATTGTCGGAACTCTTTCTACCCTTGGAAAAATTAAAATTTTAGAGAACTTCCAAAGCAAACCTATTGAGAAAGTTTTACCTGCCGATCCTGCCATTGTCATTGGTTTTGAAGCAGTCCCAAAAGTGGGAGAGAATTTTAAAGTTTTCTCTGATACTGAAAGCGCTAAAAAATACCTTGAAGTTAAAGAAAAGAAAGAAGCCCCGGAAGTGTTAGAAATTGGGCCCGAACAAAAAGTTTTAAATTTAATTTTGAAGACCGATGTTTTAGGTTCAATTGAGGCAATTGAGGAGGTTTTAAGGGAATTGCCCCAAGCCCGCCCAAGTTTTCCGAAAGAAAATTTGGGTGGGCAAGAAAGAGTAATTTTAAGGATTTTAAAATCAGAAGTGGGAGAAATTAATGAATCGGATATTAAATTGGCCAAAGCCCATCCAGCTCTTGGTTACCCGGCTTTAATTTTAGGTTTTCGGGTAAAAACAAATCCAGCTGCCAAAATTTTTGCTGAAAGAGAGAAAATAAAAATAATGAATTTTGAAATAATTTATGATTTGGTTGAAGGAGTTAGAAAATTTATGGAAAAAATTGTCGAACCTGAATTAGTTAGAACTGATTTAGGAAAGGTCAAAATTTTGGTAATTTTCCACATTGAAAAAAATCGTCAGATTGTTGGTGGGAAAGTAATTGAAGGCGAGGTGAAAAAAGGAGCTTCGATTGAAATGATAAGAGGAGAAGAGCTGATTGGCAAAGGAAAACTAATTAATCTTCAGAGAAATAAAAAAGATATTGGAAAAGCAGGAAAAGGAGAAGAATGCGGCATACTTTATGAAGGAGATACCAAGATTGAGGTAGGCGATATCTTGGTTATATATACCGAAGATCGAAGAAGAAAAGGAGAGCTATAATGTCAAAACGGATTCAACGAATTAACCAATTAATCAAAAAAGAATTATCTCAAATTATTTTAAGGGAAATTGAATTTCCTCAAGATGTTTTAGTGACCATAACCCGGGTTGAGACCTCACCCAATTTAATAGAAAGCAATGTCTGGATTTCTGTTCTTCCCGAGGAAAAATTAAAGAGAATTCTGGAAATTTTAAACAAAAATATCTATTTTTTGCAGCAAAAATTAAATAAAAGGCTAACAATGAGACCGATTCCCCGGATAAAATTTTTGGAAGAAAGAAAAACCAGCGAAGCCAGTCGAATCGAAGAGATTTTAGAGGAATTGAAAAAAGAAGAAAAATAAGGTAAAATAGGAAGGCGGCCAGGTAGCCAAGTAGCTAAGGCGCTTCTCTGCAAAAGAAGAATACATGGGTGCAAGTCCCATCCTGGCCTCAAGAGCCCGGGTGATGGAACTGCTATACATGAGGGACTTAAAATCCCTTGAGCGTAAGCTCGTGCGGGTTGGAATCCCGCCCCGGGCACCAACAAAAATCCACCTTCAAAGGTGGTTTTTGAATTGACAGAGGTCCGACCTCTGTCAGCCTTAGCTTTCTAAAATTTCAATATAGGTTCTCTTGGTGCCAAAATTGAGGGCCTCCCCATAGGAGGGGAACCAGATGTCAATCTGATAATTGCCCTTTGTCCAACTCATTCTATCTTCAACTACAAAGATTTTATCGCCATACAACTCTGGTATTCTGATTTTTGTTCCAAATTGCAATATGTTATTTGCCACAACTCCATCCCTGACCCAGGTTCCGGCCGCGGTAATAAAGGGGTCGCCCCAGGTTTCCCAGGGAGTGGAAGAATAGGCAGTAACTACTACTTTTATTTTCTGGGTGGGCTGTAGTTCTGGCCTAGAAACAGAAAAATCTGCTATTGGCAGAAGGCTATTTCCTTCAATTGTGGCTAGTTTTCCAAAATTTTCGGAGATTGAGATTTCAAGCAAATCAGTTTCGGCCTGGGGGGCCTTGACTGTCCAGAAAGGGGAAAGAACCCCAGCAATTATTATGATAATTAGGATATTTAGCCCCAAAAATCCGGAGCATTTTAAACTTATTGCCATCTTAAAACCCCTTTTTAGGGGTTTTATCATAATACTTTATCCACAAGGGAGTGTCAAGAGTAGAGCGGGATACCAGGATTGAACTGGCGCTTTTACCTTGGCAAGGTAACGTACTACCACTATACTAATCCCGCAGTGCCGGAGTCCAGAGTTGAACTGGAACTAGATATTTTTCAGATATCTGTGCAGACCCCTACACCACTCCGGCCTATTAAAAATTTTAACTAATTAATGATTATTAATCAACAGGTGGGCGAGGCAGGATTTGAGCCTGCGACCTCTTCTGTGTAGGAGAAGCGCTCTAACCACTGAGCTACTCGCCCAGAATACCCTTAAATCTCTTTCTTCATCAAATAGGCGTCGTCGCCGTTGCAGTAATAATTTTTTACAATCTTTATAATCCTGAAACCTAATTTTTTATAAAAGGAACTGGCCGCTCGATTTTTCCTCCGGGTATGTAAAAAAACTTTCTTAACACTTCTTCCTTTCAACCTCTGGATTATAAAATTAACCAACTCTTTACCAATTCCTCGGTGGCGATAATTTGAATCAACGGCTAAAGTTTTAATTGAGCCCGACTTATTCGGTTTAGCGTACCCTAAAAAAATATAACCAACCACTTTTCCAGCCAAATCAGCGACCTCGCGAGCGCCAGCGAAGCGTGGAGATGAGCAAAGCTCAGCGACCAGGAAATCGTTCGGATGTTCTTTGTAAAGTTTTTTAAAATAAATTTCCGGCCAGGGTTGGGGAAAAGAGGCTTTCTTTATTTTCATCACCTCTTCTAAATCAGAAAACTTAAATCTCCTTAATTTTATTTTCATTTATTGGTGCCCAGGGCGGGACTTGAACCCGCACGCTCTTTCGAGCACAGGCCCTCAACCTGCTGTGTATTCCAATTCCACCACCTGGGCCAGGGGTTATTCCTCGGTTTCTTTTAATCTCGCTCTTTTTCCTTTTGCTCTCCTCAAATAATAAAGCTTTGCCCTTCTTACTTTGCCTCTTTTTAAAATTTTTAGTTTTTCAATAGTGGGGGAGTGGAGAGGGAAAATTTTTTCGCAGCCAATTCCGGAAATTTCTCGCCTAACCGTAATAGTTGCCCCAATTTCTTTGCCGTGTTTTCTGGCAATGACCACTCCTTCAAAACTTTGAATTTTCTCTTTATCGCCTTCTCTGATTTTTTGATAAACAGAAACTGTATCACCCGGCCGAACCTCAGGTAGATTTTCTCTTAAAAACGGCTTTAAAAATGTAGTAATTTTTGTTGTCATGGTGGATTATTGTTACATTTCAAGTTTTTCCCTGCCCCGTAGCGAAACGCAGTTTCTGCTATTTGGGGTATAAGTTAATAATAACTCATTTCAGAAAATTTTTCAAACAAAAATTTTCTGATTTGGCGGCAAATTCTTTTTGTTCTTTCACAAAAAAAGAGCCTCCAGCAAAAGTGATTCACTGGAGGCTTTTTCCTTTTTCTTCACATTAAACTTTCTTTAGTGCGAAGAAATAAGATTAAACAATGCTCTTGCTCCTTCTTCCGGTCCCTTGGTTTCCCAACCTGATATCCCAAGTCTGGTTCGAATCTGGCCAACAAAGATACCGCTATCAAACGCAGCTTGAAAGTATTTGGATGTCAAATGCTCGTGAAGATCTCGATATTGGGGTGGACCAAAGATATTGGCAAAGTAGGTGTGCACGATACCGCTAGAGGTGGTTGTGCCTTTGGCCATTGTCATTCCCTCACGGAAAACCCGAATAGCCTTATCTTTAGAGCGGAAACGTTCAATAATAGGATGATTTTCATCAACTTCTTCGTAGTTATTGGCGTAAAGCAAGAAATCAATTGGGTAACCTCTCAATACGTTAGCAAGTGTTGTCACAGGTAGAACAGCACGAGCATTCATCTTCTGTGGGCTCATAATAATCGCTCGGTCGATTTGTCCAAAAGCATAACCTTGTTGCAGGTCATCAAGCCTGACAAAAGCTCCTATTTCGGTTCCATAGCCCAAGAGTCTACCATTAGCATCAATTTTTAGTGAACCCATGTCGTCGGCAATGATGATTATGTTACGGATATTATACTCATCGCTAAGAACGCGAAATGCCTCTAAAGTTTCCGATTTACCTGCTGCCGTATCTCCAATTAGAAGTACCGTGGCTTTCTTACCATTCTTCAGAAGAATGTGTACCATTGCACCATGAAACGGCGTTCTTCCTCGTTTCATCATCACAATATTGTGCAATGTTAAAATCATCTTCTTGAGATAGCCGAAATAGCCGAATTCCAGCTTTCCCGGCACTGCTCCCACAAGAATGTCATTTTCCGTGTCATCAAAAAACACTGTCGGTAATGAGCCATATCTGTATAAGGCTTCTCCCGGAACTCCATAGGTGTAAATGGCATCTGGTTTTTTTTCCAAATCTTCGTCTTCGGCAAGTTCAAAGAGATTGGCTAAAGAGCAACCAAGCTCCATAAAGATTTGGTTAAAGAAGATGTGAATCAGTAAAGGACCAACTCTGGCCGGGTAACACAACCATTCGTTGACATTCACATTCCACCCCTCCAATGGATTCTTATCAACTTTCTGGAATTGTCCAGTACGTTTGTTCATCGGAGGGTCAATGACCAAAGGTGGATTCAAAAGTATTTGGCGAATCATTGGAACAGAACTAAGCATTGCGTATTGCCCACTTGGGTAAGGCCATTTCTTTTTGACCGCAATTAATGCAAGCTGGCTTCCGGCATGGACTTGACGATAAACCCGGCAATGGCGCCCTGTGATATTCTCTTGAATATCACGATAGGCAGCTCGGACTAGATGGGTAAGTTGTTCCACAGTTTCATTAAAAACACGATACGGTCTATTTTCTAGATTTTTTCTTTTTTTAACCTCCGAATAACAGACAAGGAAACGGTCAAAACTGCGCCAATAATTATAGAGCCCTTCCACAAAATCATTAAGAAGATTAGTGTTTCTTATAAAGATTCTTGTCTCCGGAGACATAGTTGCTACTTGATTAACGGAGACTTCGCCCAGCATTCGAAGGGTACTGATTAAGCGATCTACCATTTCTTCACGGATTTCTTCGCCGTTAAAAATACCTAGAAGAATAGAGTTGTGTTTATGCAGATGTTCAACGAATTTCTTCACAACTTCTGCAAACAATTCACTTGATAGGAGTTCCTTAGTCGTCTGACAAATACTTCCTTCGGTCCGCATAATACATTTGTCCTGCGTGAATATTACCTGACTTAATGACATAGCCTTTTCCTCCTTTCTTAAATTTTAAAAGTGTAGATTAAGTTAAACCTCCTCTTAATTTGATTCTTTATCTAAAATAATAATAGACGAAACTAAGAAAAAAAGCAAGCCCCGTCCCTTTCGTCTTTTATTAAAAGAAATTCCTAAATTGTTAGTCGCCTTATCCAAAAAAATTGCGAAAGGTGCGGGGCAAGTCTAAAACAAAAAACAGAAATTCTTGGAAATTTCTGTTGATAATTAATTTTTTTTTTTACTTATAAAATCTCGAAAGTGGATACTAT
>Ga0210044_10011918_pt1 | contig 10044 bp, 20 predicted proteins | sample CryGey13umfilter_2_FD_183959 | JGI IMG/M metagenome (GOLD analysis project Ga0210044, IMG submission 183959) | Groundwater microbial communities from aquifer in Utah, USA - Crystal Geyser 4/9/14 3 um filter (SPAdes) (version 2) | ecosystem: Environmental > Aquatic > Deep subsurface >...
CCCACTGGTGTTGGTATAACTATCAAAAGTTAAAATTGATAAGATTCAGGGTTTTCTGCGAGCGAAAAAACGTCTCGTCCGTTTTGTCTGACGCTATATTAAGTTTGATTGTTTGAAAAGTTAAGTAACAAATGATACAGATTAAGCATAGTAAAAAAACATATAAAAGAATAATATCTCTCAAAAGCAACATGTCTCAGTTGTTTGATGAGGATTCTAAGGTTATTCCATATACTGGATTAAAGCTTAAAAATCAAGAAGACCTTATTTTCTTTGATTCTTGCGATAATACTACAAAATTAAATTTGGTTGGAATAACAAAAGGAAAGGGTTTTGCTGGAACAATGAAAAGATATAATTTTGCAGGAGGTCCTGCAACACATGGACAAAAGGATCACGCAAGACAGCAAGGTTCTATTGGTACTCAAGGTCAAGGACGTGTTATTCCTGGTAAAAAAATGCCTGGTCGAATGGGATCTGACAAGCATACTGTAATTGCTAGGTTTTTAGGCATAGACAAAAGTTTATGCATGATTAAGGTTAAAGGATGTGTTCCTGGTAGTAGAAATTCAGAGGTTTTAATTTATGTTCCTGTAAAATCTGATGGCGAAAATTAAATTATACGATTATAAAGGAAGGTTTAAGAATGAAATAGATATACCATTAGAGGTTAAGGGTGAAGGATTTAATGTTGACTTAATTAATCAATATTTAAGAACTTATCTATTTGCTCAAAGACAGGGAACCGTAAAAGTTAAAAATAAATCAGAAGTACGAGGTGGAGGTCGAAAACCTTGGCAACAAAAAGGTACGGGCAGGGCTCGAGTTGGCTCAAGCAGGTCGCCATTATGGACGGGTGGAGGAGTAATTCATGGTCCAACTCCAAGAGATTGGCAAAAATCGTTTCCAAAGAAGATGAAAAAAAGTGCTTTTCAATATGCAATAAATAAAGTTGTTGCAAATGATTCTCTTTCTGCATTTGAATATTTAAAGCCAGAAGGATCTGGTTTTTCAACAAAAACCGCCGAATCATTTTTAAAAACTATTGATTTGTCAAAAAAAGTTTTGATAATTCATGATAAAAATTCCTCTTTGTATAAATCTTTCAGAAATATTAAGTTTGTTAGCGTAAAAGAAGTCTCCAATTTGAGTGTTTTCGATCTTCTAAGTGCTAAATCTGTTGTTATTGAAAAAGATTCAGTTTCTATGTTGCAGGAGAGAATGGTATGAAAAGTACATCAATATTAAAATCTCCTATCCTTACTGAAAAAGCTAATGTAGGTATGCAAGAGGGCAATAAATATACGTTTTTAGTCGACGATAAGGCAACAAAAGGTCAAATTAAAGAATCGATTGAATCTTTGTATGGAGTTAAAGTTCTTAATGTAAATTCTTTAAAAAATAGAGGAAAAATTAAACGCAGTATGGTAGGAAAACGAGCTCCTTATGTGTCTTCTGATAAAAAAAAGGCAATTGTTCAAATAGAAGAAGGTAAAACTCTTAAAATTTATGAGGGAGGTAAAAAATGATTAAATATACAAAGCCAACAAGTCCAGGGCGAAGAGGACAGACATATATGAAAAGAGATGTTGAAATGAAAAAGCCGACAAAGGCTTCTCGTAAACATTTATTGTCAAAGTTAGACGGAGGCGCGGTTGGTAGATCAAAAGGTCGAATTTCTATTTATAATCGATGGAAGGGCGCAAAAAAATTATATAGAATTATAGATTTTAAGCGTAGTAAATATGGAGTAGAGGGAAAAATTGAAGCTATTGAATATGACCCAAACAGGTCTTGTGATATTGCCTGTGTGTTATATGTTGATGGAGAAAGAAGATATATTCTTTCTGTAGAAGGTTTGGTTGTTGGAGATAAAGTTTTGTCTGGCGAAGACGCACCACTAAAATCGGGTTGCACTGTTCCGTTAAGAAAAATTCCAGTTGGAATTCCGTTTCATAATATAGAGCTTTATCCAAAGGCCGGTGGACAGTTTGTTCGAAGCGCAGGAACTGCAGCATATGTTACTGCTAAAGAAGGTAAATACGTTGATGTTAAAATGCCGAGTGGTGAAATTCGCAAGTTTTTGGCCGAATGTTATGGTACTATAGGCAAGATCGGAAATGAAGAGCACAAGCTTATTAAATTAGGAAAAGCGGGTAGAGCGTTTCACTTAGGAAGAAGACCAAACAATAGAGGTAAAGCCAGGTCTGACGGTCATCCACATGGAGGGTCTTATAGTCGTAGAGTCGGAAGACAACCGGTAGACAAATGGGGAAATCTTTCAAAGGGAAAGAAAACTAGAAGTAGAAAACATACTAATAAATATATAGTTAGGGCCAAAAGGCTGTCTAAGTAATTATGTCAAGATCATCTAAAAAGGGACCTTATACTGACGAAAAGTTGATGATAAAGGTTTCTAAAGCAAAATTAAATAATGATAAGTCTCCAATTAAAACTTGGGCAAGAGCTTCTTCTATTACACCAGAAATGGTTGGAATGACTTTTGACGTTCACAATGGAAAAAAACATATTCCAGTTTTTGTATCCGAGGCTATGGTTGGTCACAAGTTGGGAGAATTTTCTTTAACGCGAACATTTAGAGCTCATGCGAAAAAAAGATAATAATATATGAATAACGAAGTAGTAATAAAAAGTAAATATATGAATGCAAAGGTATCAATGAGTAAAGCTATTGATATAGCTCGTTTTGTAAGGGGTATGCGCGTTGCAGATGCGCTGAACTTTTTACATTATAATAAAAGAAAGGCTTCGGATATTATATTTGAAACCTTGAAATCGGCTATCGCAAACGCTTCTCATAATTATAAGGTTGAAAGTAAAGACTTATTTGTTCAAGATGTTCTTCTTGGTCCAGGTCATACGCGTAAGTGGAGGCGATTTGCGGCAAAAGGAAGAACAAATCAACTTCTTAGAAGGACAAGCAATGTTACTGTAATTTTGGGTGTTTCAAGTCCTAAATTAGAGAAAAAGGAGGCAACAAATGAGTAGAAAGGTAAACGCAAATGGTTTTAGAATAGGCATTACAAAAAATTGGAAATCTTTGTGGTTTGCCGAGGGAGACAGGTATGCAGATAGAGTTGTAGAGGATGATAAAATAAGAAGCTATTTAGATAAAAGTTTAAGGTCTGCTGGTTTGGCTGAAATTATAATTGAAAGATCAATTAAGGCTGTTAAATTAATTATTCGAGTTGCTAGACCTGGTGTTGTTATTGGTAGAAAAGGTTCGGGTTTGTCAATTATTAGGGAAGAAATAAAGAAAATTACGGAATCAGAAATAGATCTTCAAATAGAAGAAGTTTTAAAACCAGAAACAAATGCAAAAGTTATTGCAGATTCTATCGCTATGCAAATTGAACGAAGAGTTCACGCGAGAAGAGCTATGAGTATGGCCGCGGAAAAGGCTATTGATGCGGGTGTAAAAGGTGTGAAAATACAAATTAGGGGTACTGTTCATGGTCCCAATTCTATTGCAACAGTCGATGTGGCTAGTCGTGGGGCTGTTCCAACACAAACTTTAAGGGCTGATATAGATTTTGCAAGATCGATAGCTTACACAAGGGGTGGAACAATTGGTATAAAGGTTTGGGTAAATAAAGGCGAAGTAGATATTTTAAATGTGTTTAAAGTTTAAGGAGGATTTGTTATGTTGATGCCTAAGAAAACCAAATATAGAAAGCAAATGAGAGGCAAAAACAGGGGGGTTAGCTTGAGAGGATCGTCTTTAAGCTTTGGCGAATTTGGTCTAAAAGCTGTAGAAAGAGCTTATTTAACATCGCGCCAAATAGAATCTGCCCGTAAAGCTATCGCTGGTTCAACAAAAAGAGGCGGAAAAGTTTGGATAAGGGTTTTTCCATCAAAGCCTGTTACTAAAAAGCCGTTAGAAGTTCGTATGGGAAAAGGAAAGGGCGCCGTTGATCATTATTCGGCGATAATAAAGCCCGGGAAAATTCTTTTTGAATTATCGGGAATTAACATTGAAACAGCTAAAGAGGCATTTAGATTAGCCGCAATTAAATTGCCAATGAAAACAAAGTTTGTAAGTGAAGAATAATTTGTTACGGAAAATGTTATGAAAAAAATGACTGATTTAAGAAAATTAGATAGTACAAAATTAAAAACTGAGTTAAAGTCTATAAAAAAAGAAATGGTAGATAAAAAAATGATGTATGGGGCCGGCAAAGAAAAAGATACTAGCATTTTTTCTAAATATCGAAAAGAAATTGCAAGAATTAATACAGTTTTGATGGAAAAGGAGGTTCTAAATGAGCAAGAAAATAATTAAAGGAGTAGTAGTTTCAACCAAAATGGATAAAACTATAACGGTTAAGGTTGAAATGGCAAAAAAACATCCAAGATATGGAAAGAAATATTTTGTCCATAGCAAATTTAAAGTTCATTGTGAGGACAAAAGTAATATAATTCTTGGCGATACCGTTGAAATAATTGAAGTTGCACCGATAAGTAAAACAAAAATGTGGAAGCTTGTAGAAACTGATAGTTTAAAACAAAAAGATGATACAAACAGAAAGTAGAATAATAAGCGCGGATAATTCCGGCGCAAAGAAATTGCAAGTAATTGGCCTTCCAGGTTTTTCTGTGCGTAGATTTGTGCAAATAGGAGATGTTGTAACTTGTTCTGTACGAGGTACAACGGGAGTTGGCACTAGCGTAAAGGATCATGAAGTTGTAAGTGCCGTTATTGTTCGCACAAAAAAGGAAGTAAGGCGAAAAGATGGTAGTTATATAAGATTTGACGATAATGCTGCCGTAATAATTGACAAAAATAAAAATCCTAAAGGTACAAGAATATTTGGACCAGTATCAAGAGAGCTTAGAGATCTTGGTTATAATAAAATAGTTTCTTTAGCACCGGAGGTTTGGTAAAAATGAAAATTAAAAAAGGAGATAAAATAAAATTATTGTCGGGAAAGCAAAAAGGTTTTGAGTCAACGGTAGAAAAGGTTTACAAGTTGAAAAACAAAGTCTTAGCAGAAGGTGTTAATATAGTAACTCGACACGTTAAACCTTCGGGAAAGGATGCAGGTGGAATAATTAAATCCGCAAAACCAATAGATGTGTCGGAGGTTATTTTTATTTGTCCAAAATGTTCAAAGCCATCAAGGCTTGGATATCAAATAATTGATGGCAAAAAAATTAGAATTTGTAGAAAGTGTAAAGAAAACGTTTCATAATAATATGTCAATCAAAGAAGATTTTAATGCAAAATTGAAGACCGAATTAACAAAAGACTTAGGCTTGAGTTCGATTAGTGCAGTGCCAGTAATAAAAGCAATAACTTTAAATATGGGAATTGGGTCAAACAGAGAAAATAAAGCATTTGTTAAAGAGGCAATAGAAGAGTTATCTGCTATTACTGGTCAAAAACCAGTTTTGCGAAAAGCAAAGTCCTCAATATCTAATTTTAAGTTGCGAAAAGGTCAATTGGCGGGTTTATCTGTAACCTTAAGAGGCGACAGAATGTGGGATTTTTATGAAAAATTTGTAAAAATAACGCTTCCTAGATTTAAGGATTTTCAAGGAGTTAGCAAGAAATCTTTCGATGGCGGAGGTAATTATAATATTGGAATAAAAGAGCAATCAGTTTTTCCCGAAATAGATCCTAACAAAATATTGTATAATAAGCCTTTGCAAGTAACTATTAATACGTCTGCGAAAAATGATGAGTTCGGGTTTAAGTTATTGAAGGCTTTAAATATGCCTTTTAGAGAAGGAAAATAACATGTCTAGAAAAGGATTAATCGAAAGATGGAAAAAAGCTAAAAAATTTAAAGTTCGTGAATATCATAGATGTGAAAGATGTGGAAGATCGAAAGGATTTTTAAGAAAGTTTAAAGTTTGTCGAATTTGCTTTAGGGAGCTCGCACACGAAGGAATGCTTCCAGGAGTAAGAAAGGCTAGTTGGTAATTATTATGAATATAGATCCAATATCCGACATGTTAGTAAGAATAAAAAATGCACAGGCTCGAAAAAAGTCCACTGTCGAAATGCCTTATTCAAAGTTAAAAGATGAGCTTGCAAAGGTTTTAGTTCAAAAGGGATTTCTACTCAGTTCTAAAACATTTAAGGAAAAGGGTGGCGCTCATAAATTTTTGAGCTTCGAATTAAAATATGATGCAAATGGAATGCCGCAAATTAATAGTTTACAAAGAGTTTCAAAACCAAGTTTGAGAATTTATAAAGATGCAAAAAGTATTAAACCTGTTCTTGGAAATTTAGGATTTGATATTTTATCAACGTCAAAAGGTATTATTTCATCTGACGAAGCGAGTAAAAGACATCTTGGTGGTGAAGTTCTTTGTAGAGTTTATTAAATATTATGAGTAAAATCGGCAAAATGCCAATAAAAATTCCAGAAGACGTGGAAGTTAACTTAAATGGAGAAGTTGAAATTGTGGTTAAAGGTCCGAAAGGTACTGTTTCTGTAAGCAAAATTGATGGAATTAATGTTATGAACGGCGATTCAGAACTTAATGTTTTGTTAGAATCGGTTGAGTCTCCAAATGGTAAAGCATATTGGGGATTAATAAGGTCTTTACTGAATAATGCTGTTATTGGCGTTTCGCAAGGATTTGTTAGGGAGTTAGAAATAGTAGGCGTTGGTTATCGTGTGGAAAAAGTAGGAAATAATTTGAGGTTTCACGTAGGATATTCGCACGCCGTTGAATTTAAAGCTCCTGAAGGCGTTTTATTGGAGGTTGAGGGTACAACTGCAGTAAAAATAACCGGATCCGACAAATGCGTTGTTGGTCAAGCTGCAGCAAATATAAGAAAAATACGACAACCAGAGCCATACAAAGGCAAAGGAATAAAATATAAAGGTGAAATAATTAAAAGAAAGCAAGGTAAAACAGCTAAAGCTTAGCTTTTTTAAAGAATATTATGATAAGAAAAACAGCAAAAAAAAGACGAGAAGTCAAAATAAAAAATTTAATAAGGGGTAATTTTGAAAGACCAAGACTTACTGTTTTTAGGTCTAATAAACAAATATATGCCCAAGTAGTAAATGATGAAGTCGGAAATACTTTGGCGGCTTCTTCATCGCTATCTATAAAAAAAACTAATAGTAAATCTGCCAATAAGCCTGAAAATAAGTCTGAAACAGCTTATATTTTAGGAAAAGAGTTTGGTGCAAATTTACTTTCGTTAAAAATTGCAAAAATTGTTTTTGATAGAAAATCTTACAGATATCATGGTAGAGTTAAAAAGTTAGCCGATGGATTGCGCGACGCAGGAGTTAAATTTTGATTAATGAATAAAATGCAAGAAAATAAAAACACAAAAAATAATAATTTCAAGGATAAAAGACCACAACAAGATCATGGTGGAATAGAAGACCGGGTATTAAAGATTAGAAGAGTGTCTACGAAAAGAGCTGGCGGGTCATCATTTCATTTTTCTGCATTAACTGCATCTGGTGACCATGCAGGAAATGTTGGCGTGGCAATTGCAAAATCAAAAGAAAATATTAATGCAATTAGAAAATCGAAAGACAAGGCAAGAAGACAGATGATTAATGTTGAAATAACGAAAGACGGAAGTATTCCTCACGAAGTATATATAAAAAATGGAGCGTCTAAACTTTTTTTAAAGCCCGCGCCACTTGGAGCTGGAATTATTGCAGGGGGAAGTGTTAGGCAAATACTCGAACTGGCTGGTATAAAAAACGTTTCGGCAAAAATTATTGGTACTAATAATCAAATTAGTAATGCCTATACTTTAATCGATGCGCTAAAAAGTCTTAGAAAATTAAATTATAAAGGTGCTTCAGTTAAGCCAGTTATTGAGGAGGAAACAGAATGAAGTCAATTTTATCTAACTTAACAAAATCTAAAGGTTATAATAAGCCGTCCAGGCGAATAGGTAGAGGAATAGGATCAACAAAAGGAGGACACACAACTGGGTTTGGAATGAAGGGTCAAAAGTCACGAACGGGTGGAAAAGTTAAACAATGGTTTGAAGGAGGGCAAACTCCGTTAGTTCATAAAATGCCTTATCAGGGAGGGTTTGTAAATCATGCAGCCCTTTCTATTTTAGGCATTAATGTGGGCGCATTAAATGATGTAAAAACGGGCGGAAGAGAGATAACTCCAAACATTTTGGTTAAACTTGGTTATGTCGGAAACAATAAATTCGACGTTATAAAAATATTAGGAAAAGGCGAAGTTACAAATAAAATCAATCTAAAAGGCTTCAGGTATTCAAAAAGAGCTATTGAGAAAATCAAAGCTGCTGGTGGTAATGCCTTATAAGTCTAGTACAATACTTGTATTATGACAAATTATTTGGTCAAGGCATTAAAAATTCCCCAACTCAGATCTAAAATAGTTTTTACTCTTATTATCCTTGCTATATATCGCTTTTTAGCGCACGTCCCCGTTCCCAATGTCGATACAAATGCGCTAAAATTATTTTTCGATTCAAGCCAAATATTAAGCTTTTTAAATATATTTACTGGCGGAGGTTTGAGCAATTTGTCTATTGTTGCAATGGGAGTTGGTCCTTATATTAGTGCTTCAATTATTGTTCAACTTTTAACAATGGTTGTTCCAAAACTTGAGGAGCTTTCTAAAGAAGGTCGATTTGGTCAACAACGCATTAATCAATATACACAAGCATTAACTCTTCCACTCGCGATTATTCAGTCTTATGGACTATATTTTACATTAAACAAACAGGTTGTAGATGGCGTGGCAATTCTTCCATCATTATCACCTTTTGATTTATTACTCGTTATATTAACAATGACCGCCGGAACATTTCTTTTAATATGGCTTGGTGAATTAATTACCGAAAATGGCGTTGGACAGGGAATGTCTGTGCTTATATTTGCAGGAATTATTGCGGGACTTCCAGCAGGAATAATTAGCTCTTTAAGTATTGTTGATGTGTCTGGAATTTCTAGCACAATCATTTTTATTGTTGTATCGTTGATTGTTATATTTGCCGTTGTGTATATTAATGAGGCATACCGAAAGGTCGAGGTGCAATATTCTAGTAAAATTCGTGGTGGAAAAACACTAGGCGGAGGAAATAGTTTTATTCCAATAAAAATAAATCAGGCGGGAGTAATACCTATTATTTTTGCCATTTCTATTGTATTGGTGCCAGGTGCCTTGGCAGGACCTTTACAAAGGTCGACAAGTCCATTTTTATTCAATATCGGTGTTTGGCTTGGAACAAATTTCACAACCGCCTCATTCTTTTATAACATATTCTATTTCTTTTTAGTTTTCATTTTTACTTATTTCTATACGTCGGTAACCTTTAATCCAGAAAAAATTGCCGATGAAATTAGGCGCGGAGGAGGATTTATACCAGGTGTACGTCCAGGTAAATCAACCGTAGTAATGTTGAAATATGTAATTCAAAGGTTAACGTTGGCCGGAGGCGTATTTTTAGGTCTTGTTGCGGTACTTCCTTCTATAACTCAAAGTTTAACGGGAGTTGCATCTCTTGCTATTGGTGGAACTGGACTTTTAATTGTTGTCTCTGTAATATTAGAGACAGTAAAACAAGTTGAATCACAAGTAATTAGTCGCGAGTACGAAACATTTACTCGATAAATTAAATTATGTTAAATAAATTTGGACAAATGAAAGATTTATACGCTCTCAAAAAGCAGGCAGATGAAATGAAAAAGAAGATGGAAAAAGTAGTTGTTACGGTTGCAGAAGGCGATTATGAAATTAAAATGAGAGGCGATCAAACAATCGAATCTGTTACAAGCGAGGGCGAAGACCGTAACGATTTGAAAAAACTTTTTAATAAGGCTGTAAAAGAATCTCAAAAAATGGTAGCTAAAAAAATGCGAGGAGAATTAGGAGGTTTAGGAATTCCAGGTCTATGACCAAAAAACACTTTATACTAGTTCTTGGACCGCAAGGTTCGGGAAAATCAACACAAGCAGAATTATTGGCAGATTATATTGGATATAAATTTATATCTTCTGGAAAGCTTTTGCGGAAATTAGAACGCGAAAAAAATCCAATAGGCTTAAAGTT
>Ga0210044_10011922_pt1 | contig 10041 bp, 7 predicted proteins | sample CryGey13umfilter_2_FD_183959 | JGI IMG/M metagenome (GOLD analysis project Ga0210044, IMG submission 183959) | Groundwater microbial communities from aquifer in Utah, USA - Crystal Geyser 4/9/14 3 um filter (SPAdes) (version 2) | ecosystem: Environmental > Aquatic > Deep subsurface > Groundwater...
ATCAAATAACAGTAAATTCCAAAGGCTGTTTTGCTATATGGCTTCGTTATCAGAAGCCTTAAATAGCGCTGCTATTCTTTGTTTTTGATGCCTTGCCATATAGACAAATCAGCCTCCATCCTTTATGGCATTTGATGGTAAGTCAGCTATATTTGCATTTTTTGTTTCTTCACATTAAAATTGCGTTTGCTTGTTTCTCGGTATCTTTGACAATTTGGGCCTGTAGCTCAGTGGTTAGAGCAGTCGGCTTAACAGTGTTGGTACTAAGTCGAGGTGTGGATTGTGCTTCTCTGCGTGGCAATTGCTACAAAGAAGAGTGCATTTATCAAGTTCTGTCATGATTGATCTTTTATCTCTATTTGATATTGATCTCATGTCTAACTTAAACTCTTTGTCCTTTGCATCTATGTGATGAAAAGACAAAGCAGCTGAATTCTTGCAGTAACCGCATTTAGAGCACTTCCCTCCTGCTAGTTTAATTAATTCTAGCTTTCTTTTAACTCCTCTGTTTTTTTGGGCGTTATATCCTTGGTGAAGTTTGTTCTTACATTTAGTACTGCAAAATTTTGATTGTCGACCTTGCAAAGGTTGATTACACACAATGCATGTTATGATTTTGTTCATAACTGCAATATAACATGATATGTACCATCATTATAGGGCTGTGATCGGAGTGATCCGGTCATGAATATCTGTCAAATTCGGGGAAGCCTAACGATACTCTAAGTATCTATGGTAATCCCGAGCCAAGTCCCCTCGCGGGAAAGGTGTAGAGACTAGACGGCAGACCCCCGCTACTGCGGGGTGAAGGGATAGTCCAGCTTACAAACTCGAAAGAGGTCACTAAAGTGATAGTGAGACGCATAACCGATTGGTCGTTGGTTCAAGTCCAACCAGGCCCACCAGTACGACGAATAAAAGTCTTAATCTTCAGGATTAGGCTTTTTTAGTAAGTTTTTTAGGTTCAAGAATTTTGAAAAATTATGCCACCATTTGGCAATGTGTGGCAGTTTGGGGGGAATTAATTGTCTATTTAGAGAGGAATTTTAGCGTTTAGTCGGTGGTTAAGGCTGGAAATTGGATTGAAAAAAACTTACATTCTGCTATTCTCTAAATAGTCTAATTTTCCAGCCAAGTTAATACTTTCAATATATGGAAACTCAACAACAAGAAACCATTGGCCAAAAAATAAAGAAATGGCGGACTAAGCGAGGATTAACACAGGAAGGACTTGCTCGTAAAGCCGACATATCCTACACCACTTTTGTCAAAATAGAGACCGATGTGGTGAAAAATCCATCCGTTGAGACGGTTAAAAGAATCGCTCAAGCGTTGGAAATTACTATTGATGAACTAATTTCATAAAAATATGAATCACCAAAACAATTTCGCAATCATTAGTTTTATTTGGCAAGTAGCAGACGACATTCTGCGAGATGTTTATGTAAAAGGGAAATATCGTGATGTTATTTTACCGATGACAGTTATTACACGTATAGATAGCGAATTAGAAGAAACAAAGGAAAAGACTTTAAAAGAATATGAGAGATTAAAAGATAAAATCAGTAATATCGAGCCAGTATTACAAAAATCGACAGGTTACCATTTTTACAATATCTCAGAATTTACACTAAAAACTCTTCTTAAAGATCCAGAAAATATTAAAGCCAATTTTAAACAATATTTGCATGGCTTTAGTGCAAATATTCAAGATATTTTGCAGAAATTTAAATTTGAAAATCAAATCCAAACACTCGAAGAGGCAGACATTCTTTTTGCACTTATTCAAAAGTTTAGTGATGCGAGCGAAAAGCTTTCTCCAAAGGTTTTGAATAATCATGATATGGGATACGTCTTTGAAGATTTAATAAGAAGATTTAATGAAGAGAATAATGAAGAAGCGGGAGAACACTTTACGCCTCGTGAGGTTATTAAGCTGATGACAAATATTCTTTTTTTGCCAGTAGCCAATAAAATCAAAGACAAACCTCTTACTATTTATGATCCATGCGTCGGAAGCGGAGGGATGCTTTCTATTGCCAAGGAGTTTATTGAGTCAGAGGAAAGTGGTATTCATTCCACTGGTGAAATATTCACATTTGGTCAAGAAATAAATCCTGAAACATATGCACTTTGTAAAGCGGATATGCTTTTAAAGGGAGACAGTAATAATAAAGTTGCTTTTGGCTCTACGCTATCAGCCGATGGTTTTCAAACTGAAAAATTTGATTTTATCCTTACCAATCCTCCATACGGAAAATCATGGAAAACGGATGAGGCAAGGTTGGCCACAGGAGGCAAAAAGAAGGAGATTTTAGATTCTCGATTCAAGGTGGGGACTCCTCGTATTAATGATGGACAACTTTTATTTATGCTTCATATGCTTTCGAAAATGAAGCACGACACTTCCCTTGGGACACGAATCGCTAGTGTTCACAATGGATCTGCTTTGTTTACTGGAGATGCAGGACAAGGAGAAAGTGAAATAAGAAAACATATTATTGAAAATGACTACCTTGAAGCAATTATCGCACTTCCTCAAGATATGTTTTACAACACAGGTATTGGAACATATATTTGGGTACTTACGAATAGAAAGCCTGAGCACAGAAAAGGGAAAGTACAGCTTGTCAATGCAACTAGTGAGGATTTTTATTCTCCAATGGGAAAAAGTCTGGGGAAAAAACGACGAGAACTGCTTCCTCAGCACATACACAAGATTTATGAGATTTTTCATAACTTTAAGGAAGAAAAACACTCTAAGATTTTGGATAACGAAGATTTTGGATATACCCAGATTACCGTGGAAAGACCAAAGCGTGACGAATTTGGGAAAACGATAATGAAAAAAGGAATCCCAGTTCCTGATAATAACTTAAAAGATAAGGAAAATATTCCTCTTAAAGAAGATATTCAGGAGTATTTTAAGCGAGAAGTTCTTCCTTTTGCTCCAGATGCTTGGATTAGCGATAAAGAACAGAAGGTTGGATATGAAATCAATTTTAATAAGTATTTCTACGAATACATCCCTCCAAGAAGTCTTGAAGATATAAGAAAGGACATACTTAAACTTGAAGAAGAATCAGAGGATGTTTTACAAGAAATAATTTCATAAAAATATGAGTACCACTAATCAATATTTGGCAACACCTTGGATTAAACAACTTCCTCAAAATTGGGAGGTAAAAAAAATGAAGCATGTAATGAGCTTCTTTACAGGAGCTACTCCAGATAGCGGGAAAAGGGATTATTATTCTGAAAGTGGTAATAATTGGATTACCATAACTGACCTGAATGGTAAATATACAAATGAATCAACAAATAAAATTACAGATATTGCTGTTAAAGATAAAAATATGAAAGTCGCTCCTAAAGGGGCGTTGTTATATAGTTTTAAACTGTCAGTTGGACAAGTTGCTTTTGTTTCAGAAGACACATACACAAATGAAGCGATTGCATGTTTCTCTCCACAAGAAGGAGTTGATTTAGGTTTCTGGTATTACGCCTTACAAAGTTATTTTATTTGGAATGCGAATGAGAATATATACGGAGCAAAGATATTTAACGAATTCTTAATCAAAAATTCGTGGATTATATATCCTCCTCTACAAACTCAAAAAACTATTGCAGAGTATTTGAATCAAAAAGATCAGAAAATAAAGAAATTTATTGAAAACAAGAGGAAAATGATAGATCTTTTAAAAGAAGAAATGCTTGCACTTGCCACAAAAGAACAATTTGAAGGTAAGGGGGATTTTATAAGGATACGGCATCTAGTAACTTTGATTAACAGGGAAGTTAAAATCGAAGATGATAAAGAATATATTGCACTAGGTTTGTACAATCGAGGAAGAGGCTTATTTCATAAGCCAAGCACAAAAGGGGTTGATATGGGTGATTCCACTTTTTTCTATGTAAAAGAAGGAGACTTAATTTTAAGCGGACAATTTGCGTGGGAAGGTGCTGTGACAATGGCTAGTGCCTCTGAAAATGGTTGTGTGGTATCCCATAGATATCCTGTTTTAGTAGGTAAAACAATAAAAACGGAATATTTATTAGCATTGCTCATGACGGATTTTGGCGACTTTCTACTTAATGATTCTTCAAGAGGAGCGGCAGGACGTAACAGACCGTTAAATATTAATCTTCTTTTATCTAAAAAAATCAGAATACCTGATGAGGAAGTTCAAAATGAAATAACCGAGCTTTTTTACAAAAAAAAGTGTTTGGAGGATAAAATAAAACAGCAAATAGAACTCGTTGAAGAGTATAAAAAGTCCCTGATTTACAACGCTGTAACGGGCGAAATTACAGTTTAATTTAATTTTTTCTATGTCTACAAATTTAAAAGAAATCGCTATCGAAGACCTTATCACCAATTATTTGGTAGAAAAAAATGGTTTTATACAAAAATTTTACAATGGTGATCACGCCGGAGATTACGATGCAAAAGAGTGTATCGATATTACGATGCTATTTGAATTCTTAGAAGCAAGTCAGCCCATTGAAGTAGAAAAGCTTAAAGAAAATCATGGAGCGGATTATAAAAAGAGACTTTTAGCTCGATTGCAAAAAGAGATAAAGGAAAAAGGCGTGCTACACGTACTCAGAAAAGGGATTAAAGATCTCAACTGCCACTTTCAACTAATGCATTTTGAGCCAAACTCTTCATTGAATCCTGAATTAAAAACATTATGGGAAAAGAATATTTTCGCAGTAGCTCGTCAGCTTCACTACAGTCTACAAAACAATAATTCATTGGATGTTGTAATCCTAATAAATGGACTTCCTGTAGTAACCATGGAATTGAAGAATCTGCTAACTGGGCAGAATGTAAAAGACGCTATATTGCAATACAAAACTGATAGAAGCAGTAAAGAAGAGTTATTTCGATTTGAGAGATGTTTAGTACATTTTGCAGTTGATACAGAACTTGTGTATATGACGACAAAACTTGCAGATAGCAAGACATGGTTTTTGCCTTTTAATAAAGGATTTAATGATGGGGCGGGTAATCCTCCAAGTGATACAGGGGTAAGAACGGCATATCTTTGGGAAGAAATTTTGACAAAGCCTCAGTTAAGCAGGCTTATTGGAAACTTTATTCAAAGTATTACAGAAGAGAAAAAAGATAAAAAAATCGGGAAAACAACATATGTAAAAAAACTTATTTTCCCAAGGTATCATCAACTTGATGTTGTTACAAAACTACTTGAAGAAGCAAAATCCAATGGTGTCGGACATAAATATCTTATTCAGCACAGTGCAGGAAGTGGTAAAAGCAATTCTATTAGTTGGCTTGCACATCAATTAGCAGGTCAATACATGGATGATGGGAAAACAAATGTTTTTGATAGTATCCTTGTCGTGACAGACAGGCGCGTGCTTGATACTCAGCTTCGAGGCACAGTTAGCAGTTTTGATCACAAAGAAGGAGTTATTGAAGTTGTCTTAAGCGGTAAAAAACTGAAGGAATCTTTGGAAAATGGAAAAAGGATAATTATTACAACTATTCAAAAATTTCCTGTTATCTCTGAAGCTATTGAAAAATTAGGAGGGCAAAGATTCGCAATTATTATTGACGAGGCTCATTCTAGTACCAGTGGAGAAATGGTTGCTAAGATGAATAAAACCATGACCATTGAAGACGATGAGATAGAAGAAAAAACAGATGAAGATATTATTTTGGAAGCATTGAAAGGCAGAAAAATGCTAAAAAATGCCACATACTACGCTTTTACTGCCACTCCCAAAAATAAAACGCTAGAAATATTTGGTATCCATAGAGAAGATGGCAAATATAGAGCGTTCCATAGTTACACCATGAAGCAAGCCATTGAAGAAGGATTTATCATGGATGTCCTTTCAAATTACACAACATATCAGAGCTATTACAAAGTTGTGATCACTGGCGATAAAGATGAAGAATACAACAAGAAGAAAGCAAATCGACAGTTAAAAGGTTTTGTAGAAAGCCACCCTCATACGATTGAAATAAAAGCAAAAATAATGCTTGATCATTTTTATAATCAAGTGTATTTAAAGGGACTTGTCGGAGGTAAAGCAAAGGCAATGTTGGTCTGTGGAAGCAGAAAAAATGCTGCGAAGTATCATTTCGCATTTAAAAAAATAATTAAAGAAAATGACTATCCTCTTGGAATAATCACAGCATTTTCTGGTGATATTAATCTCGATGGTACTGAATGGAATGAGCCAAAGCTTAATGGTTTTAGTTCAAACCTTATACCTGAGGAGTTTGATGGTGGTAGCTATCAAATCCTTATTTGCGCAAACAAATTCCAAACAGGCTTTGATCAACCATTATTGCAAACCATGTATGTAGATAAAAAACTAGGAGGAGTTAGTGCTGTACAAACTCTTTCAAGGCTGAATCGAGTGCATCCTGACAAAGATTCTGTCTTTATATTAGATTTTTATAATAGCGAAGACGATATTCAAAAATCCTTTGAACCATATTATCAAACAACAATTCTTTCTGGAGGAAGTGATCCAAATAAACTCCATGACCTCAAAGACTCGCTAGATACGTTTAGAGTTTATGATAATTTTGTGGTTAATAAATTTGCTACGGCAGTTTTGAATGGTGTGCCTGTGGAATCACTACATGCGTTACTGGATTCTGTAGTAGAAAATATCAAGAAACTATCAAATGAAGAAATTGACGACTTTAAGGACAAATCAAAGTCATATGTACGGTTTTATAGCTTTATAGCTCAGATTATTCCTTATGAAATTGTAGAATTCGAAGAACTTTATCAATTCCTAAAAATCCTCAATAAGAAAATTGCAGGACTTGGATCAAAAGAAAGTGTAATTGCTCAAGATGTTTTGGATTCAATTGATTTTGATTCATACAGAAATCAAAAGATGACCTCAAACGCACGAATAAATTTAGCTGAATCAGATGAAATAAAACCAGTTCCTACAACTGTGGTCGGTTCAGGTAATAATGATCCAAAAGAGGTCTTGGAGCACATCGTTACTGAATTTAATGATCGGTTTGGTACAAATTTCAAAGATGAAGACAAGGTAAAACAAATGTTACTTGATTTGTCTGATGACATTGTTGCCGATAAAAGAATTATTGATTCTCTTCAGGATTCAGATAAGTCAAACAGAATGCTTGTATTGAAAAAACTGCTTGATGAAAAAATGACCGAAAATGTTGATAATCACTTGGAGCTTTACAATAACTATCATGACAACCACGACTTTAAAGATCACCTTACGAGGTATATTGATAAAGTTGTAGCTCAGAAACTAAAGGAAAGAACATAATCTGCTTTTCCTTCCTTAAGAACCAGTTTGTTCTAATAATATTTAATAAAAGCCTATGAGCATAAATATTTCAGGGGTCGTGGAAAATGTTCCAATGCAGACGAATGTCTACACTCCTATCATTGAGGCAATTGTTAATGCAATGCAAGCCATCGAAGATGCTGGCAGAAATGGTGATGGCGAAATTACCGTTATTTTTAAAAGAAGCTCACAGACTACGCTTGGAATTGATGAGGCTAGTCCTGAAATTTCAGATATTGAAATTATTGATAATGGAATCGGTTTTACTCAAGAAAATAGAGATTCTTTTGATGAGCTATATTCTGATTTAAAAAAGGAGAAATACGGTTGCAAAGGCTTTGGGCGGTTTATGTTTTTAAAATATTTTGAATCAATTGAGATCGAAAGTGTGTTCCAAGAAGAAAACAAGTATCTACGTAGAAAATTTGATTTTAAAAAAGGTAAAAAAATAATTAATCCTGAAACGGAAAGTGTTACTGATTCTAGTGATACAGATCCTAAAACAGTAATAAAACTTAAAGATCTGAAAGAAGGTACTCTTGATAAAAAGCTGACTACCATCGCAAGGAAGATATTGGAAAAACTTTTAATTTATTTCATTCGGGATGATTACAAATGCCCTAAGATTATTCTAAAAGAAGAAGATGGTGAAACAGTAGTCTTGAATGATTACCTTAACAACGAAGATCAAATAGCTATTAAAGAGGTCTCTAGCCAAGAATTCGAGCTGGAAAATAAGGAGCGTGAATCAAAAGAAAAGTTTAAAATTAAAATTTTCAAAATATTTTTTCCTCATAATCAAAAAAGCAGAATAAGTTTAACGGCAGATAATCGAGAGGTTACAAGTGCTTTGTTGCACCATTATGTTCCTGAGTTTGAAGATGATTTTTACGAAGAATTTAAAACTGTAAAAGATGGTACAACAAGAAAAGATTACTTTGTCAAATCATATGTTTTGGGTAGTTACTTAAATGAAAATGTAACGCTAGAACGGGAAGGATTCAAATTCTCAGAAAAAAATACTGAACTCTTTTTCCCATTTACGAAGGAGGAAATTGAGAAAGAGGCGGCAAGGATTACACAAGAATTCTTTAGTGATGACATAAAAGTCAGAAAAGATAAAAAAAGGGCACGAATCAATGAATATGTAGCTACAGAATCGCCTTGGCATAGTAAATACCTAGACGATCTCAATATTGATATGATTCCTTATAATGCCTCAAATGAGATTATTGAGACGGAGCTACATAAGGCTAAGTTGAATCAGGAACAAAAAAATAAATTACAGGTAAAGCAAATTCTTGAAAATGAAAGCGGGGAAATCCCTGATACGATAGGGACATTAATGAAATCAATAACAGAATCAGGAGAAAGTGACTTAGCTCATTATGTTTGCAACAGAAAAGCAATTCTTGATCTTTTAGAGAAACTGCTAAAAAGAAATGATGACGGTTCTGCAAAATATGAAGAAGATGTACACAATGTAATTTTCCCAATGGGGAAAGATAATCATTCGATTAATTACGAGGATCATAATTTGTGGCTCTTAGATGAGCGTTTAGTATTTTCTCAATATATCGCATCAGATAAAAAAATATCATCTAAAAATTCCCCAACCGAACCTGATCTGGTTGTCTTTGATCAAAAACGAGCTTTTAGACAGGGAGATAATGAATTTAGTAACCCTCTTACAATATTTGAATTTAAGAGACCGAAAAGAACTAATTATGATCAAAAAGATGACCCTATATTGCAAGTTGGAAACTATATTGAAGAGATTCGAGCGGGTAAGTATGAAACACCTGAGGGAGTAGAAAAAATAAAGGTAAATGATTGTACCCCAGTATATGCTTTTGTGGTTTGTGATATTGTCGACAAAATAAAAGATTTTGCAAAGCAACATCAGCTAGTTTTAAGTCCTGATCAAGAGGGATATTTTGGATTTCATACAGGTTATAAAATGTATATTGAAATCATTAGTTTTAAAAAATTAATGAAGGATGCAAAGCTTAGAAATAAAATTTTCTTTCATAAATTAGGAATCGAATAAAAACTACTTGCTTTCTTCTTTGCTGATTACCTCTCTTAAAAATCCTAAAAACTCCTCCACCTTCTCCAAATTCCTCCTTACCCAATAATAAAATTCCAAATATACCTGCTTAAATATTTCAAAAGTTTCTTTCCGAGGTTTAAATGGAATAGATTTCTCAGAAACTTCTTCTTCCTGATCCAAATATTCCTTGAGACTCATTCCATTTTGGTATAACCTTTTGGTAGGTGGTTCAATATCTGTCTTGAAAGCCACCAATATTGACAACTCCGTAATTCAATGGCATGATTTGCATCTGTTTATTTATCGTGTCCTTATGAGGCAGTCACCTGACAGTCATAATAATTCTGGTCATTCTCGCAGATACCTCTTAAGGATTGCGATTGTTTGCGCTGTTTCGCTGATTCCAACCATGAGTTGTTCCGAAGAGACGAGACAGTCTTCGGCAGAGTATCAAGCTTATGACGCACTGCGTGAAGGCGTTGCTTATAACCCGGATTTCAATCAAGCACATACTGAAGCTTACAGAGTTTTTATTGAGGGGCTGGAGCACGATCTTGCGAGAGGCTACTATACTCTATCGGATTTCCGTACTCAGATCGGCAGGATCGACGGCGTTTATTATGTGAAATACAGGATATTTCTAAATCAGGCATACACTCCCGCCACAA
>Ga0210044_10011924_pt1 | contig 10041 bp, 10 predicted proteins | sample CryGey13umfilter_2_FD_183959 | JGI IMG/M metagenome (GOLD analysis project Ga0210044, IMG submission 183959) | Groundwater microbial communities from aquifer in Utah, USA - Crystal Geyser 4/9/14 3 um filter (SPAdes) (version 2) | ecosystem: Environmental > Aquatic > Deep subsurface >...
CCGGTTCCGTGCTCGCCTGGATCAAAGCCCGCACCTTAGGCGTCGTCGTCGCCTGCTTGTGAAGTGAGATCAGCATGAAATCCTCCCGTCCCGTTTGGCGGAAAAACAGTCCCCCGGACTGTTTTCTACTCCGCCGCACTCCCGCAGAATCGATCTTGCCATGAAAAGACCAGAGCGGCGAGGAGTTATTTGATCATCCGGGATGGAACACGTATTGAACGAAAATTGGAAATCTTCACGCGCTTGATAAGCAAAGGCGTCCCCCAGCGATGTCTTTGCAACTACAATACCTTGTAGCTGTCACGGATGCGACGGGCAATCAACCTGCAAAGGCTCTTCCCTTCGCTGTCGTCGGGGACCAACGCTGCGCCTGAACGGAAACAAGGGGAAAAAGTTCAATGTCAGTGAAAGTTCAAAGTTGATCTCGGGTGCCACGCTCGCTCAGTTGCCAGCGGGATCGTACCGACGGTTGCCGCCTCGATCCCGCTGTAAATACTTAAAACTTCACCGCCCGCGCTTGTCAGCGACGGACCAGATCGCTGAGCCGATAGTCAGCAACGCGCCGATCACCGGCTCGACATCAGAGGCCTGGACAAGCCCTTTGGCGACGAGCGCAGTGCCAGCGACGGTCAGGATTTGGCGCAGCAGCGCGAGGATTGCAGGTTTCAGCATGGTTTTCTCCTGTTCAGATTTCGTTGGTGGTGGTGAGGAATTCGCCCGGTTTCATGGTCGGCAGGCGTTGCAGGCGGGGCGGATAGGTCGCGGGCCAGCGCGCGCCGAGCAGGCGGGATTTGGCGATGCGGGCGATGGTGACGGCGTCGGATTGGTTGCCGCCCAACACGAATAAATGGGTGTCGTCTTGGCCGACGGCGAAGCCGACATGGCCACCTGAGCCGCGCTCAAATACCAGCACAGCGCCGGTGACCGGCTTGGTGCCCTGCCCAAACAGCAGCCAGTTGCGCGCCCAATGAGGGTTGGTGCCGAGTGCCCCGAGCAGCGGTTCATCGGGCAGGCCCATGCGGACGCAGGTTTCCACGAAATCGCCGCACCAAGGGGTCTTCGATGGATCGCCCAAGGATCGGCCGTCGCGTTTCAGCCAATCCATCAGCCAAGACCGATCGCGGGCCTCATTCCGGCCGAGCGCGGTTTTTGCCTCGGTGATCCAGGGCAAAGGGCCCTGCGGTACAACCGAAGCCGCCCGGCCGTTGGCAGCGATCAGTTGCCGCAACGCACGGGCGGTTCGGACACCCCAGCGGCCATCAATCGCGCCGGGCATATGGCCGAGTTTGTCCAACCCGCTCTGGATCAGGCGGATGGCGTCGTCTGGGTCTGCGTTCATGGGATCGCTCTTTCTGCTCATTGGCGGGCAACAAAAAACCCGCCTTTCGGGCGGGTGTGGGTGGTCGGGTGAGTGGTGGGGTTGGGTTAGGGCCGCTGCGCCAGCTCGCGCAGCAATGTGTTGGTTTCGCGGGCTTGCTGTTTCAACTCGTTGATCGAGAGCGACAGCGCGTCAAAGCGCACGTCTTGCCTTGTGGCGCTGTTTTCGAGCACACGCACCCGGGCTTCGAGCTGCGCCGAACTTGCGCGCTCGGCCATGATCATCTCGCGGGTTTCGGTCAGGGCTGAAGTGAGCCGGTCAGCGGCGCTCTGCAACGAGGCCAATGTCCCGCCGCCCCACCAGATCAGCCCGGTGACAGAGACCAGCATTGTCCAGGCCAGTGCTTTGTTGATCGTGATGCCGCGTTCGTTTTGTTCGATCATGGGTTTTGCCACTTCTGCTGGTCCTGTTCTGATTTTCGCTTCGCGTCGAAACGTTCACGCCGCCCGCAGCCAGATTGCCGTGCCGGGACCGGCGTTGGTCTCGGAGGCGAGATAGCCCCATGTGCCCGGTGCCGCGGTCGCATAGGCCAGTGTCCGGCGCAGCACCTTGCGGGCGGTGGTGACCGGCGCGCCGCCGTTCAGATCGGGCGTGGCGGTCGATGCCCAGGCCGACAAAGTTGCTGTGGACGAGTGCCGGATGCCGATCCAGTAGGTGACGCCGCATCGCAAAGTGAGCGACACCGTCGCGGGTTTAACCCCGACCGTTGAGAAGTCGAGATCGCCGGTTTCCAGCAACAGAGATGCCGGTCGACCGGTCGCATCGGCGTTGTAGACGACGATCTTGCCCAGCGCGGTCGCGATCAGCGTGGTGACGTTCACTGCAAGCCGGTCCAGCGCGATGTCGTCGCGCGGGATGAAAGGGAAAAGGTCAATCCGACCTGCCACCCCGGCCAGCACGCCGGTTGCGGCCCCGCCCGCCCCGGTCGTGCTCAGGGCATAGTCGCCCGCCACCGGGGCCAGCCAGGGCACATCCTGATCTGCCAGAATGCGGGTCGCCCCGCCAACCCGGGCGCGCAACTGCCCGGTTGTCGCGTTGTGCCAGAGCCAGCCATCTGCGGGCGACGCCGGATCGGCGGCGAGCCCATCGAGATCGACGCCGACCGGGAAACTGATGCGGCCGGTGGAGCGATCCGCGACCATCGCATCGAAAAAGCTGCTGCCGTCCGGGCTGACTTTCAGGGTGAAGTCATCGCTGCCAAGGGTGCCGAACAGCGCCCGGACCGAAAACCCGGTCTTGAAGCTGAAGGAGGCATCATTGGCAGCAGCGTTCTTGTTTACCGTCACATCGATCGACGCGCCTGCATTGTTCAGCAGAACGTTGGGGGTGTTGGCGCTCAGCCGGTTGGTGGCATCAGCTGTGGCGCCACCGAGGCCAAGCAGCTGCGCGGTGAGATTGGCCTGCGGCATGACAACTTGCGTGACGGCGTTGGCGAAAGTCACCGTGGGGGTGTTGATCACCGTGGTGCCGCCAGCGCCCGCTGCGACCGGACCGATATTGACCACCGTGGTCGATCCGGATGCGCCGCCGGTGCCGAGGTTCACAGTCTTCGTCAGACCGGTGGTGGTGGCGCCGGTCCCAATCCCATAGGTGGCGGTTGCCGCCAACGTGCCGATCGTGGCGGCAGCGCCGGACATGGTCACGGTTCCCGACGCGGTCAGAGTGCCCGAAAAGGTCTTGTTGCCGGTAAACGTTTGCGTGCCTGCCAAGATCGCCAATTCGCTTGTAGTGTTGGGCAGGCTGAAGGTCCGGGTCGTGCCGGTGGTAATGCCCGCCAGTTCGAACACCGCCTTCTTGGTGGGATCGGCATCGTCAGTCAGGGTGAAGGCGGTATCGGCGACACCTGCCGCCAACAGGGCACCGATCAGCGATACCCACGATCCAGCGCTGAAGATCAGCGAGGTGAGCGTCGCCTCGTTCCAGGCGAGCCAGCCATCCTTCGGGGCATAGAAGACCCATGCCCCGTCCTGCCAGGCAGCGATCTGCGTCGCGCGCCCGGCCCAGAGGCCGGTGGGGGCGGGCCCGATGATCCAGCGCTGGCCATCGCCTGGCGCGCCGGGCGGCGCGGACAGTCCTGCGCTTTTGACCGTGATCTGCACCAGCACATCGAGAAACCGCAGGCCCTCGTTCACCGTTACATGCTTCTGCGATTGGCTGGCCCCGAGATAGGGCAGCGCAAGGTTTGTGGATTGGCTCATGCCAATGCCTCCAAGTTTAAAGATGAAAGGATCAGACGAGGGCTTCGGCGGCGGCTCCGCGGCCCAGCGCGCCGATCTGATAGACACGAAAGCGCAGGGTTGTGACGGGCCCGCCGAAATCCGCCACCATCATCGCGGCGGTGTAGAGGAACGAGGGCGTGACGATGCCAGACACGGTGCGCACCACCGCCGCGCCGTTGAGGATTTCCAGATCATAAGTCTCGGTGGTCTCGCCGAGCGGCACTTCGACCAGAACCCAACTGTCGCCGCTGCTGGCCCGGGCACGCCGCAGCCATGTCAGCAACAGATCACCACCCGGCTGCGGCACCCCACGCAGATGAGCCGGGCTGAACGGGCGGAGCCCGCGCCCTGACGGCGTGAAGGCCAGTTGCAGGTTCAGCAGGTCCGCCGCCGCGACCGTTGACGGGCCGATCCGCCAGTTTGCGGGCAGGCCGACGTCGCTTTCACTGATGGCGATCGGGGTCACGGCGGCATTCAGCACCACCACCCGCGCGCCTGCCGCAGCGGGGTTAGCGATCGAACTCTCGGTGCCGAACTGGCCGCGCAACAGGTGGGTCAGCCTCCAGCGCCCGGGGCTTTGCAGGGATGCTGTGCCGAACTGGACGATTTCCCAAATGCCGGAGGCGGTTTCGATGGCGAGGGGATTGGCCCCGGCCAGCAGCGCCTCGTCGTCCAGGCTGGCGAACGAGCCCGAAGCCACATCGACCCAAAGCTCGTTGCCGTTGTCAAACCGCCAAACTGGACCCGCATAGAAGTCGAATGCCAGCGTGCCGATCCGCGCAGGCTGGCCGACCGTGCCCAGCGCCGAAAACCCGTCATTCGATGGGCTACGCCAGATCAGTGCCGATCCATACCACGGGACGGCAAAGACTGCGGCATAGGGGCGGTGCGCCGGGATATCGTCAGCAAGCTGCGGCAGGTTCATCAAGATCGCCGCCGGTGGGCCGAACACTGTCGGGGCGATGAAGGCAGGCGTGCGCTCCGGCCCCGGTGGCAGGTCATAAAGCGTCTGATCGGTGCGCTTGGCCTCAATGCGCCGCGCGCCGCCGTCGGTGATCCGGGCCAACACATAATCCGGCGTCCGGCCATCATGTTCCAGTCGGATCACATCGGTCGGGTCCAGCGCGAGGCGCGAGGGTGGCAGGGCAAAGGCAGCGTCCTCGCGCCCGACCCATTCCTCATAGAGTGCCCGGCGGGCGGCACGATCAGCCAGTGCGGCGGGATAGACGATCGGGAATTGCTCTGTCCGCACCCGGGCGGTGTCGACGGTGATCCGCCGCGCCTCGACCGACAGCGCGCCATAATCTTCGTCCGACATCAGCAACCGCCACTTCAGCGCGCGGGGCAATTCGGTCTCTTGCGCCCGGGTGAAGCTGATGTCCTCGGCATTGCGCTCGGTGATCACCAGCGTGTCGGCGGCGATCTGCGCCACGGCAGGGCGACCCCGTGGCACGAAGCGCAACTGACCGCCGGTCTCGACGACATCAAAGCCATAGAACTGTGCCAGCGGGGCGATCGAGGCCCGGGCGCTCTCGATCGCGGTAATGGCGTAGCCCGGCACCGTGGCCGCCAGTTGCGTCGCATCGATCAACGCGTCTGGCACGCCGCCGGTGCGGCAGAGCTCCCGGACCAGTTCCGCCAAACCACAGCCGCCGATCCGGCCAGTCAGCCAATGGCCCAGCCGATAGTTGTCGATGTCGGACCAAACGTCCGAGCGCACCGGGAAGGCCGGGTAAGGCCGGGCATCCCATGTCGAGATGGCGATCTCAGAAGTGTCGATCATCTGGCCCGGATAGACGCTGGAAGCCGGGTTTTTCGTCGCGTCGTTCCAATAGGGATAAAGCGCCTCGATGTAGCGGCGCTGCACCAGATCATCCTGATACCCCCGAGAAAGGTAGGGGAGGAAGGATTCCGAGGATTTGGGATCATAGAACACATTCGGCTGGTTGGTGCCGCGATCGACCGCAGGCGCCCCGGCCTCGGTAAAGCGGACCCGTTTCGATTGCGGCACCCAAGGAGTGGGCGATCCGCTTTGCACCCCGCCGGGCCGGTTGAAATGCTGGTTCTGCCACCAGCTGCGAATATCCTTGGACCGAAAAACCCATGGCTTGCCATAGACGCCGTCGGTGACCGGGGTGCGCACCTGTGCGGCACGATCGGAATCCGAGGCATAGAACCAGTCGAACCCTTCGCCGCCTTCGATGTTGGATTGCAGATAGGGCAGGTCATAGATCGCGGGCCAGCCTGCCAGGGCATCAAGGTGCTGATCGCCATCGCGCCAATCCGACAGCGGCATATAGTTGTCGATGCCGACGAAGTCGGTATTGGCATCGGCCCAGAGCGGATCGAGGTGGAAGGACAGATCGTTTGTACCATCCTGCGGCTGGTGGCCGAAATATTCCGACCAGTCGGCGGCATAGCTGAGCTTGGTGCCCAATCCCAAGACCGACCGGCATGCTGCGGCGAGGCTTTGCAGGGATGTGACGGCCGGATAGCTGCTGGCGCCCGATCGGATCTGGGTCAACCCGCGCAACTCGCTGCCGATCAGGAATGCATCGACACCACCGGCCGCCACACAGAGGTGCGCGTAGTGCAGCATCATCCGGCGCAGGCCCCAGTCGGAAGGCGATCCGGTCCAGGACACCGTCGTGCCCGACACCGCGAAATTGCCAGGGGCGGCCGTGCCAAAGAACGCCGACACCTGACCGGCCGCTGCAGCGGTCTTGTCGACCGTGCCCGCAAACCCTGCGGCGGGCGTGCAGGTGATCCGGCCCCGCCAAGGGTATTTCGGCTGGCCCAGCCCTGCTGCATTGTTCGAATAGGGGTTCGGCAGTGTGTTTGGCTCGGGCACATCCATCAACAAGAACGGATAGAACGTCACCCGGAACCCGCGGGATTTCAGTTCCTGAATGGCCTGCACGACCGAGAAGTCGCTGGGCGTTCCGCCATAGGCCGGGCTGCCGCTGATTTGTGAAACCACATAGGCGGCGGACCGTGCCACACCATTCACCAGCCAGAGCTTTGGCGCAGTAACCTTGCTTGCCGTTTCCACGCCCGGCCTGATCTGGCAGTTGCCCGCCCGCAGATCGGTGCCGAACCATGCCACGACCAGCGACACCGATCTGCAATTCGGGGCCGTGGCCTCCAGTTGATCCAGCGAGGTCAGGAAATCGCACTGCCCGCCGGTCGAATTGACGTTCTCGGGGAGGACCGCGCCGCCGCTTACCGCGCGCGTGATCGGTTCGGTGGCATAAATGAACTCGCCCGAGGACGGGATCATGTTCACCGCCGTCAACAACTGCTCGGCGCTGTCGGGCTCCTCGCTGGGCCGGTAGACCTCGAAGGAGAGCTACGGCAGCCGGTTACCAAACGTCGCGAGAGGCAGGTTCTCGAAGACGATATAGGCCGTGCCGCGATAGGCCGGGGCAAGACCTGCACCCATCGTGGCCTCTATGAACGGATCGGGCATCTGGGTTTCCGTGCCGCGGTGCAGCCGCCAGATAGCGCCGGGCACATCGAAGGGGCTGCCGTCGGCCCAGATACGGCCAATCCCGCCGATCGGTCCCGTGGCGATCGCCACGGCGATGCTCGCAAAATAGCTGTATTCTTCGACAACAACCCCGCCACCGCCGCCCTTGCCGCCACCGCCCTGGCGGGTCTCGGAATAGACCTCGCGGAAATCCGTCGCCCAGATGATGTTGCCGCCGACCCGCATCCGCCCATAGACCCTCGGGATTACCGCGCCTTCGGTAGCGCTGGTGACACGCAATTCATCCAGCCGCGCGCCCTCCTGCCGCTGGTCAGGGGTCAGCGAAGCGATGATCCGAGAGTCAATGGCGGTGCCGATCAGCGAACCAATGCCGCCGCCGATCACGGCCCCGGAGAGACCAAGGATGGTGCCGCCAAAGCCCGCGCCAAGGGCGGAGCCGATGCCGCCGAGAATGATTGCTGCCATAGGCGTTACTCCGGATAGTGGAAGGAAAATGCCGCTTTGCGTGCCCAGATCGGGCTCCACGGCTCTTCAATGACGCCCGCACCCTCATAGGCGTGGATCAGCCCGCTTTCGCTGCGAATACCGCAGTGCTTGGCGGGCGCGCCTCGGGCCATGCGGAACAGGATCAGCGCGCCGGGTCCGGCTTCGATCACCGGGATTTCCAGCAGGAAGCGCCGCGCGGCCTTGGCCAGAACTTCCTCGCCGCCCGCCTCACCCCAGTCGCGGATGTATGGCGGCGGCGTCACCGGCTCGGGCCCGTGCAAATCGCGCCAGACGCCGCGGGCAATGCCGAGACAATCGCAACCGGCACCGAGAACGCTGGCCCGATGCACATAAGGCGTGCCAAGCCAGAACCGCGCAGCAGCGATCACCCGTTCGGCAGGTGTGCTGGTCATAGCGGCTGCCCCGTGCTGCCATCGCCACGCGTCGGATAGCGCACGATTGTGTCGTCGCCCGGGATCGATGAAAAGCCGCGGAAGTTCACGCCATTGCCGAACTTGGCACCACAGGTTGCGAACTGCTTGTCGCAGCCCGCTTGGATGAAAAACCCGTCGCCCGGGGCAATCGCGCGTACCGGTGCTTCGATCAGAGTGATTTTTGCCGCCCCGGCCGAGACGGAATGGATCGACACCTCGGCCCGCCGCCCGGCATTGGCGCCACTGGTCCATTCCGCCCGGCCCAGCGCGAACCAGTTTGCAGCAAAGCCACCGAGAGCGGATGTAGTGAATGTGCGATCGCCGGACACCGCCGCCACCGAACCACTGCCCGAATAACTCGGCACCGCCAGATTGACGCCGCAGCGCGCATCGCCAAGTTCTGCATCACAGTAATATTGGTAGGTCCGTCCGACCGGCTGATTGAGGAAATGCGTCAACGACCGCACCTCGGCCACGAACACCTGCTTGCCGCGCCTGATCTGGCCGAGATTGCCACGCCGCATCAGCACCCGCTGCGCCACATTCTCCCAGTTCACCCGCCAGACCTCGATCGCGGCATTGTCCCAGCGACCGTCCAGAATATCGGTCTCGGTGATCCGGTCCGAGCGTAAGGCACCTTCGGCATCCTGCCCGTCGACAGAAAAATCGGCACTGGCACGGATTTCAGAGGCGGCAAAACCGGTGTCGGGCTCGTAATTGGTGCCCGCGATTTCCAGCGCGCGATCATGGTCGGTGAAGCCGAACACCGCGCCATCGCCACGCTGAATGCGCCAGCACCACGCCAGCGTGGTGGTGCCATCGTAGAGATGGGCCTGCATGCCGAGAGGGAGGGATTTCATTCGGGGTGATCCGTTTCCATAAAAGTGGTTGGCGCGGCCCCGATTTTCAGGGTGCGTCGGGATTGATTTGTAAAGCACTTGTCTTTACATAAGAGGTCAGTTCAGAGCAGGAGGACTCATCGTGGTTGCAGCAATCCAGAAAGACGACGCCCAGCGCCGGTCGCTGATCAATCTTCGCGTGACCCCTCGGGATCGCGATCTGATCGACCGCGCGGCGGCAACGCTCGGCAAGAACCGCTCCGAATTCATGATGGATGCCACGCGGATGGCGGCCGAAGATGCGCTTCTCGACCGCACCGCATTCCGTCTTGATGCAGAGCGATTTAGCGCCTTCATGGCGCAACTTGACGCCCCGCCCGCGCCGAACGCGGCGCTGCGTAAACTCCTCGCTACCCCGGCACCGTGGGACAAGTGAGCGACGCACCCAAATCCCTGCGCGCGCCGGAACCTCTGAACGACGCGCATCAACTCGATGCGTTTACGTCCGGCGCGCCCACCCTTGATGGCTGGCTGCAGCGCAAAGCCCGCGCCAATCAGGTGTCGGGCGCATCCCGGACCTATGTGGTCTGCCGCGGCGATCAGGTGGTCGGCTTTTATGCCGTTGCTGCAGGATCGGTCAGCCACGACCTTTTGCCGCGTAAACTCAAGCAAAACATGCCCGATCCGATCCCGGTGATCGTTCTGGGCAGGTTGGCGATCGATCTGTCGGAGCAGGGAAACGGCCTTGGCCGCGCGTTGCTGCGTGACGCCATCCTGCGGGTCTCCGCTGCGGCCCATGAAGTAGGCATTGCGGCGATTCTGGTCCACGCGCTGAATGATCGCGCCAAAGCCTTCTATATCGGCTGTGGTTTTGCTGAAACAACGGCAGAGCCGATGACCCTGATCGCCCGTATTGCCGATATCAAAGCGTTGCTGGGCGAGGCCTGAGAGGTTCATCGACGCACCTCTATGAGGGGAATGGATGTGATCGAGCCCAGCCTCTCGAAGTCGAGGGTGATGTCCAACGTGTCAGTGTCGAAACGCACCGGCACGTCGAACTCAAAGCCCGTGACCTGCCCCCCGGAAACGCCTTCGCTTTAATGTAGAGTCTGCCCAACCCTGAAGGAGCAGACGAATGCGAAAGAGCCGTTTCACCGAGACGCAGATCATCGGCATGATCAAGGAGCAGGAAGCC
>Ga0210044_10011928_pt1 | contig 10036 bp, 9 predicted proteins | sample CryGey13umfilter_2_FD_183959 | JGI IMG/M metagenome (GOLD analysis project Ga0210044, IMG submission 183959) | Groundwater microbial communities from aquifer in Utah, USA - Crystal Geyser 4/9/14 3 um filter (SPAdes) (version 2) | ecosystem: Environmental > Aquatic > Deep subsurface > Groundwater...
CTGTCAAAGCCTGCGACGTAAAGAAGTGTTCGGAAGGATGTCGCAAGATGAGAAGCTGACAGGGGAGCCCTACCCGCCAAGGGGCGCCTCAAGCGGATTCTTGGAGGCTGAAATGCATCAGCAGAGCAACGAAGCTCAATCGACGAGACGAGAGTTGTTGGGCAAGAGCATCGGTTTTGCCGCCGCGGTTGCGAGTGTCCCATCTCTAGTGACTGGATTCGAGTCCAACCCAGTGCCGCCCGAACCCAGCGCCGTGGTGACCGACTTCGTGTTCTCTCAGTACCAGCGCGCATGGGCCCACCGGTCTGACCCGGATCCGAATCCCGATCTGCTCTATTCGGTAGCCGATGCGACGGACCTCCTCTTTGGTCACTATCAAGAGATTGGCTTCAATCAAGAGCTTGAGAGACAGCTTCGTGAAGACGCAAACGCGGCCATCAACTATTCACCGACGCCGATCGACATGGCGGCCACTCTTACGATTCTCGAGGAGCACGGGATCGAGATCCTCCCAGCCGAGTACATGGCCATCTTTCCAGCGCCGGAAACGCGGGCTGCCAGCGCACAACTGGTGCTCGGTCAGGGAATCCTCGCGACGGCGGCGAATCTGACAGCGCTCATCCGAAACAAGGCTCAGCAAATGGCTGGACAGAAACCCAGCCCTTTGCCGGACTCGTGGGGGCTCTGTGCGGGGCTCACGATCATCATGGGTCTTCTCGCCCTGGGCTGCATTTTTGGTGGGATTGGCTTTTGTGTTGCGGGTGCTCTACTGCTTATGGCTTACGGAGTTCTCATGGCGTTTGATATCTGCTAGGGGGCAGTGATGAAATCGTCTTGGCAAAGACCATTGGTCTGGTTTGACTACCGGGAGAGTTTCCCGCGCGTGATGGTCTGGCTTGTGACCGGCGCGGCTGTGTTATTCCTCGGCAACCTCGTGAAGATTGGCGCGAATGATGGGCTGACTCTTCGCCTGCTCGCGGCGGGCATCGTACTCATCGGGGGGTGGTTTGCCTACTGGCGATTGCAGCGCAGGGTACGGGCGGACAAGGCGAGCTTGACTTTAGCGACGGCTCTCGCCTTGTTCTGGCTTATCGCAGTTGCACAGTTCATCGGCAGCCTCCGCGCTGGCATCGGGAGATAGGTGAACTCGCCCCCCGGGGTGTTGGGCGGGAAGCAGGCGCTGTGAGGACGCGCCCCCAACTCCCCTTGGCACTGATCTACTGCTTCGTAACTCTTGCGCGCCGCGCCACAAACTCAGGCACCACTGTTCTTGCCGAGAAGCGACGCCTTGTCTCCATCGAGTTGCGGGCCTAGCCCGCGCCAGGATGACGCCTACTCCGGAGACCAAACGCCGCGCGTGTTAGAATCCGGCGCCGCGGTTGCGGCCGGAGGGTGCGATGCGTGGTTCATGGTTGGCAAGCCTTGCTGTAGCAGGGATTCTCGGCGCCTCGGTGGCCGTGGCGCAGCAGGATGCGGTGAAGATCGGCTTCGTCGATGTCGAGCGTGCGATCGCGATGATCGACGAAGGCAAGAACCAGGCTCGCGGCCTCGAAGAGTGGGCCAGGCCTCGGCAGGAAGAACTTGCCATGCTCGGCAAGGAAATCAACGACCTCCAAGGTGAGATTCAGAGCACCCGGGGCGTTGCATCCGAGGAACAGACCGCCGATCTCAATCGCAAGCTCATCTCGGCCCAGCGAGCCTTCGAGGACCGCCAACGAGTCTCCAAACGAGACTTCGAGGAAAAGCAGGAACAGATCCTCAAGGAGCTCGGTGGCAAGTTGCAGGAGGTCATCGCCACCTGGGCGGCAGCCAACAAATTCACGGTGGTGTTCATCCTCAAGGGCAACGATGTCGCCTACCTGGCGGCGTCGGCCGATGTGACGGACACGATCATCACGCTGTACAACGAGAAGCACCCGATCAAGGCGCCGGCCGCCGCGAAGTGAGCGGCGAAGCAACGCAGGGAGTGGAAACGTGGCTCGTCGATTGACTCGAAGGCAAATCAAGCAGGACGAACTCCTCACGCTGTTCGACCGCGGCATGGCGTGGATGGGCGGCAACTGGCGACAGGCCGCCGCCGTCATTGGCGGCGTTGCGGCCGTTGCGCTCCTCTGGTGGGGCATTACGGCGTACCTGTCGGCACGCAGCGGCGGGGCGTCGAAGGCGATGGCCGTGGCGCTGGATACCTATACCGCGCCCGTCGGCGTGGCGGCGCCGGCCGACGCCAAGGTCAAATTTACCACCGATACCGAGCGACTGGCCGCGTCTGAAAAGGCGTTCGAATCGATCCGGTCAAAGTACCGGTTTTCGCCGCAGGCAAAGTTGGCCGGGCTCTATCTGGCCCACATCCAGGCGGATCGGGGCGATGCCACCGGAGCCATCCGGTTGCTTGCCGAACTCGCCGCCAAGCGCTCCGACGATCCGGTCGTGCGTCTCGCCACCCTGGACCTGATGCGCATGCGCGCCGGCAAGGGTGAGGCGGCCCAGGTCGCCCGAGAACTCGAAGCGATGGTGGCGGGTACCGATATTCGCTTGCCTCGTGACCTTGCCTTGTACGAACTGGCTCGTGTCAACGAGCGGGATCACAAGAACGACGAGGCGGCGCGGCTCTATCGCAAGCTCGTGCAGGACTTCCCGGAATCGCCATACCGGGCGCCGGCGCAGCAGCGGCTGACCTCGCTGAGCTGACGGAGCCTGGCGCCGGAGTGGCGCAGACCGGTGCGGGGAGACGACAGTGGAGAATTTCGTCGAGGCGATTGCGAGAAAGCGCGACGGCCTGGAACTGACCCGGGCCGAGATCGACGGATTCGTCGGCGGCGCGGTCTCCGGCACTGTTCCTGACGAGCAACTCGCCGCAATGCTGATGGCGATCTGCATCCGCTCCATGACTGCAGCCGAGACCTCGCTGCTGGTCGATTCCATGTTGCAGTGGGGCGAGCGCTGGCAAATCGGCGTCCAGTTTCCAGATGCCGTCGACAAACATTCAACCGGCGGTGTCGGTGACAGTGTTTCGCTGGTGTTCGCACCGCTGGTGCGCTCGTGCGGAATCCCGGTCGTGATGATGGCCGGGGCCGGCCTCGGCCACACCCAGGGGACCCTCGATAAACTCGCGGCGATCCCGGGTTTCGCGACCGCCGGCAATCGCGAGGAGGCGGTCGCACGGCTGTCGTCGTGCGGCGTCGTCTTCGCCCGTCAAAGCGGGGAACTTTCCCCGGCCGACAAGAAGCTCTACCTGCTGCGCGATACGACGGGAACAGTGCCTTCTCTGCCGCTGATCACGGCCTCGATCATGTCGAAGAAGCTCGCGGTCGGGGCCGCGCGCCTCGTCCTCGACGTCAAGCAAGGGGCGGGCGCATTTTGCAAGACGGCCGCGATGGCGCGGGAGCTGGCGCGAGGACTGCACGGCGTCGGCGAGCACGCCGGAGTGGAGGTGCGGACCCTGATCAGCGACATGGAAGAGCCGCTCGGTGCCCGCCTCGGAACCGCCAGCGAGGTGCTCGCGTCGCTCGACGTCCTGCGCGGCGGCGGTGACCCGCGGTTGCGCGACATGACCGTGGAACTGGCGGTCGAGGCGCTAGTCCTGGCGGGTCGAAAGGCGGACGAGGCACGCAGTGAGTTGCTCGCCCGCCTACGAGACGGGTCGGCATTGCGGGCATGGGAGTCGATCGTGACGGCCCACGGGGGCAATCCCGACGCCGCTCGGTTGGTACGTCCGCGGCGGCGGGCCATGGCAGTAGCAACGCGCTCCGGCTTCGTCACCGCGGTTGCCGCCGAAACGCTCGGCTGGATCGCGGTCGCCCTCGGCGCCGGGCGGCGTTTTCAGGGTGATGAAATCGATTTCGCCGCCGGCGTCACGGTGCACGCTCGGATCGGCGACCGGGTCGAGGAGGGGCAATCGGTTGCCACGCTCGAACTGGGCATACGCGACGTCGACCTCGATGTCGAAGTCGCGAGGGCGGCTGGTGCGTTCGCGATCGGCGAGGAAGTTCCACCGGTCCGGCCCTTGATTTGCGAGCGGCTGGGAGTCCGGTAGTTTCTTGCTGTACCGCTTTGACGAGGTGCGCGTCGCGTTCGCCGGCCGCGAGGTGTTGCGCTCGGTTAGCTTCCAGCACAATCCAGGTGAAAAGCTGGTCCTGCTTGGCAGCAATGGCTGTGGCAAGACGACCCTGGTGCGCACCCTCGTCGGGGAGCAGGATGTCGACTCCGGGTCGGTGAGCCGGGCCCGCGGCCTGACGTTTTCCTTTCTCGAACAGCGGCTCGACATCACTCCCTTTGAGACGGTGCTTGATTTCTGCCTGGGGGCTTTTGCGCGCCTGGGCGAAGTTGAGGCGGAGCTGGCCGCGGTCCAGAGCAGGCTCGGCCACGGCGATGCAGTCGTCGAGAAACGATTTCACGATCTCCAGGAGGAGTTCGAGCGGCTCGACGGCTATCGGGCGCGACCCCGTGCCGAGGCAGCGCTGATCGGGCTCGGGATCAGGGCGGAGTTGCACACGCGGACGCTCGACGCACTTTCGGGCGGGGAGCGAACCCGGGTTGCGCTCGCGCGGACACTGCTCGCACCCGCCGATCTGTTAGTTCTCGACGAGCCGACCAACCACCTCGACCTGCTCGGGGCGGAATTTCTTGGCGCAGCCCTGGCGGCACGCGATGGCGCGCTGCTGCTCGTGACCCATGACCGCGATCTCGTCGACCGGGTCGGTGGCGAGATCCTGGACATGCACGCCGGGCGAGTTGAGCGCTACCCGGCCGGCTACGCGCGCTATCGCCGAGAGCGCGAGGCGCGCCGGGCGCAGCGCCGCAAGGCGTGGGAACTGCAGCAGGCGGAAATCGCCCGTCAGGAGGAGTTCATTCGCCGCAACATGGCGGGGCAAAACACCAAGCAGGCCCAGTCGCGGCAGAAGCTGCTCGCTCGAGTCGAGCGCCTCGCAGCCCCGGAAACCGACCAGCCACCTCTTCGCCTGCGCTGGCCGGGATCGGCCCGCTCCGGCGAGCGGGTCCTGGACGTCGAGGAAGTCGTCGTCGGCTGGGACGCACCGCTTTTGCGCGGCGTTTCGTTGAGCCTCCGGCGGGGCGAGCGGTTGGCCGTGATCGGGCGCAACGGCGCCGGCAAGACCACGATCCTCCACACTCTCGCCGGACGAATTCCCGCACTGGGCGGCCGTCTGCGGTTCGGAACCGGAGTGGTGCCGGGCTGGTACGACCAGGAGAACGCCGAGGTGACGCCCGGCATGAGTGTTCTTGCCGTTCTCAATGAGGCCCGTCCCGACTGGTCGCTGGCTGAGGCACGAGCGTGGGGCGGGCGTTTCGGCTTTTCTGGCGAGGCGGCCGACGCCGACACCGCATCCCTGTCCGGCGGCGAGCGGGCCCGGCTGGCGCTGGCGCGTCTCATCGCGCTGGCCCCCAACCTGATGATTCTCGACGAACCGACCAACCACCTCGACGTCGTGACGTGCGAGGTGCTCGAATCCGCGCTCGCCGACTTTCCTGGAGCGGCGGTCATTGTCAGCCACGATCGGCGGCTGCTCGAACGCGTCGCGACCCATGTGCTGCTCATCGAGGGCGACGGCGCAACCGCGCTGAACAGCGTTGCGGATGCGTTTTCCCGCCTGGGCCTGGCTCCGGCGGTCCCGTCTCAGGGGCGCGAAGAGAGCATCCATGCCCCACGACGCAGCGCACTGGAAGAGGAACGCCGCCGGCTGCGCCGGGACGGGGGCAGGGCACGGGAGGTGGCCGACGAACTGGGTGCTGCGGTCGAGGCGTCGGAACTACGACTCCGGGAGATCGACGCGCTGCTGTGTGAGCGGGAGGTGTTTTCCGCTCCGCAACGTGCCCAAGGACTCGCCCGGGAGGCTGAGATCCTGCGCGAGGACTGCGCCACCCTGTTCGACGAGTGGACCGCCGCCGAGGAGGACGCAACTGCCCTTGAACGGCGGCTGGTCGAGCTCGACGGCGAAGACTGAGCCCGGAAACCTCGTCGCGATTTCCGGGCCGAGTGCCGCCGATCCGGCCTGGACTGCTGATTCGTCGAATCCCTACAGGACGGCCTCCAGCGGAGCCAGTTCCGCGGCGCGGATCGCGACCGAGCGCGCCGTGACCTGGGGCAGAACGCGGTACGCAAAGTGAATGGCCGACAGCACCTTGTTGTGCAGGAAGGCGGCTTCCTCGTTCTCGCTGATGAGAGAACGCAGCCCGCGACGGTCGTCGGCTTTGATGCCACGTTCGGCGAGGATGGCCTGGAGCTTGGTTCGGGCAATCACCGCCTGATCGAGCAGGAAGTGGGCGCCGAGCACGTCGCCGATCGAATCGAGCATGGGCACCGCGTTCATGACCATGATGGCGGGGCCGTCGGGACGCTTGGTGACCATCTTCGAAATGTCGTCGATCTGCTTGAGCGCGGCGGCGAGCATCCAAGCCGGTTCCCCGAACTGTGGATCGTCCTTGAGACTCTTGAAGGTATGCTCCGCCATGCCGAGGAGTTCGCGGATCGCCTGGCCGTTGCGGGCAGGCAGTTTGCGGGCGACCAGGTCGAGGGCCTGGATGCCGTTGGTGCCCTCGTAAATCGAGGCGATCTTGGCATCCCGCAGGTACTGCTCGGCCGGGTACTCCCTGGTGTAGCCATAGCCGCCAAAGACCTGCAGGCACCACTCAGTGACCCGAAATCCCCAATCCGAAGCCCACGCCTTGCAGATCGGCGTCAGGACCTCGACCCAGGACTGGTAGCGGTCGCGCTCTTCGCCCTCTGTGACGTTGGTCCTGTCGATGTAGAAGGACGTTTGGAGCAGGAGAGCCCGCATCGCCTGGACGTAGGCGCCGGAGGTGAAGAGCATGCGCCGGACGTCGGGATGCTCGACGATCGCGACTGGCTGGGCATCGTGTTCCTTCATCTTCGTCCAGTGCCGGCTCTGCAGCCGGGTCCGGGCGTAGGCGAGGGCGGCCTGATGAGCGGCGCCGGCGAGGGCCTCACCCTGCAGGCCGACCTCGATGCGCGCCGGGTTCATCATGTGAAACATCAGTTTCATCCCGTGGCACTCTTCGCCGAGGAGGAATCCTTCGCATGTGTCGTTGGCGCCAAACACCATGACGCAGGTCGGAGAGCCGTGGATGCCGAGCTTCTCCTCGATCCGCGAACACGCGACGTCGTTGGCCGGGCCGGTCGAGCCGTCGGCATTGACCCTGAACTTGGGCACGATAAACAACGACAATCCGGAGGTTCCGGCCGGAGCTCCCGGAGTCCGCGCCAGGACCGCATGGATGATGTTGGGGGTGAGGTCGTGATCGCCGGCGGTAATGAAGATCTTCTCGCCCTGGATCAGGTAGCGGCCATCGGGCTGTTTGACGGCCCGAGTCGTGGCGGCGCCGACGTCGGAGCCGGCTTGCGCCTCGGTCAAGCACATCGTGCCGCACCACTCACCCGAGTACATGCGCGCGCAGAACAGCGCCCGCATTTCGTCCGTGCCGAACTTCTCGACCAGATAGGCGGTGCCGCGGGTTAACAGGGTCGTCAGTGAAAGCGACATGTTGGCGCCGAAGAAAAATTCGTTGACGGCGGTCCCGACTACGTCGGGTAGTCCCATTCCACCAAATTCGGGGGAGTTGATGCAGCCTACCCAGCCGCCCTCTCGGATCTTTTCGTAGACCCCATGGAACGATGCCGGCAGGGTGACGTGACCATCGCTGAAAAGAGCCCCGATGCGGTCGCCGTCGGCGTTAGCCGGTGCAAGCTGCTCGCTGGCGAGGCGCACGGCTTCGTCGAGCACCATCTCGGCGTCAGCTCGCTCCCACTGCGAATATCGCGGATGGGCAAAGAGCGTATCGCTGCCCAACCAGTCGAACACCTGAAACTTGACGTCGCGTAGATCGACCGTGTAGTCCATGGCTCCTCCTGGGGCGTTCTCGATTCAGTGAGCAACACTACGCGGCCATTGTCACGTAATGGCCACCGTTGCGCAAGCCTGACCGCGCGAGGACCGATTTCACCTAGCCTCGGCCGCGACCGGCGGCGGATCTGGTAAGGTTTCCAATCGGGTCTGGCGGTTGACCCCGGAGGAACGATGACGCGAGCGAGGGCGGTCGTGACGGGTGGTGCGGGGTTCCTAGGTTCGCACCTGTGCGAGCGGCTGCTCGGCGAGGCAATCGACGTAATCTGCATCGACAACCTCCTGACCGGGAGTCTGGCCAACGTCGAGCACCTCTTCGGCCGGCCCGGTTTCGTATTCGAGCGCTATGACGTGACCAATCACATCCACGTCCCTGGGCGGGTCGACTTCGTACTCCACTTTGCCTCGCCAGCCTCGCCGATCGACTATCTCGAACTGCCGATCCAGACGTTGAAGGTGGGATCGCTCGGCACTCACAAGGCGCTTGGGCTGGCCAAGGCCAAGGGTGCGCGGTTCCTGCTTGCATCGACCTCCGAGGTGTATGGCGATCCTCTCATCCATCCCCAACCCGAGGAGTATTGGGGGAACGTCAATCCGGTCGGGCCCAGGGGTGTGTATGACGAGGCGAAGCGGTTTGCCGAGGCGTTGACGATGGCCTACCAGCGCTACCACGGGGTCCACACTCGGATCGTACGGATCTTCAATACCTACGGGCCGCGCATGCGGGCGCGCGATGGCCGCGTGGTGCCGGCGTTCATCGGCCAGGCACTCGACGGTGAGCCGCTGACCGTCTTCGGCGACGGTAGCCAGACGCGTTCTTTCTGCTACGTGGACGACCTGATCGAAGGCATCATCCGGCTGCTCTTCTCCGAAATCGCCGATCCGGTCAACATCGGCAACCCGGCCGAGATGACGGTCCTGCAGTTCGCGAGGGAGATCAAGCGGCTGACCGGCAGCAGTGCGGAAATCGAATTTCGACCGCTACCGGTCGATGATCCCAAGGTGCGCCAACCCGACATCTCGTTTGCCCGGACCCGCCTCGGCTGGTCGCCCAAGGTTGCGCTGGAAACCGGCCTCATTCGCACCATCGAGTACTTCCGATCACTTCGTCAACCGGCGTGACGCGCCAGCCGGCGGCGGCGGTGGGTGCGGATGAATCGCACCAGGATGAGGTACGTCAGCCCCGCGCCGATCAGCGCAAACAAGCTGGCACCCACGCCCCACGTGATCATCAGGTTGCGCAGGGCGGTCGTCTCGGTGCGCCAGTTCGCCGGTTCGAGGAGCAATTCCGCGCCTTGGCCGGGAGCCGGGACGAGACCGGTGAGGTTGCGACCGAGCAAGACCGCCGCCGGCAGGTAAACCGGCATCGTCCATGGGTTGATGATGAGCGTACCGAGCAGGACATCGATCTTGTTGAGTCGGAAGGCGAAGGCGGCAAGCAAGGCGATGACGGTGTGCAGTCCAAGCAGGGGCGAGAGACCGATTCCAACCCCGAGCGTCCATGCCGCCGCGAGCCGTTCGGGGGGCTCGTTGAGCCCGATGATCTGGCGCAACCGGTCGCGAAATCTTTCAACGAGCGTCGTCATGAGCCTGTCGCGGTCGTCTCCGGAGCTGTCCGGAGCGCGAGTCCAAGCACATCTTCGCCACGATCGATCAGGTGTACGGTGAGTTGCCGGCGCAGGGGCGCCGGGAGCTCCGAGAGGTCGCGTTCGTTTTCGCGCGGGATACACACCTCGCGAATGCCGGCGCGCAACGCCGCAAGCAGTTTTTCCTTGATGCCACCGACCGGCAGGACCTGGCCGCGCAGCGTGATCTCGCCAGTCATCGCGAGATCGTGGCGGATCGCCACCGAGCTGGCCGCCGACGCGAGCGCGCACAGCACGGTGACCCCTGCCGACGGACCATCCTTGGGCGTGGCGCCGGCCGGTACGTGGATGTGGAATGCGTGCTCGTCGAACCAGGCCGGTGCGATGGCAAACGACGCCGCGTTGGCCCGCAAGAAGGACAGAGCGGCTTGCGCCGATTCCTTCATCACGTCGCCGAGGGAACCGGTGAGGCGGAGGTCGCCCTTGCCCGGCAGGGCGAGCGCCTCGACGTGAAGAATGTCGCCGCCGACCGGTGTCCAGGCCAAGCCGGTGGCGACCCCGACCCGGTCCTGG
>Ga0210044_10011931_pt1 | contig 10035 bp, 13 predicted proteins | sample CryGey13umfilter_2_FD_183959 | JGI IMG/M metagenome (GOLD analysis project Ga0210044, IMG submission 183959) | Groundwater microbial communities from aquifer in Utah, USA - Crystal Geyser 4/9/14 3 um filter (SPAdes) (version 2) | ecosystem: Environmental > Aquatic > Deep subsurface >...
ACCACTTCCTGCGCTAGTTTCGTAATCAACAAAATGCAGTATCTTACAAAGCAGGAGAAGATACCTTTATGCTGAAGTTGTTGCCAATTGCCGTTGCATTGGAATTGATAAGCGGAATTTGTGCTTCATCTTCCAGACAGCCACCACATGGTCCCATACCGGCAGCACCAAAGCCGCTATAACCATCCACAGTCACATCATCAACAAATGATGTTGCCGAGATATTCGCATAGGAGAACTGTGAAACATCAGCGATCATAAAGGCATCATCAGGCGAAAAAGCCGCCAGATCTATGCTCATATTATTACCCATCGCTGTTGCCTGACTGTCAACACTGGCATTCAGAATGCTGCTCACTGTAGAATCAGCAGACACGGATGCTGGTGTAATCGTTCCCAAAGATGCGGCAAGAACAAGACTGCTCAGAGCACTGGTATGTGTATTGCCAGTTCCATCAGATTCAAACAATCCAGCCAGTTCTCCATCTACAGAGCCAGCCTCTCCTATTCCACCAAACAAATATTGTGCATCATGCAGCTCCAGAGAAACAGAACTTTCAATATTCTGGTTATTTCCGACAGCCGTAGCAACGCTTGCTACTTTAGGCAAATCAATTGCATCACGTTCCCCGATTGGAATAGGAGCAGGAGCTGGTGCAGGATTTGTATCTTCCAGATCAAATGTAAGGTAGATTTTTTCCTTGTTGTTATCAACATGGCCGAAAGCATTTGACAATTCAAGACCGGTATCATCCCCATTCAGAAGCTTGACGCTTGTGATCGGGTTATTTTCCAGGTTGTCATCATAACGTGCTTTCAGATCCAACGTCAATGTGCCAGGACCAGGAGCAGGTGCAGGCTCACCAGCTTCTCCGGGAGGGTTGTTCGTAATGTTGGAAACGGTCGAACTTGCCGTTACATCACCGATATGCATCTGGATTTTTTCCAGTTCAACCATACCTGTCGGTGCAACATCAATATTAACATTGACCTCTTTCAGAACATTTTCTTCAACATTTTTATTCCATGCCCAGTGTAGTTCTTCAAAAGCCATTGCCGGTTTTGCGACTGTTCCCAGTCCCATCACGACAACTGCCGCTGAGGCCAGAAGGAGCGATTTACGAGTTAAAGTTTTCATCATGTTTTCCTTTGTTTGTAGTTTCAGTTAGAGAATCTCCCGTAGAAATGCCTGCAGGATTTTCCTTAGGTTTTAGCTGCTCTAGATACGCGTCCATATCGCTGGTCTCCACGAGGCTGCAGCTCTCTTCCACGGGAAGGCCAATAAAGTCCGTCATGATCTGGTACACAGCCATTTCAACAACGGATCTGACACCAAGCTGAAGCGGATCATTCCGTATCATCCCGGCATCAAATTCGAGTAAAGTATCTCCAAAGAAGCGGAAAACATTGGCTTCCACCTCATAACCATAAATTTGTTTTTGTAAGCTTGAGACATAGCGGATTCTAAAGTTTTTCGAATCAACCACACGCAAATCCAGCGCCACATTAATCACAACCATTCGAGCGCCACCACCAATGCCTTTGACAAATAGCTGGGTTCCGCCACTGACAATATTGTAGTTGAGCTCCGTCAACGCGCCGACAAGAATAAAATCACTGGCAGGAAGTTTGCCGTAGTCTTCCACTCTTCGTGAGAGGCGGTTCTGTTCCGACAACCGTATTTCAGCCAGTGGAATCCTCAGATCAAGACGCTCGACCTGATACGCTTTTTTCGATTTATCCAGAGCACTGATCACCATTTCAGAGACCCCTTGTGTCAAGGCATGTCCACTTCCGTTCGTATCATTATTGAATTGCCCTGTTTTATCTGCCACTTCTCCCACAGCAAAAGTAGGAAGATTTACGGCGTTTATTTTCCCCAGACCCTGTAGACACTGGGTATAAGGCGTATCATTATTCGTTACAGGAAAATTAAAAGATGGACGTACACCAGTTTCAGAAGACGGCCCCATAGCACAGCTTGTTAAAAGCATCGCCTGCATTGCCATTGCCAATATTGTTTTATGTTTCATTTCGCACTCCATATTTTTTTGCGTATGGCCGAGCCATGAGCACAAAAGTTTTTTTCAGACTGTCGATTGAACTACCCTGATTTCTTTCAAAATAACAGGATGCATGAGGAGTATTTGAGGAGGCAGGAGAGTTACTATTTTTGCATTGTCAGCTTCTTATGGAGTAACACTTTTGATAATTTTGACTACTCGGTAGTAGTCTCCTCCATAGTCATTGTAAAACAGGCCAAAATCACGATATGAGTCTGATAGAAGAACTTGTTTCCAAGATTACACTGGAGGATAAAATGGCTCATAGAATAAAAACAATATCAATAGTTTCTGCGGCAACCCTTATGATACTGGCAATGATTGGAACAGCCGGCGCACAACTGGACAATAGACCATTTTCATTTAAAAATTCTCCAACGGGGTCGCCAGGTATGAGCACAGGCGGCAAACAGGCTATTATCAATGAAAAACTTTTTGATAGTACCCCTGAAAATCTCCAGCGCGGGAGCAATGGTGTTCTGGTCGATGTGGTAGAAGGGCCGGGACACACCGCTATTGTTTTCAAACATGGGACCAATAGTAGCCTGCCCGGATTTCGTGGTTCCAGTTTCCGGGGGGATAATGCGCTCATGCAGGTTGGCATATTTAACCCTTATTTTGGACAGTTACACGATAATAGCAGTTATGGAACTTATAGTTATTCCCAATTCCAGACGTCGGCGCTTATTAATAGCTGGACAGCCAGTGTCATGTCTGGAAATACAGCACCACCATACTACGGTAATAATCCGGTAGATTCATGGACGGGCTATGTCCAGAATCTGAATAAAGAATAATTATAAATTTCCTGTTTGATGGAAATGTGGCTCCTGAATGATAAGGCCTTTATTCACAGCCCACACAGCAGCCTGCGTACGGTTTGATAAATCAAGTTTACGCAAAACGGTTTTGATATGTACCTTGACTGTTGCTTCTGTAATATCAAGAACTCTGGCAATTTGCTTGTTTGTATCTCCTCCTGCCAGATATTTTAAAACCTGAACCTCACGGGAGGACAAGCTATGAACAGGAGCGACTATGTTTGTTTTTTCATTTCCACCTGTTTGCTTTGCCAGTATCTCCAATAAAATTGTCGGAAATACTTTTTCACCTGCCATCATCATATTCAAAGATCCTATCAATGCAGGAGGTGTCATATTTCGCAAAAGACAGCCATCAACGCCTGCTTCAAAAAAAGATATCACACGCTGCCAGTCTGTCTCTGTGTTCAAAGTTGCAATCCGGCTGTTTTTGAAAACTTTTCTTATATCCAGAATTATTGTTTCAATATCATGAATATTCTCTTCTATTCCTATCATCACCAGATCAATTTCATCCTGAATTTTCTGTAATTGAGACAATGCAGGAAAATCAGAATATGAGCAGGAAATATGAAAGTTTGTGTCTTCTAAAAAACTTTTAATACCGGCTCTAAAAAAAGCATTTTTTTCTATCAAACAGATTGAAATTGAAGACATAGGGTCATCTCCTTTTTTAGTTAAAAAATATGATCGCCAAACTCTATAAGGTTTATAAAAAATTAATTTTGATTTTTGTCACAATTTCTAGAATGATTTTTTTAAATATTTAAAAAAATTAATGTAACAAAAATCACAGGGCATCCGGTTTTTTTATGATAAAAAGAGAAATAAACTAACCCGGAGAAGGGATTCATTATGTATGTACAAAATTCAGTTATATTGATTACCGGCGCTAGTCGAGGAATCGGAAAAGCTTTTGCGGAGGAGTTTTTGAAGCAAGGCGCAAAAAAAATATATCTTGGGATGCTTAACCCTAAAAATGTGAATTATTTTTATGGCGAGAAAAAATTCACGCCGTTAAAACTTGATGTTACCAATCTGGATCAGGTTCGTTCTGCGGCGAGTAAAGCCCGCGATACAACGATTCTGATTAATAATGCAGGTGTTATTCACAAGGGTGGTCTTCTGGATCAAAACCGTATAAAAAATGCCCAACATGAAATGGCTGTCAATTACTTTGGATCTTTGGCTATGATCCATGCTTTCTCCTCTATATTAAAATCAAATGGGGGCGGGGTTATTGTAAATATTTCTTCAATTGCCGGATTAGTTGCGATGCCTGGAGCGCTAACCTATAGTGCATCCAAGGCCGCTGTCCATTTTTTGACTATGGAAGCGCGTATGGAGTTAAGATCCCAGGGCAGCACACAGGTCATTGGCGTTTATCCGGGTCCTGTGGATACTGATATGATACGGTCTCCGCATCTTCCAAAAGTAACGGCGCGTCATGTTGCCAGAGAAACTATTAATGGGATTGAAGCCGGACGTGATTATATTTTCCCTGATCCGGATCTCAAGGATATATACGCTATTTTCCATGATCATCAACCCTTGCCAATACAAAAGGATAATCGTAAGGACAGAAAACCGGAAGCACGCGCCGCATAGATCCGAATAAAATGAAATTACCAACATAGAAAAAAGGAGATATATTTATGCAAAATTCTGATGGAATTGGAGAAAAGAAAAAAACAGCAAGAAAAACTCTTAGCCTTTTTCCCCGTGATAAAAACAAGGAATTTTCAAATTCTTCTCCTGAAAATCAAAAAGAGAAACAGAATTAGGAGGATTATAAATGTTCTGCAAAGATAAAATAATAAAAAAAGATGATCCTGTTACATGTCGTTATATTCATGATATGACCAGTGTTACTGATGAAGATATTATTAAAGCAATTCTTGTCACTGGCGCCAGCAAAAATGAAATTATGAAGGCCTATAATTATAAAAATGAGATTCGGCATGTACAGCCTGCATACAAAAAACCCTTGTCAGGGCGGGTTCGTTACATTTGCGATCTTCTTGATTTTAGAGGAGGTACGCTGGACTAGATATCAGGAGTCTTTGCTCTTCCTAGAAATTTTTATAATTTTTTTAACTTCCTGATCACTACTTTTATATCTTAAAAGTTCTCCAAAAGATAAAATACCAACAATTTTTTCAGATGTGTCTTTAACAACCAGACTATCAATTCTATTTTTTCTCATGATGTCGGCAGCCTTTTCAATTTTGTCATCTTCATGACAAAAAAGTATTTGGGTTGTCATGTATCCGCTAACAGATTTCATTTTATGATTTCCATTAATCATTGCACGAATGACAATATCATGATCTGTAATAATTCCTTCTATCTTTTCAGGCGTTCCGATAGGAAAAACCCCACAATTTGCTTCTTTCATTTTACAGGCAGCATCATGCAAAGTCGTTTCGGGCGAAATAAAAATGGGATTTGCCATCATCATTTCTCTTACCTTTATGGGACACATGATTATTTCTCTCTCTTATTACATGGAATTTTTTTATATGTTTCTGTTATACGCGCCCGTACAGGAAGACTAAAAGTCTGATACAGGGCTTCAAGTATTTCCGGTACACCGGAAAGTGTTAGACAGTCAAAGCGCTCATTCCAGAGAGCCTCGTCAAGACGGGCAGATACTTTATGAAAAAAGGTCAGGTGCTCGTTATTTCTTTTCCGCATATAAAATTCCGGATTATATTGAAAGTGGATCCTATGTTTATATCCAAGAATACACTGCGTAACACACCCCATAGACAAAGACGAAACACTTTGATCTACCAGTTCGAACTTTTGATTGTTCTCTTCAAATATCTGTACTCTATCAGGCTTGGCAACAAGAACCCATGTACGCAATTTCCTATGAAATTCGTTACTGAAATATTTCTCAGAAGATATTCCGGATTGCTTAAAGGCCATCATTGTTTCTAAATTCACGATCATATCTCCTTTTATTGATGCAGACCGCTTTGTATCTGTTTTCCCTGATCCTGTAACAAAGCGGTATGAATGCTAATTGTTCCCAGAAAAATTTCTATATCAGGGGAGGCTCCAAAATGTTGTTTTAGAATTGATGCTGCGGTTGCCGCACATTGACCATTGCTGCACAAGGTAATAATTTTTTTATCAAGCGGCAGATTATTAATTTTTTCGGGGAGTTCTCCAATCCAGATGCGTCTGCTTTGAAGAGAAGGCAGATCACAATAATCATTGTTACCGCGAACATCCAGAATCATGAAACTTTCTTTTTCTTTTATATGGTTATGAAGTTTATTCACATCGGTCGTCGGAATTGATTCAATCGGTTTTTCAGCCGTAACCCACGCCCTGATTCCACCCGCGAGATAACAGGAGATATTATCATAACCAAAACGCATCAGAAAAATGCGTGCCTTCTCAATATCGCTATCCTGCTCGGCAATAAGTCCTATTGTCTGATCATAAGGTAAAAACCAGCCGGCATATGCGGAAAGAATGGCAAGATGGATATTCAGACTGCCGGAAATATGCCCTCCCGCGAATGCTTCCGGACTCCGTATATCAAGAACAAACATTTCCTTATAACTAATCAGGCTCGCAAAATTTTTCGCATTAACCGGCTCCGGTTCAGGCAATTTTTCTACAAGTATAATTCCATCCTGATTAAAATGTTCCATTTTTCGGAAATAGGGGGCATAGTAATATGCTTCCTTCAATTTACTCTTGATAAATTCCTTGCGGTTTTTTTGGAGCGCCGGACTATATGCCCGTTCATAACCAAGAGTCGAGAATTCTCTTGATGATATATTGGAAGCATAAGCAAGACCTTTGCTATGAGCGGGATATATAATTGCCTGATCTCCTAAAGGTAAAAGTATTTTATGGATACTGTCGTATAATTTTCCTGCCATTTCCTGTTTTCGTTCCGGATAAAGATCAATACGGCCTGTATCGCCGATAAATAATGTATCTCCGGTAAATACAGCAGCAGCAGCTTTATCGCTGTAATTTTTATCCATGACAGCAAGAGAAATACTTTCCGGTGTATGCCCTGGTGTTTCCAGAACTTTCAAGATAAGACTTCCAAAATCAAAACTGTCTCCCTCCCGGACAGCTTCTCCATATTTGAAATACAATGCCCGCCCATGATAAATAACAGCATTGACCTGATGCGCCAGTTCAAGAGACCCCACAACAAAATCCTCATGACGGTGGGTTTCGAAAATATGTGTAATCTTTGCTCCATAACGATTTGCGATTGCAATGTAGAGTTTACAGTCTCTTCTGGGATCTATAACAGCCGCTTGTTCGCCATCGCCCAGAATATAGGATAAATGATTGAGACCTTCGGCGCGTACGACTTCCAGAAACATTGGCATTCCTTTATTTATGACACACAGGATATTCTGCGTAAAACCTATAAAATGCTCTGTGATAGATGCTTATAGGTATTATTAGCAAAGCACAGTGCAAGGAATCGGACTGTGACTTATATCAAAATTTTCTTAATTTCTTATTTTTGATTAATGTCAAATTCAAAAAGTAGCGAATCATATTTTATACACAAATGAAACGCGATAATATTAACAACAAAATTGTTATAGGAGCGACGACAGATGAAACTGCTTCAAAATTTTGAAAGTGATTTTTTACGAGGCCTACCGCTTTTTTCCGGCTTACCAGAAGATGATATGAATGATTTTATAAAATCGATTCACATTCGAAATTATAAAAAAAATGAGTATATATATCATCAAGGAGATGACGCAGACCGATTTTTTATTATTATTAACGGATGGATCAGATTATATCGTGAAACGATAGACGGTGATGAAACCGTATCGGATCTTCTTACCAAAGGGGACATATTCGGAGAAGGCATTATTTTCTATCAGAGCAATCATTATATTTTTTCTGCTCAAACAGCCGAAGAAACCCGTCTTCTTGAAATCCCGAAATCAATATTGAAATACAGGGCGGAAGAAAATCCTGATATTCTAAAACGCATCATGGCTTCAGTTTGTAAAAAAATGATAAAACTTCAAACAGAAAATGAGCGCCTTGCAAGCATGAATGCCGCGCAACGTGTTGCCTGTCTGCTTTTAAGGTTGTCAGCCGAAATGTTAGGAAATGGCGGTACATTTACTTTTCCTTACGATAAATCTCTGGCCGCAGCGCAACTCGGCATGAAGCGGGAAACATTTTCACGCGCACTCATGCATTTAAAGTCCTTGGGAGTGACTGTCAAAGGTGCCGAAATTATGATTAACAGCTTTCAGCAGCTTACCGAGTTCAGTTGCAAGCATTGCGCTTTAAGTCCGGATCAATGTGCCGGCGCAAGATTTTCTTCCTCTGAGTTTAAGGATATGTGGACAAAGCCAGCTATAAACAGCCATAATTCTCATGATGCATAAGATAGGACAGAATCATATCTTTGGATTCCAGTTCTTTGCGATCTTTTTCTACCATATAATGCGATATCTCGACCCGGTCTAAAATACCGACAGGAACATTATTTTCTACAACTGGCATATAATGGAACCCTTTTTCTGTTACTTCCTGAAAGGCATCCTCTATCGATGTTTCAGAATTTATTGTGAAAGGATTGGTTATCATGATGTCTCCTGCTTTCAGGACATTAAAGGCATTGGTCAGCCTTTCAACGCTCTGGAAATGTTCAGACAACCATGAAAGAAGATAAAGAAAAATTCTATGCTCGGTCACAATACCGACAAGTTTATTTTTATCTGTAATGAGAGCTGCATAATTATGAGTTTCTCTCATTTCATTGACGATATCATATAAAGTATCTTGTAGATGGAATACAAGAAACGGCTTTTCTTTTATAAAATCACCAACCGATAAAGAGGATGATCTCTCTATAATTTCTATTTTTTTAAAATCCATAGAACTCCTTCCAGCTCTTTTTATTTAATCATAACCAAAGTTATAAATAATTGATAAGAGTCACAATTCTGGGGTCCTTTTCATCAGAACAAAGATAACCAGCCCGCAAACCAGGACAAGCGTGGAATCATATAAGGAATAGCGCCGCCCTGTTCAATCCAGCGATAAAGGCTCTCCTCCCCGAACATGACTGTTTTGGGAGGATATCCCCTACAAACCTGTAGGCAGTATGAATGCGGCGAAAACAGCTTCCGTTACCCCCGCGTTACCCCGCGCCGAAAATCAGGCGGCTGGGAACACTGCATTTCACAATTCACAATATTTGAAAATTATTGATTAATAAGGGTTTCAGGAAATTTCGATCAGCGCAACCCGGACAAGTGACCTGCGGTTTTGGAGCCCCCACTCTACCAACTGAGCGATACCCCCAAAAAAAGCCTATTAAAAATAGACTTATCCTTACTGTTTATTAAAGAAACATGGCAAGAGATTTTACTGTGAAATCCTATGTTAACATGCGCCTCGCTTTTTTAAAACGGAACCACATGGCGTTGTCTTTTGTTTTTCTTTTAAGGAGATGGAATAAAACATTCAAAATTATAAGAAGGTGCTCATAAACCCAAAGCAACAGAAAATAAAATACCGGGTCATAAAAATAAGGAGGCATAAGAAAATGCAGAATACTCAAAGTCTAGAAAAAAGAATTGATGCTTGTATTTTTGCAGACCATCAAGATCAGTTCCATTTTAATAATAAGCAAAAAAAACTGGAAGAAGATATTCTTTCTCTTAAAGTTGAAAGTTTTGATGATCTGGAAATCAAGACTCAAATAATCAAGCGTATTGTTGAAAATAAAGCTGAATTCTCTCCTTTTCGATTCTCTAATGAAAAAATTCTTAAGAATCTAATTCAAGATGTTATTACAGCCTATGCTATTGAAAAGTGCAAAACAGAAGGTTCATTTGACCCGGAAGCGCCTGTAAATTATTTTAATCTTTTTTATCCGGATTAGTCATTTTCCTCAGGAATTCGTTTGCCACCATATCGCCATCTTCAAGCATTCGTAGCACTTCAATGAATTTATTGGGATCTTTAATCAAAGCCTCTTCCATTACGGTAAAAGAGAGGTGGTCCCAGAAAATCGGACATGTTGCTAAGGTGGAATTCTGACATTAAAACGAAAGGGATCTACCGATATGACAAAAAGAAGAAATCACTCTCCTGCATTCAAAGCCAAGGTTGCATTGGAG
>Ga0210044_10011932_pt1 | contig 10032 bp, 12 predicted proteins | sample CryGey13umfilter_2_FD_183959 | JGI IMG/M metagenome (GOLD analysis project Ga0210044, IMG submission 183959) | Groundwater microbial communities from aquifer in Utah, USA - Crystal Geyser 4/9/14 3 um filter (SPAdes) (version 2) | ecosystem: Environmental > Aquatic > Deep subsurface >...
CACACGCGCGGATTTTTTTTGGAGGGCGGTGGTTTGGACCTGTTTGGCAATCCGGTCAGGGAGCGGACGGGAAAGAGGGGGCGGCCTGCGGTGCAGGTGACGGCTGAAATGACTAATAAAGTCAAGCTGTTACTGGCTTTGGGGTGGGCTAACCAACTGGTGGCTGATGCGATCCAGGTATCGCTGCCGACCCTGAAGCGGCATTTTAGAGCCGCGCTGGCAGATCGGGACAAGATGCGGGTGCGGATGGAAGCGGCGCGGATTTACGCGGTGGCCGAAAAAGCGCTGGCCGGGGATGTGGGCGCGGGGCGGTTGTTCCAGCAACTGCTCGACCGCAACGACCGCAACATGGCGGAGATGCGGCTGGCGGAACGCGGCGGCAAGGATCAGCGCGGCAAGAAGGACATCAGCCGCGATCTGGCACTGGCGGCGGAAACGGCGCTGGATGCGGAGCTTGAGCAGGAGGTCTTGAACCTTGGCCGCCGGAACTGACGGTGCCCTGCCGCGCTTTGCCTGCCCGGACTGGTGGGACAGGATGAAGCGCGGCGACGTGCCGATGGTCGATGTTGCCCTGAACCCGGCCAAGGCAGCCAAGGCGCTGGCGCTGTTCAACCGGCTGCGGCTGCCGGATGTGCCGGGCAACCCGGCGCTGGCCACGGCTTGCGGCGGTTGGTTCAAGGAAGTGATGCTGGCGCTGCTGTGCAGCGAAGACCCGGAGACCCAGCTTCCGACGGTGTGGGAAGTGCTGTGCATGGTGCCGAAGAAAAACTCGAAGACCACCTACACTGCCGCCCTGGCCCTGACCGCGCTTTACCTGGAAGAGGCCCCGAACCGGCAGATGCTGCTGGTGGGACCGACCAAGAACATTTCGGAGCGCAGCTTCGATCAGGCCCAGGCGATGATCCGGCTCGACCCGATGTTGCTGGCGACCTTTCACATTCAGGACCACATCAAGCGGATCACCCGGCGCAAGACCGAAACCAGCCTTGATGTCAAAACCTTTGATACCAGCATCGTGACCGGCGAAATTCCGGTGCTGACGATCATCGAGGAGGTCCATGAGCTGGGCAGGCAGGCGAGTGCGGCAAAGGTGATGCAGCAGATCAGGGGCGGCGGCATCACCAAGACGCGGGGGCGGCTGATGATGATCACCACGCAAAGCGATGATGCCCCGGCGGGGATATGGCGCACCGAGCTCGACAAGGCGCGGGCGATCCGGGACGGCAAGGCCGGGCCGTCGCCGATCATGCTGCCGGTGCTTTACGAGTATCCGCCCGAGTTGCAGAAGGCCGAGGACTATTGGGAAGATCAGCGGCACTGGCGCGTGGTGCTGCCGAACTGGGGCCTGTCGATCGACCCCACGGCGCTGGCCGATGACTGGGTGAACAACGGCAAGATCACGCGGTCGGCCAAGCAGATCTGGGCGAGCCAGCATCTGAACATCGAAATCGGGGTCGGGCTGGCGGCAGGGTGGCTGGGGGCACGCTACTGGGACGCGGCCAGCGACCCGAGCCTGACACTGGAGACGCTGATCGCGCGCTGCGATGTGGCCTGCATCGGGGTCGATGGTGGCGGGCTGGATGATCTGTTCGCGCTCGCGGTGGTGGGGGTCGAGCGCGGCACCGGCACCTGGCTGACCTGGGGCAAGGCCTGGGTGCACCGCGATGTGCTGGAAGACCGCAAGGAGATTGCGCCGCGGCTGCTGCAATTCGCCGAGGCTGGCGAGCTGGAGATCATCGATGAGGTCGGGCAGGATTCGGACGGGGTGGCCGAGATTGCCGCCAGGCTGATCGCGGCGAACCTGTTGCCGGAAGAGGATGCGATCGGCACCGATGTGACCAATCTGGCGGCGATCCGGGCGGCGCTTAAGGCGGTCGGGGTGACCTTTGAGCAGTTGGTGGTGATCCCGCAGGACTACCGGCTGGCGGATGCGATCTGGGGCACCGAACGGGCGCTGAAGGAAAAGCGCCTGCGCCATGCCGGACAGGGGCTGACGGCATGGGCAGTGGGCAATGCCAAGCCGGAAACCCGCGGCTCGGCGATCCGGATCACCAAGGAAGTGGCGGGCAAGGCCAAGATCGATCCGGTGATGGCCTTGATGGATGCGGTAAAACTGATCATGCGCGAGCCGGTCGCGGCGGGCTCGGGGTCTTATCTCGAGGCCGATGACGAGGAGCTGCTGGTGCTATGATCTTTGGTTGGGGCAAAAAGGCGGCGCTGCCTGCCGAGCGCAAGAGCGCCGAATTGAGCCTGGCCGGGGTGCTGGGCTGGCTCGGGTGGGGCACCTCGGCGGGTATCTCGGTCAACGACGCCTCGGCGCTGGCGGTGCCAGCGGTGTTCTGTGCGGTGCGCACCATTGCCGAAGGCATGGCGCAGATGCCGGGGGTGGTGAAGGCGCGCAGCTTTACGCCGGGTGGGCTGCCCCGCCTGAAGCCGCTGCATGACCATTGGGCCACCCGGCTGCTGACCGAGAGCCCGAACGGGTTTCAGACGGCGCACGAGTTTGTCGAGGGGATGATCTTCAACGCCGCCCTTGGGGCGGGCGGGCTGGCGATCAAGAACGAGATCGACGGCGTGGTTGTGGAGCTGCTGCCGGTGCCGTCGAGTGCCTGGACGGTGCGGCAGATGCCGGACTATGCGTTGCAGTTCCGGGTCGATTATGCCGACAAGACACATGGTTATTTCAGCCGCGATCAGGTCTTGCTGGTGCGCGGCCCATCGCTCGACGGGTTCTCGGGTCTGCCCGCGGTGCGGCTGGCGCGCGAGGCGATCGGGCTAAGCGTGGCGCTGGAGCGCCAGCAGGCCAAGCTGGCCGGCAATGGCGGCAAGCCGTCGGGCATTCTGTCGTTCAAGAAGGCGCTGGGGCCGGAAGCAAAGGAAAAGCTGCGGGCGACGTGGCAATCCAAGTTCGGGGTCAATGGTGAGGGCGGGATCGCGGTGTTGGACACCGATGCCACGTTCGGCCCGATCACGATGAATTCTGTCGATGCCGAATTTCTGGAGACCCGGCGGATGCAGATCGAGGAAATCGGCCGGGCGTTCCGGGTGCAGCCGATCATGATGATGCAGACGGACAAGACGCCGTTCGGAACCGCCGAGCAAATGTTCCGGATGCATGTCGTGCACACGCTGGGGCCGTGGATCAGGCGGTGGGAAGATGCGATCCGGCGCGACATTCTGGGCTTCAAGGCCACGCCGCAACTGATCTGGGACATGGATGAGGCCGAGCTGCTGCGCGGCGACTGGGAAGTACAGGGCAGCTATTTCGCGACCGCCCTTGGGGCCGGGGGGCAACCGGCGTGGATGACGCAGGACGAGGTGCGGGTGGGGGTGGGCCTGAACCCGATGGAGACCGAGGAAAGCCAGAAGCTTAACCCCGGCTCGATGGGGCAGATGGCCGGGGCGGCACCTGGCAAAGCTGCCAGCAAGGCGGTGGCGTTGCCCGCGCCGCAAACACTGCTGGATCATGTCACCAAGGCAATGGAAGGGGAGGCACCCGATGCCGTTTGATCTAAGTTGGAAGTTCGCGCCGCTGACCCTGACGGTGGACCCGGCGTCCATTCTGCGGGGTGAAATCGCAGGCTATGGCGCGATCTTCGGCACTGCCGATCTGGAGGGCGATGTGATCGTCAAGGGGGCGTTCGACGCGACCCTGGCGAGCCGCCCGGCACCGGTGGCGATGCTGAAACATCACGACCCGCAGCAGATCGTCGGGACCTGGTCGGAGATCAGGGCCGACAAGAGCGGCCTGCGGTGCAAAGGGCAATTGCTGACCACGACCGATTGCGGCGAAGTGGCGCTTGAGGAGGTCAAGGCCGGGGCTTTGAGCGGCCTGAGCATAGGCTACCGGACGGTCAAAGCCGAGGGCGGGCCGAATGGCACGCGGCGGTTGACCGAGGTCGAGCTGTGGGAGGTCTCGCTGGTGACATTCCCGATGCACGTCGGAGCGCGGATCGACAGCCTGAAGGCGGCTGGTCTGACGGAAAGAGATTTCGAACGGATGCTCATGCAGGACGCTGGGTTTTCCCGTTCGGTGGCCCGCGCCTTGATGGCTGGCGGGCTGAAGGCCGTTCAACGCGCCAAGCAGGACGCTGGTGGTGAGACGGAAGCACTGGTCCGGGCGCTGCGCGCGCGGGCTGCACTGTAACCGCAAATCCAAAAGGGGGCCATCATGGCACTGGATGACAAGGAAATGCTCGATCTGATCGAGAAGGGCAACAAGACCATCGAGTCGGTGAAAAGCCAGATCGACACGCTCAATGGTCAAGTGAAGGACGTGGTGCACGAAGAGCCGTTCCGGCTGGCCGTCAAGGCCATCTCGGACCAGTTCGAGGCCGAGCGCACGGCGCGGGCCGAGCGCGAGCTGGCGCTGGAGGAAAAGCTGCGCGCGGTTGAGGTCAAGGCCAACCGGCCCGGCCAAGGTGGCGGCGTCTCGGTGCAGGCCGACGAATACAAGACGGCGTTCATCGCCTGGATGCGCAACCCCAAGGACCGCGCCGCCGAGCAGAAGCTTTACGAGCTGGAAAAGAAGGCGACCGATGTGCGGACCTCGGTCGCCGGTTCGGGCGGCTATGCGCTGCCGGAACAGATCGCGACCGAGATCGCCAAAACCGAGCGCCTGTCTTCGGCGATCCGGCAGCATGCGCGGGTGGTGCAGGTCGGCAGCAGCGACTACAAGGAGATCCTGGACCGCAACGGGTCGACCACCGCCTGGGTGGGGGAGGCCGGGGCCTATGCCCAGACCAACACCCCGGACCTGGTGGAATGCGCCCCCACCATGGGGTCGCTGATCGCCTATCCGCAGGCGACGGTGGAATCGCTCGACGATCTGTTCTTCAACGTCGAAGCCTGGCTGATCGGCAAGATCACCGAGGACTTTGCGGTGGGCGAGGCGACGGCGTTCGTGTCGGGCAACGGCACCAACAAACCGACAGGGTTTTTGACCGGAACCCCGGTGGTTACGGCGGATGCGACCCGCGCCTACGGGGTGCTGCAATACTTCGCCTCGGGCGCTGCCGCCACGCTGGGGACGGCCCCGCTTGATCTGCTGAAGGCGGTGTTCTACGGCACCAAGTCGGGGTATCGGACCAATGCGATCTGGGGGATGAACTCCGCCACGATGGGGGTTCTGTCGCTCTTGAAGGACAGCACCGGCGTCGGCCTGTTGCAGCGCTCGGCGGCGCTGGGCGACCCGGACACCATCCTTGGTCGGCCGGTCGCGATCTTCGAGGACATGCCGGATATCGCGGCCAACGCCTTGCCGATTGCCTTTGGCGATTTCAGCCGGGGCTATCTGATCGTGGACCGGGTCGGCATCCGGGTGCTCCGCGACGAGATCACCGCGCCGGGCTATGTGAAGTGGGCCGCCTCGAAGCGGGTCGGTGGCAAGATCAAGGATTCTGACGCCATCAAGCTGGTGAAGTGCATCGTCTGACTCTGACGGGCAGAGGCCGACTTGGCCGGGCGGGTGATCGCCCGGCCTTTTGCGAAACCAAGGGAGACAAGAGATGGCGAAACTGGTCAGGAACCTGGTCGGGGTGGTGGCGGGTGAGGTCTATCCCAAGGTCATTCTGGCCGGGGCGGACTGCCCGCCTGAACTGGAAGCGGCGGCACGGGATGCCGGGGCGCTGGAAGTGACGCCTGCGCCCGCAGCCAAGCACGGGAAAGGCGGCTGAGATGGCCGCCCGGCTGATTGTCGCGCCGAGCGCAGAGGTTGCCACCCTGACCGAGGTCAAGGCGCTGATCCGGGTGACCGACCCCGACGAGGATGCGGTGGTGCAGGCGATGATTGATGCGGCGGTCGGAATGATGGACGGGCGCGGCGGGTTGCTGGGCCGGGCGATCATGGCGCAGGTCTGGGCCGAGGATCTGGCTGTGCCGGGGCCGTGGGTGCTGGCCCTGCCGGATATCGAGGCCGCCAGTCTGACGGCGACGCTGGACGGGGTGGTGGTGGATGCCGGGGCCTTGAGCCTGGCGGCCAGCGAGGGCGGGCCAGTGCTGACGCTGACCGGCTTGTCGGGTGCGGTGCTGGCGGTGCAGTATTCCTGCGCCCTGCCCGCCGCCAAGTTGAAAACGGTGAAGGTGCTGATCAGCCTGATCGTCGATTACTGGTATGCGCTGCGCAGTGCCGGGCAGGAGGACGGCGGGCTGCCGGGACCGGCGCTGGGGTTGATCGAGCAACTGCGCTGGCCGGGCGTCTGAGGGGGCTTGGGATGAAATCGGGACTGCTGACCTGCCGCCTGACGGTCCTGCGGGCCGGGGCTGCTGCCGATGACGGATTGCAGACCGTGCCGGGAGCGATCGCAGCGCTGAACCAGCGGCCCTGGGCGCTGCGGCGCGACGTGTCGGATGGCGAAGTGGTGCGGGCCGGGATGATGCTGGGCAGCAAGGTTGCGCGGTTTGCGGTCAAGCGCACGGCCTTCACGCGCGCGATTGTCATCACTGATCAGGTGGAGGCCGATGGTCTGCGCTACGACATCGTGGGGATCAAGGAAATGGCGGATCGCGACATCGAGCTGACCGCTGTGGCGCGGGTTTGAGCCGATGAGTGTGGTCCAGACCGGCATCAAGCTGGAAGGCACCGCCGATCTGCTGGCGGCGCTGGCGGAACTGGCGAGCCTGACCAGCGAGCGCACGTCACGTGCGGCGGTGGTCAAGCAAATGGACAAGGCGCTGGAGCCGGTGGCCGAGGCGGCGCGGGTGGCGGCACCACGCACGGCGGGGGGCGGCAAGCATATGGCCGACGGCATTGCGGTCGGGGGCACGCTGAAGCGGTCGCAGCGGCTGTCGAGTGACGCCAAGAACGCGTTCTGGAGCGGGATGCGGCAGACCGGCGACAAGGCGGTGGCGCGCGAGATGTTGCGCAATGCGCGGCGCGCGGAACGGGAGGCGGGGGTGGTTCATGCAAGCCCGCCGATCGTGCGCTATGTCGGGGTCAAAAGCGGTTTGGCGACGCTGGTCGAGTTCGGCACCGGGCCGCGGTTCACCAAATCCGGCAAGGCGCTGGGGGTGATGCCGCCTGAGCCTTTTCTGCGACCGGCGTGGGATGCCCAGGGGCCTGCCATCATGGCGCGCGTGAGTGCCGGGTTGCGCGTCGAGCTGGCCAAGAAGATCGCGCGTGCCCGCAAAAAGAAAGGCCTCGGGTGATGGCGATGGAAGAGGCGCTGCGCGCCAGGTTGCAGGCGCAACTGGCCTGTCCGGTGGACTGGGGTTGGAACCAGCAGGGCGAGGCGGTGCCGCGCATCGTGCTGACGCTGGTATCCGACATCCCGGCCTATTCGATGGATGGGCCGTCAGACATGGCGCGGGCGCGGGTGCAGATCGACTGTTTCGCCGCCAGCCAAGGGGCAGTGATCCATCTGGCACGGGCGGTGACTGCGGCGATTTCGGGTTATGCCACGGCACCCTTGCTGGGCGTCTTTCTTGACGGTGGGATTGATCTGCCCCCCGATACCACGGCGGGCGAGGTTTTCGCCCGTCGCACCCTGAGCGCGATGGTTCACCACCGCATCCCCTAACCCTGTTGGACAAAGGAACACGCCATGAACATTGGCTACAAGACCCATCTTTATGTGGGGGCCACGGTTGAAGCCATCACGGCCACCGTCGCCTTTGCCGCGATCACCTCGATCACCCCCCCGGCGACCACGGTCGATGAGATCGACGGCACCAACATGGACCAGAGCGATTATGTCCGGCGCTTCGGCCCTGGCCTGATCGACCCGGGCACGGTGCAGTTCGAGCTGGAATGGAACCCCAGCGATGCCACCCATGATCTGATCCGCGCGATGATTGCGGGCCGGGAAACCCGCTACATGGAAATCCGGTTCGACGGGCTGTCGCCGGTGGTGAAGTTCGGCGGGCGCGGGTTCTTCACCGAGTTCACGCCATCGGCCCCGATGGACGGCAAGATGACCGCCACGGCGACGATCCGGCCCTCGGATGGTCTGTGGGTTGAGGTGGCGTAATGGCGCGCGGGATCGAGTTCGAGGCGCTGGGCAAGCGCTGGTCGCTGCGGATGAGCATCACCGCCATCTGCACCGTGGAAGCGGAATTGCGGATGACCTTTGATCAGGCGTTGAAGGCGGTGCAAACCGGGTCGATTTTGACCCTTCGCATGATGCTTACTGCGGGCCTGGGGGGCAAGCTGCCCGCCGAAAAGGTGTCGGACATCATCGAAGATATCGGCCTTGAGCGGGCAGGTGAGCTGATTGGCGAGGCCATCGCGCTGGCCTTTCCGCAGCCCGATGCCGAAAGCGAACCCGATCTGGGAAACTGACACCGGGCCGGGGCGAAAGCGGGGTCTTCAAGTGGCAGGCCGCGCTGGAGTCCTGGGTGGCGGCGGGGATGGACCCGGCCCGGTTCTGGGAGGTGACCCCTGCCGAATTTCACGCGGCGCTGCGCGGGTCTGAAGAGCGGAGTTGGCGGGCGCTGCGCCAGGCGCAAAGTGTGGCGTGGTCGCAAGCGCTGGTGCTGATCACCGGCTGGCACAACCCGCGCGCGCGGCAGAAGTTTACGACCATGTTCCCCGACCCGCGCGCGGCGGCGCGGCGCAAGTCGCAGACTGATGGCGACATGCTGGCGGCGTTGCGGCTATGGGTTGCGGCCCCAAAACGATAGGAGATCAGAATGGCCACGGAAATCGGTGCTCTGCGCGCCCTGCTGAGTCTTGATTCGGCGCAGTTTGAAAGCGGCATTGGCCGGGCGCAGGCCAAGCTGGGCGGGTTTGCGGCCAAAATGCAGGGGCTTTCGGCGCGGATGGCCAAGGTCGGGGCCGCCATGTCCGTAGTCGGGGCGGGCGTTGCGCTGGGAATCAAGCGGCAGCTTGATGCCGCCGACGAGCTATCAAAAGCGGCGCAGAAGTTCGGGGTGCCGATCGAGGCGCTGTCGCGGCTGAAATATGCCGCCGATCTTTCCGACCTGTCGCTGGAAGGTCTGGGCACGGGCTTGCGCAAATTGTCGCAAAACATGGCGGATGCGGCGGCGGGCAACAAGACGGCGATCGAGATGTTCGAGGGGATCGGGGTGGCGGTCAGCAATGCCGATGGCAGCCTGCGCCCCACCGAAGAGGTGTTGCAGGATATCGCCGATGTGCTGGCGAGGATGCCCGACGGGGCGGCCAAGACGGCGCTGGCGTTTGATATTTTCGGCAGGTCCGGGGCCGAGATGATCCCGCTGCTGAACGGCGGCAAGACCGCCTTGCAGAAAATGGGCGAGGAGGCCGCGAAGATGGGCCTTGTGATCAGCCAAGAGACCGGCACGGCGGCCGAAAAATTCAACGACAACCTGCACCGGATCAGTGCAACGATCGGTGGCCTTGTGGTGCAGATGGCGGCGGCGCTGGCCCCGGCGCTGGAGACGGTTTCCGGCTGGCTGGTGGAGGCCACCAAGGCGTTTCGCGACCTGTCGCCGTGGACGCAGACCTTGATGGCGGGGATCGCGGCGGTGACGGTGGTGGCGGGGCCGCTGGTGATCGGGCTGGGGCTGGTGGTGGGTGTGATCGGGACGCTTTTTTCGCCGCTGGGGCTGTTGATCGTTGGGCTCGCAGGGGTCGCCGGGGTGGCGGCTTACGTCGTGACCCAGTGGGATGACCTCAAGGACCGGTTTCCGATTCTGGACAAAATCGCGGGTTTTGGGCAGCGGATCAAGGAGCAGTGGGACAAATTGCCCGCCATCAAATGGGCGGTGCTGATTCCGGCGCTTAGCTGGGCCACGCTGATTCCCGGTCTGCGGTGGGCGGCATTCATTCCAAATATTGCGTGGGCAGTTATTGGCGGGGTGTTGAATTGGGGAATTCTGATTTCTCGCCTTGCCTGGGGTGCGCTGGGGTTTATCGGGCCGATCGGGTGGGCGGCACTCGCCGGTGGTCTGGTCTGGGCAACGCTGGTTGATCACATCGAATGGAACGGATGGATACCGACAATCATCTGGGCCGACTGGATACCGACGGTGAATTGGTCGGATTTTATCCCGGCAATTGATTGGGGGGCAATTTTCAACAAGGGCGGAAGAGAGGCGGCGGCGGCGCAAGCG
>Ga0210044_10011934_pt1 | contig 10031 bp, 12 predicted proteins | sample CryGey13umfilter_2_FD_183959 | JGI IMG/M metagenome (GOLD analysis project Ga0210044, IMG submission 183959) | Groundwater microbial communities from aquifer in Utah, USA - Crystal Geyser 4/9/14 3 um filter (SPAdes) (version 2) | ecosystem: Environmental > Aquatic > Deep subsurface >...
AATGTCGGGTGACGATAAAAAAAAGGATCAGTCTTACTTTTTGTACAAAATATGTAATTCGCAAGAGAAACTTAGCAGAATATTGTTTCCATTGGGTGAAATGACAAAGGAGGAGGTTAGGGGCTTGGCGGCGTCAATTGGAATACCAAACGCCGCCAAGCCCGACAGCCAAGGTATTTGTTTTGTTGGATCTGTAAATTTGCGACAATTTTTAGAAAAACGAATTTCGAGTAGTATTGGCGATGTTGTCAATTCCGATGGCAAGGTGATTGGGCGTCATAATGGGCTCTCTTACTACACAATCGGTCAACGTCACGGTTTCGAGGTGAATGTATATTCGTCTACTCCTTTGTACGTAATGGGTAAGAATTTAGATGATAATACTCTTGTTGTGGGTAATAAAGACCTGGCTTGTCGCGACGAATTTTCATTAACTGATGTGGTGTTGTCTGTGAAACTTGGGGAAATTTTGGGCAATAATGTCAGCGTTAGGATTCGAAATTTGTGTGAGAAAATTCCTTGTAGTATCTCTATGGAGAAATTCGGAGACATTAAACTCAAATTGAATCAAAAGGTTTTTGGAGTTGCTTCAGGACAAAGCGGGGTAATTTATAGTGGAGATTATTTGCTCGGAGGAGGAACCATAAAAGACGTCGAAACATCTCCTTGACAGGTTTGTGTTCAATATTGTTAAATGAGTGTAGGCAGGTCGAATAGCAAGAATGAACAAAATGAGTAATCTCGGTACCCAGAAAGTCAGCTTTTTGGAAATTTTAATTTCTGTATTTTACGAACTTTTTAGTCCTAGTTCTAATAGGACCTTGTTAAACTACAGCTCATTAAGATTGATTGATATTAATGAGCTTAAGTTAGTTGATGGAAAACAACTTAGGCTTTTAGATTTTGCAATGTTAGGTTTTTTTATTCAATACTTGGGCGGAATGGCAATTACTATTCTTGCCTTCGCTTTAATTTCAAATTATATATCTCCGTTTCTTAATGAAGGTTTGTTTCCTCAAAACGATAACGAGAATAATTATGTTTTTGTAGAAACGTCACAAAATAATACTCCTCACCAAAATGTTGGCGATATAGGCGATATAAATTTTTTGACTGTATCTAAACCTGAAAAGGATGATGCCGAAAAGGTTGTAAACTGTTCATTCTCTGTTGATAATTCAAAATATGCTGATTCATCTACTGTAATTAATCTTCTTCAAGAAAAAGATCTTAAAATTTGCGTTAGCTATCCAGACGAAGTTGATGCAGTAAGTTGGTATGTTGGATCAAATTTAGACTCAAATGTCGGAACTTCTGATTGTTTGTCGATTAATTCTTTAAATAATTCGAAAAATGTTAAAGTTTTAACCGAAAATTCTGACGGTAATGTTTCTGGATCTTGTTTACTAAGTTTTTTGCCGAATCAATAAATCATGGAAATTAAGCTATATTTATACATATTTTCGTCTACTGCTTTGTTCGTTTTATCTCTTGTAGCAATTCCATATACGTTTTCTTCGCATGGAATTAAAGAGGTGTCTGCAAATGTTGAAAGTCAATATGCTTTGTGCATTGACCAAAGTCTATAACTACTGTTAAAATAACTCAGCTTAAAGAAGTTTGCACTTTTCCAATTTAATATTCACAGACATAAAATATCGGTTTTTGAATGGTGAAAAGAATTTCATATAAATTAAGAGTTTGATCCTGGCTCAGGACTAACGCTGACGGCGTGCCTAATCTATGCAAGTTTATTTCCCGATTTATCGGGAGATGGCAGACGAGTGAGTAACACGTAGGAATCAACCCTCAAGACGAGAATAACCCCGAGAAATCGGGGATAATACTCGATGGTGTCATAATGCAAATTATGACTAAACCCCGACTTGTCGGGGCTTGAGGACGAGCCTGCGTCCTATCAGCTAGTTGGCGGGGTAATTGCCCACCAAGGCTATGACGGGTAGGGGGCGTGAGAGCGTGACCCCCCACGATGGCACTGAGATACGGGCCATACACCTACGGGTGGCAGCAAGTAGGAATATTGCACAATGGTCCCGATTTATCGGGACTGATGCAGCGACGCCGTGTGTAGGAAGAAGCTTTTCGGAGTGTAAACTAATGTTAAAAAGGGGCGGCTAACTTCGTGCCAGCAGCAGCGGTAATACGGGGGCCCCTAGCGTTGTCCGGTTTTATTGGGCGTAAAGAGTTCTGTAGGCGGTGTTTTAAGTTATGGGTTAAATCCTCCGGCTCAACCGGAGATCTGCTCGTAATACTGGAATACTAGAGATAGATAGGGGAGGGCGGAACGCATGGTGTAGTGGTAAAATACGTTGATATCATGCGGAACACCGAAGGCGAAGGCAGCCCTCTGGGTCTTATCTGACGCTAAGAGACGAAAGCGTGGGTAGCAAAACGGATTAGATACCCGTGTAGTCCACGCCGTAAACGATGTTCACTAGATTCGTGTTTCGATTTATCGGGATGCGGGTCGCAGCTAACGCGTTAAGTGAACCGCCTGGGAAGTACGGCCGCAAGGCTAAAACTCAAAGGAATTGACGGGGACCCGCACAAGCGGTGGAGCGCCTGCTTTAATTCGATGATAAGCGAAGAACCTTACCGAGGTTTGACATGCTACTGCAATTCCGGCGAAAGTCGGAACTCCTTCGAGGGTGTAGCACAGGTATTGCATGGCTGTCGTCAGCTCGTGTCGTGAGATGTACCGTTAAGTCGGGTAACGAGCGCAACCCCTATTGTTAGTTGTATCACTCTAACGAAACTGCCCGGGCAACCGGGAGGAAGGTGGGGAAGATCACAAGTCGGCATGGTCCTTATGCCTCGGGCAAGACAGGCGCTACAATGGGGTTGACAATGGGATGCCACGTCGTAAGGCGGAGCAAATCTTTAAACAATCTCTCAGTTCGGATTGAGGGCTGAAATTCGCCCTCATGAAGTTGGAATCGCTAGTAATCGCTGGTCAGCTATACAGCGGTGAATACGTTCTCGGGTCTTGTACACACCGCCCGTCAGGTCAGCAGAGTTGAGAATACCCGAAGTGTCTATTTATTTAGGCCCTAAGGTAGGTTCAGCGATGAGGATTAAGTCGTAACAAGGTAGCCCTAGGGGAATCTGGGGCTGGATCACCTCCTTTCAAGGAGAAAAAAAGCGAATCACCTGCGATGCAGAGTGGTTGCACGCATATATTGATTTAATCGGTCACGTATGTAAGATAAGGAAAATTTCTCACGATCTTTTCTAGATAGCTTGGTAACAAGAGGCTTAAACGTTACAAACGATTCTTTTCACCGCTTAGAGACTGATATTTATGTTGACATTATATGGGAAGGATCTGATAAAGCAAAGCCACGTAAATTTATACACGATCCTCTTTTTCATATTCCAATAATTGGCGGATGGAAAGAATACGTTGTTTTAGGTCCTATTGATTATGGTGATTTTAAATGGCATATTGGATGGCATGTTTCAAAAGAAGGCGAGTCCAAATATTCTCAGCTCAATATTAAACCGATTAATGATTATGGTATTAAGGTGTTAAAAGGGCCAAAGAATTTTGATGTGAATTTTTTTGCTTATAATGAAAATGGAAGTCAGATTGAATTAAAATACTTTGATGAAGGGCGAAGTGGTGATAAAAAGTATTCGAATTTGCGATTGTTTTAGTAAGAATTTTTCTACCCCAGGGGTGAAACGGCTATCGGTTATTTTTGTACTCGTATATATATAATTGACGGTTAAATATTTGTTCTATATAACGTAAATATATAATTAGTACTTAAATATATAGGAATGATGGTAGATTTATTTCTAATCTTTGAAAACAAAACTGTTTAGTTTGGCAACCTTTGAGTTTATTTTCGCGAGAATTAAAAATACAATATCCAAAATGTATGTGTTGTAAGTAGAAGAAGTATAGAGGCTATTAATATAATAATTTTTGCACCAAATATTCTGTAAATTAACAAAGTCTCTAGTCCATAAAACAATATGGCAACGGCTAGGCCCATCGTATGAATAAAGCTGAATATGAGGAAATGGCCAGATGTTATTATGTCTTGTATAAAAAATATGAAAGGGGTAATGACTATCGCAGTATAGGTTGCCAAGCGGATTATATTTTCCATGGATTCGCTGGGTTGTAATGCCAATATGCATTTGGGCTTAATTTGCCTATTTTGCGTTTTCTTTTTTCTAGCAAAATGGAACATTGCAATTTGTCCAACTGTTATAGATAATGCAATGAGAATTCCGACGTAAATAATAATTAATCCGCCGAAAGAAGCGGAAATTGTGTCTGCACCTGGTTTAAATCCCATTTTACTAACATAGTTTTCATTGAATAATGTTTGATTCACCATCAATATGCTTAAAAGTGCCACAGCCCAAGCTATGACGATGTTTATTGTTACTAGCTTGGAGAACTTGATAGGTTTACTTAGAAAGTTTGATAGTTTCATGAGTTGAAATAATAATTTCAAAATTGTGTAGTATCCCTAGGTTTTCAGCTTTATCAGCAAGGCTTACAATTATTCCTCCAGGAGTATATGTTGGGTCTGGTTCAAAATCATAGATATCAAACAAGGAAATATTAACCGAGTACATTGTGCCCTCTGGTCTTTTTGTTTGGTATTCAATTTTTTTTATGCCATGCACAGATGTTTTTAAATCAAAGGATTCGAGTTTCATAGTTGTTTCCTTTGTATTACCTGGAAATATCTCCCCAGACAACCTGCCATTTTCTATTTCTTTCTTTATCATCTCTACGATCTTTTCGTATGCAGTATCTTTCTTCACTTTTTTCGCGAGGTTACTGTTATTTGTATAGTGCAAGTTTTCTGGCTCTTCATTTAGTGAATTACGCAAGAATTGTGAAGTATATTTAAGCTGAGATATTTGCAATATATTGCAGAGTGAATAAAAAAGCAGGTAAAGGTCGTTTTTTTTAGATGATTCGTCGAGAAGCTCTTTAAGGCTTTCATAATCTTTTGTAAACTTGATGTCTATATTACTTATGATTGGTGATTGATCGTATAAGATCTCGATGGAGTTTTCAAGAGATTTGAAATCTATAGCCGTGAATGTTAACTCTTTGTTTATACCTTTAAGTTGATCTCCAGAAAAATAAAAATTCTTGTATTTATCAGAGGTCGGGGATGCTTCATTTTTAATAATTTCTCCGTTCAGTAGGATTTTTATATTATCACCATCTGTATTGTTTTTTTGCTTTCCGCTTTGTCCCGAAGCGCTTATTATAAATTCTTTTGGTATCGGTCCAAGAAAGACGAAACTAATCAATGGTATCCCTCCACGATCGGTATTTGTTGTTCCTGCAGGTGTAACATTTTCAATGTGAAAGTGTGTTTCATCAAGTTCATATATTTCTATGTTCTCTATGTATGGTTTACCATCGGCATAGAATCGAAGCAGGTTTTGTCCTAAATTTGTTAGATATACGAAAAAGTATATAGTCTTTGCATTACCTTTCAGTGCTGTACCGTTCCATGAGGCTGATGTATCAAATCCTTTGTAGTGTTCGTCCCCTACCGGAGAAGCATATTTACCAAGGCGATAACTGTTTATTTCTACACGTAAATCATCATCATCGGTCGACTCATTTTGTTTTTCACTAAATGCCGTAGCTGTAATTTTTATAACGTGCCATAATGACTTGGTGACTACGAATGATGTATTAACATCATTCCATTCATAATTATCACCACCAGGTGCGTAAGAGTTTATTTCTGTTCTTGATATAAGTCTCATTTGTAAATTTATAGCATATGGGTAGGCTATGTGCAATTTGCTCTCTAGAGGTCAATGATTTGAATTCATGATCGCCCACCATTTACTCCCATAGTTTACAATTTGCCATGCTTTTTGTAAGACGGGCGTATAAATTATAACTATCGAAGAATCGTCTCAATCTGTTTGTTTGCAGGAGAATATCTATAAAAACAAGCTCCTGTAAGATTAAATTCAGGTGATTTTAGTTTATTCATTATGTCGGGGAAAATAAACCCTCCCGGTTTTAAGAAAAATTTTGCGATTTCAGCAAGAATATAATCTTCTTGATATATTTGAAGAGCAACTATTACGTCAAATCTTCCACGGAAAGGATCAAAATTATTGAGTTCTTCTAACTCTCTAGGTTGAGAACGTCCTTTTGCTTTTCGTCTTAATGCTAAGGCTAACTCGGCAATATCAAAGAAAAGAAATGGAGCATCGGGAGCAAAATTATTATTTTCATTGGGACGACATTTATCTGCACAGGTCACGTTACGAAACCCTGTATCGAGTAACTTGCAAGCGAGACTACCATTTCCAGCCCCAATCGAGTATTTGTGCCTCTGGATCTATCTCTAATCTCGTTATTTCTTTAACCAAGTTATTAATCATAATCTGCCCTTCATGGAAATTACTTCCAAAAGAGGCGAGGCGAGCGGGTCTGTATATTGTATGCATATAATTAGCACTTAAATATGTAAGAATTATGGTAGATTCATTCCTAATTTTTGAAAACAAATCTTTACAAATTACCGTGAGCGACACTTTACAAATTTGTACCAAAAGTGTAAAGTGTCGTTTATGATATTCGAGAGGACTCTTTTTAATGTGCTTGAAAAACATTTGACATCAAAGGAAATTATTGTTGTGACCGGTATGCGAAGGGTTGGAAAGACAACCTTAATTAAACATGTCTTTGATAGTGTGGATTCGGATAATAAGATATTTCTTGATATTGGTAATCCAATTTCCAGAAGCTATTTTGAAGAGGTTGATTACAATAATATTTGGGAGAATTTAAAAACGCACGGTCTAGATAAAACTAAAAAGGCATATATCTTTTTAGATGAAGTTCAGGAAATGCCAGAAATTGTGAAGGCAGTTAAGTACCTTTACGATCATTATGATGTAAAATTCTATCTTATTGGGTCAAGTAGTTACTATTTAAAGAACCTCTTTCCAGAGAGCCTTGCCGGCAGGAAGTTTATATACGAATTGTTTCCTTTATCGTTCGAAGAGTTTTTAGTATTTAAAGGTTTTAATAAAAAGTTTTTTGGAAATTTTAAAATTATTTCAGAAAGCAAAAACAAAGTTGAGTATGAAATGACAAAAAAATATTATGATGAATATTTGGAATGGGGTGGATTTCCAGGAGTTGTGCTTGAAGGCGATTTTGAGCTTAAAAAATTAAAGCTTAACGATGTATTTACTTCTTATTTCTCGCAAGAGGTAAAGGGATTAGCAGATTTTTCGGATCTTTCAAAATTTCGCAATTTAATGATACTTTTAATGCAACGTATTGGTTCAAGGCTAGATATGACAAAACTTGCGTCGGAGGTAGAAGTTACTCGGCCTACTATATATTCATATATTTCATTTTTAGAGTCTACATACTTTATTCATCTTGTTTCACCGTATTCAAAAAGTGTTGACAGGGAAGTTAGTGGCGCAAGTAAGGTCTATATGTGTGACACTGGATTAGTAAATATGTTCGGGAAAGTTAGTGCTGGGTCAATTTTAGAAAATGCTGTTTTTTTGAATTTAAGAAAATATGGGAAAGTAAATTACTATGAAAAACGAAAAGGTGGCGAAATAGATTTTATCATTAACGAAAAGGTAGCTATAGAGGTCAAAAACAAGGCAATTCCTGAATATATTGATAGTTTAAAAAAGTTGTCAATACCATTAGGATTGAAGTCATATTATGTTGCAAGTAAATTATTTATTGATAATGAGCTGGTAGTGTCTGCTCAAGATCTATGATTAGATTTGGCACGTCTATTTCTATTTGGTATCATGTCTTCGCTTAGTAATGTTGGGGCGATTAGCTCAGGTGGTTACGTTCCGAATTTATTCGGAAGGGTAGCCGAAGCGAAGCGCAGGCGTGCGAGCGCTAATCTGATAAGATAGTTAGCAGAATTTGGGGCGATTAGCTCAGGTGGTTAGAGCGCTAATCTGATAAGTTAGAGGTCCATGGTTCGAGTCCATGATCGCCCACCAGATAGTTGGAGTTTAAAAAGGGTAACCCTTTTTTCTTAAATTCTATTAGTAATTTTCACTTTTCCAAAATATTTCATTTTGAGTATTTTTTTGTCGTCTGTTAAAAATATATCGCAATTTGCATGTGCGGCTGAATGAAGCTGAATATTATCCTCAAGGTCGTTTGTTGGACCATTTAATGCTAATGACAAAATATCTTCGTCAAAATCTATTAATTTGTAATGATTTTCTATTCCTTTTAGCTTTTCTGATGGGATTTTATATTTGCCGACATAACAAAGAATGTGTATTGATAATGGCGAAATGTAAACCTCTAGTCCGTTAAACACTTCAGGCGTTAGGTGGTCTTTTCCTCCTGGTTCAAAGATGTCTACTATTTTATTTGTATCAAGGAATATTTTATTTGCCACCGTATTTATCCATTAAATGTTTTCTGTAAATTTGTTCCCGTTCTTTTTTAGTTGTAACTGTATTTAGAGAAGCTTTTTTCATAAACTCAATAAAATGTTCGTCAACAACTTTTGGTCTTTTTTCTTTTATTATTGGACTTAAAATCCCAACAATTTTTGATTTATACACTAAGTTCGTACTATTGCCAGCTTTAAGATGTTTAACAAGCTCTTTTGTTTTAGTTCGAAGCTCAGTGGCTGTAATATATTCCATGCTTGGATATTACCAAATGTATATTTAAATGTATAGGTGTGATGACTAAAAACGATTCATCCAATCTTTGTTATACTTTGTATAATGAAACCGCTGAATAGATCTGAAATTAAAAAATTTTTTAAAAAGAAAATTTCTAATTTAGACGATTATCTTAATTTTGAATTGATTTTTTTACTCCAAAGTTTTGAAAATGCAACAAATGTTGGTCATATGTTTAGACTTGCCGATGTTGGGTAAAAATTATTCATTAAATGTTCATGTTGCGGGTGCTATTGTTGGATATGAGTATATTAAGCAAAAATTAAATGCAAATAAGTAATGAACAGGAATTAAAATTAAAGAAACTTGCTCGTTTAGTTGAAGAAAAGGCTAAGGTTGTTAATATAACGGCGATTCGTGATTATGATGGAATTTGGGAAAAGCATATTATTGATTCGTTGAAGATTATGGCGTGCGGGATTTTATCCGCATCCGAGTCTGCATCCGCATCTTATCCACCATACAAAGTCCTCGATATTGGCACTGGAGCCGGATTTCCTGGTCTTCCTCTTGCTATTACAAATTCTGACAATTTACGCTTTTAGATTCTACTCGCAAAAAAATTGACGTGGTTAATGAATTTATTGCTGAATTGGACCTTAAAAATGTTCAAACTTTATGGGGTAGGGGTGAGGAGTTGGCAGAAAATCCTGAATATAAGCAAAAATACGATCTTGTTTTGGCCCGCGCGGTTAAATATCTTCCAGAATTATTGGTACTAACTAAGCCGTTTATAAACAAAAACGGCATAATTGCAATTTATAAAACTTTTTTTAAGGAAGAGTACGAGGAGGGAAATAAAAGGGCGAAGGAATTGGGCTTGAATCTTGAGGAATTATATAGATATCAGCTAGATGGTAACGATAGAGTGATTTATCTTTTTCGTCTTCTTCGGGGATAGCCCCTATATAAGTGTTTTTAGGTATTCTCTAAAATCTTCGTTATATTCTGGATTTCGTAGTGCGAATTCGACTGATGTTTTAAGGTAATTTATTGGATCTCCAGTTGTTTTCCATTCTCCCATAATTGGTTTGACTAGAACCTGTGTGTCTTTTGCCATTCGGTGAATTGCATCTACGGTCCAAAGCTCGTTATCTTTACCAAGATCATCTTCGGATGCATTTAGATAACCAAATATTTTTGGTGTTAATAAATATCTGCCAAAACTCACCAAATTCGAAGGTGATTCTTCTGGCTTTGGTTTTTCTGTTATGTAATCTAAAACGTTTTGTGTTCCATCTTTTAACTTAATCATTCCATATTTTGTTACATCTATACCTGGTATATCCTTAGCGGCTATTATTCCT
>Ga0210044_10011935_pt1 | contig 10030 bp, 8 predicted proteins | sample CryGey13umfilter_2_FD_183959 | JGI IMG/M metagenome (GOLD analysis project Ga0210044, IMG submission 183959) | Groundwater microbial communities from aquifer in Utah, USA - Crystal Geyser 4/9/14 3 um filter (SPAdes) (version 2) | ecosystem: Environmental > Aquatic > Deep subsurface > Groundwater...
ATAAACCATTTACTATAGGAGCATCGGTTCGGGCAGATTTAATTAAACCAGGCACGGAAATAAAAATTACAGAAGAAATCAGTTCAGGCGCAGATAGACCCGGATGGAAAATAATATTGCAAGGGGCGCTCAGGTAATTAGGTTTTCCCAAATCGTTTGGAGAACGATATTACTAAAATCAATATTATCAAAATTAACCAGTAATTCGCTGCCACCTCAATAACTGAAGCAAAATATTTATCGAAACATAAATGCCCGGTTACTAATATTACGATAACACCCGCTGAGAGAAACAATCCTCCTATTATTAAAAAAGAAGTATCATTCCCGTTGCTTAAATAAAGCATTAAACAGCTTAACCCGATAATAATTATAGCCGATGGAAGAACTATTTGCCCTACATTAGAAAAATCAAAATCAGTAACAATAAAAAAAGCTACCCCGGTTAAAAACAAAATCGAGCCGACAAACAACGGCAGCTTATTTTTTGCGAATGAGTTGTAGACTAAGCTTAACCCATAAAACATAATTATGTAATTAACTATTGTGTTAATTGATATTTCAATCACCCCGGCTTTTCTAAGAATCAGCAGTAAAGCAGAAAATATTAAAATGAAAAATAATTTGCGCCGCTCAATCATAACCGATTAAAAAATTCTTTTGCCCATACTTGATGCAATGACCTCGGCAGCAAAACGTGCGCTTTTATTTCGCTCATCTAATATCGGATTTATTTCCGTAACTTCAAGCGAATTCATGCATCCACATTCGGCTATTGTTTCCATAAGCAGATGTGTTTCGCGGTAGCTTAATCCGCCCGGCACAGGGGTTCCAACGCCGGGAGCAACAGTAGGATCGACACTGTCGAGATCGAAACTTACATGAATATGGTCTACATTTTCTTTTAATTGTTTAAGAACTTTTACTATTATGCGGTGTATTCCAAGTTTATCAACATCGGACATGGTGTAAACCGGCAGGTTAAGTCTTCTTGTGTTTTCACGCTCTTTGGCGTCGATACTTCTTATTCCAATTAACGCTGTATTTTCAGGTTTAACTTTAGGAGAGTGCCCGTAAAAGTTTACGAGTTTTTCATGTCCAAGTCCGAGCGCTGCAGCCAACGGCATTCCATGAATATTCCCTGACGGCGTTGTCTGATCTGTGTTCATATCTGTGTGTGCATCAATCCAGATAACTCCAAGCTTCAAATTATTTTTTCGGCAGTAGGAAGATATTCCGGCAATTGTTCCGAGCGCCATTGAATGATCACCGCCAATACAAAGAGGGAAATGATTTTTTTCTAAAATTTTTTCAACCCGCGAAGCTAATACTTTTGAAGTTTTTAAAATTTCATCCATGTATTTGAGTTTAGGATTTTTAATTTTCTGCCGTTCCATTATCTGGATGTGAACATTACCGCTGTCGATAACGCTATAACCAAGTTCCCGCAAATTATTTTCAAGCCCGGCAATTCTTACCGCAGATGGACCCATATCAACACCGCGGCGCCCTGCACCTAAATCTATCGGAAAGCCAATAATATCAACTGTTTTATTAACGAAGGTTTTCATAATCAATAAATGTTTTTGAATAGCAACTCTAATATAATGTTATGAAATTAATTTTTATAATTGCTCACATCTCTTTAATGACTGTAAAACTCACATATAAATATCTTATTGTTTATATTTTGAATGTAAATTTATATCTGTTAAACATGAGAAAAGAAAATGCTTTACGACTCTCAGGAACCTATCATCCATGTTGGAATACTTTCCGAAAGTAAAATAAATTTCGAACTTTACGGCGATTTTACTTCGCCAGGTTTTAAAAATACTTTTAGCGGAAGGTTTACCGCAGAAATATTAAATGACAAATTACTTTGCACTTATGGCAGTGAAAAAATCGAAATCACCAATGAAATAATTTTTGAACCAACAGACATCTCCACTGATTCATTCCTTTTACGCGATGTTACTATCGGTGTACAGTTTCACTGGGAAAGAAAAGAAAAAGAGCGTTTTATCGGCGCGCTAAAACTTCTTAAAGAAAATGGAAAAATTACGGTCATCAATTCTTTGTCAATTGAAAATTATCTTGTCAGCGTAATTTCCTCCGAGATGAGCGCAAAATGTTCGCGCGAATTACTTAAAGCGCATGCTATAGTTTCCCGCGGCTGGCTGCTTGCACAAGTTGAAAAATCAAGAGTTTTGCAAACGGAGAAAAAAGAATATAAAACAACGCTGCAAACAAAATACGCATTAATAAGATGGTACGACCGCGAAGATCATTCAAGCTTTGACGTTTGCGCCGACGACCACTGCCAGCGTTACCAGGGAATAACCAAAGTTTTTACAACGGTAGCCAAACAGGCAATTGAAGAAACACGCGGTTTAGTGCTTACTTATAGCGATAAAATTTGCGATGCACGTTATTCCAAATCCTGCGGCGGAGTTTCTGAATCTTTCGAAAACAATTGGGAGCCGGTAAAGTATAATTATCTTTCCTCAGTAATTGATTATAAATATGAACCGGATAATTATGATCTGGATTTTTCAGATGAAAAAAATGCCCGTAAGTGGATCCTTGGCAACCCACCCGCTTTCTGCAACACAACTGATAAAAAAATCCTTTCCCAAATTCTTCTCGATTACGATCAGGAAACAACCGACTTTTACCGGTGGACAGTTACTTATTCGCAAGAGGAGCTAAGCAAATTAATCTCAAATAAAAGCGAAATTGATTTCGGGCAAATCGTCGATTTGATTCCTATTGAAAGAGGTGCCTCGGCGAGACTGACAAAGCTAAAAATTGTAGGAACTAAAAAAACATTAACTATCGGTAAAGAGCTTGAGATTCGCCGCACTCTTTCACCAAGTCATCTTTACAGTTCCGCTTTTATTGTGGAAAAAGAAAATTTGATAGATGGTATTCCGCAGAAGTTTACAATTAAAGGCGCTGGATGGGGTCACGGCGTAGGGCTTTGCCAGATTGGCGCTGCGGTAATGGCTTCGCAGGGTTATAATTTTGATGAGATACTTCTTCATTATTTCACAAATGCAAAGCTTAAGAAAATTTATTAGCAATGAAGATACTTTATTCATGTTTATCTAAAAGTTGGGGCGGTATGGAAATGTTCACACTCACCGCAGTTAAGCAGCTTTTAAAGCATGGTATTCATGTGGATTTATTGTGTCTTGCAGAAAGCCGCATTCACATAGAAGCTAATCATCTCGGAATTATGATACGCCCAATCAAAGCAGCCGGATATTTTCATCCAATCAGCATATTAAAAACAGCCGCGCTTATCAGAAGAGAAAATTATGATTTGATACACACACAGGCATCAAAAGATTTATGGATTTTCGTACCGGCGCTCAATCTTATTAAAAGTAGTATTCCTCTAATACTAACAAAGCAGATGGGTTCCGGTATTGTTAAAAAAGATTTTCTGCATAAAATAATTTACAGCCGGATTACGAAAGTAATTGCCATTAGCAGAGCAATCAAAGATAATTTGATGGCAACAGTTCCCGTTACCGAAAACAAGATTATACTTGTGCACAATGGTATAGATGTAGAAAAATTTAATTTTTCAGAAACAAATCGGATGCACGTAAGAAAAGAATTTAATTTTTTGGATGATGAGATTGTAGTTGGAATGCTTGCGCGGTTTAGTCCGGGCAAGGGACACGAAGAATTTTTATATGCCGCCAAAGAGCTAAATAAAACGGACGATCATTTAAAGTACTTGATAGTTGGCGAAGCAAGCCGGGCTGAAGATGCTTACGCCGAAAGTATAAAAAAACTTGCGAGGGATTATAACCTTCACAATTTAATTTTTACAGGATTCCGCAGCGACACTTCGGATGTTTTGTCGGCGATGGATGTTTTTGTTTTCCCGTCTCATGCAGAAGCTTTCGGAATAGCCCTCGCCGAAGCAATGTCTATCGGGCTTCCATCAGTCTGTTCCAACTCCGAAGGAGTGCTTGATATTGCCGTTGATAATGAAACATCATACTTGTTTAAAACGAGAGACGGTTTAGATTTAAAAAATAAAATTGAAATGCTTATTAATTCTTCGGAAAAGCGAAGCCGCTTTGGGCGGGCGGCGCGCAAAAGAGCAATTGAACATTTCGACATCAAAAATCTTACTGACAAAATTATTGAACTATATAATTCGCTGATTTAGTTCTATCGAATTTCTCCCATTAAAATGTTTTAAATATAGAATTCCGGCATTAAAAAATTAATAACTCACCTTACGCAAAATGATCCGTTAGCTAACGGATTCAAATTTTGTTGGAACTGTCCCAAAAGTTGAAAAAGTAATTGTCCGTTAGCTAATCCCGCATGCGGGAAATCAATCTGATGCATTTGTTGAGATTGCTTCGTGCTGCTGCCCTCGCAATGACTTTTCTCTTATGTCATTGCGAACGAGTCTTCGAGTGAAGCAATCTTTTGTTTTTAATTAAAAATTGAGATCACTTCATCCGGCAGCAACCAATTTGAGTAAGGTGAGTTAATAGTATAAATGAAACTGCACTACAAATGAATTATTCTGAACAGCCGGCTCTTCCAACTGAATGCGAAACTGCGGACGTACTTCAACAAAGCTATACGGGACGAACTCAAAACCGATTACAAATCTTTGCAGTTCATCTTTTTCAACTTTTGTATTTCTGTCAAATCTATCGTAACGAACTACAGCTTCCAATCCATCAACAATTTTATATGACGCTTCAATCATCATCGCCGAAGCGGATGAATCTTTTTTTAAGTAGTCCTGCGAAATATCATATTCGCCAAGCAAAACAAATTCGCCAATACTAAAGCCGGCATATCCCCCATACATTTTTACCTGCGGGAACTCTTGTTGAAAATTAGCATTCAACCGCTGCATACGAAATATTGCTGCCGAACTTCCAAACATAAAACTAAAGTTTTCACCAATCGACCTCGTAATTTGAAGATTGACTGTGTATGTAGGCTCTGTTACAAACTGCTGTGAACGCGGATTTCCGACACTTGCCGTGAGCAGAGCAAAGTCTGAAATATATGCGCCTGCTTCAATTCCGGTTTCAACATAACGCGGCTCATATATTAAACCCTGCCGCTGCCCTGTTGAAAAAAGAACTCCCAAATCTCCGCCGCGTGTGTAGGCAGTGTGGTCATCTAATCGTATTCCATAGTTAGGCTGAAATGTGCCGCCTTTCAAATATCCGCCGTTTGGGAGAATTCGAGCGATGGCATAAGCTTCCCATATTCCCCAAATAAAATCATACCGGGCAAATGCACTTATGTTTTCTGCGAAATCTACATTCGTATAAATTGATCCTGTCATTTTTTGAAAATCCGTTTTTGCCGTTGAGTCTGTGAACACACCGAGATATTGTCCCCTAAAATCAAGCCCGAACTGAATATTCTCGCCGATTGAGTTACTCATTTTAAATTCTCTGTCAGTAGGATACATTGGCAAAACAGTTTTTCCAAACGACCAGCCTCCGCGGTTTCGCATCGCGCCGCCGGTGGGATTAACGTGGCAGTCAATACATTGAGAAGATCCGCCCCGCAATGCAAACCGTGGTAATGCCGTAACTTCCGGAACAAATAAAAGCACACAAATAAAGAATAAAAAAGCCTGCCGCATAAAATTTTTCCTAAGGTTAATTGTAGTAAAAAATAATTCGGTTAAAATGATGATCGAATTATTAGTAATGGGATTTGCGGAAAAGTGACAGAGAAAGGTGGGGGGTTTATAAAGTTGTAAAGTTTATAAAGTTCGGAACGGGTGTGAATACTTTTGTGTAAATAATATACTCTGCACACATGCGTTAGTGAATGAAGCTAAGCTCACTGAGTTAACATCACGCTTCTTACTTTTCGTCACAATCTACCTTCTTTTATTTTGTGCTACTCCTTACAGCCAGACCCGTCTGGTCTCTAAAATATTATAATCTTATTTCCGCTTTATCGTATAATTATGTTAAATTGTTTTTAATAAAACTATTTTATTTTGAACTAAAGTTATAATTGAAGAATATTAAATATAGAATTTTCATGGGTATGCGGGAAAAATATTGTAACACCTCGCTAATGCATGCATACGTAAAGCGAGTAAATCCAATTTTTGTACGATGATATTTAAGCGAAAACTTAATATTTATTTTTGAGATTTAATTCTTCATCCGGAAGGCTGAGAGATTGGTAGAAACGAAATAAAAAAGAAAACAGAATGTCGTGGGCATGATACACGAATGCAACTCAACAATCCTGATTTTAATGTTACTGAATTCTGTAACATTAAAAACGAAAGAATATATAAGTCCTCACGAGATTTATAATTCTTCATCCCAGAGGGATGAGAGATTGGTAGAAAATGAATAAAAAACGAGAACAGAATGCCGTAGGCATGAAATATTATTAGATATCATGGGCAACACCTATACACAAATACATATACAATTAATATTTGCCGTACAATATCGAACGGCAATGATTGACAATAGTTGGAAAGATGAATTATATAAATACATCACCGGGATCATCCAAACTCAAAAACACAAATTAATGATAATAAATGGTGTGCCAAATCATTTCCATATCCTGATTGGTTACAGACCGCATCAAGCTTTAGCCGATCTGCTTCAAGATATTAAAGGTGGTTCATCAAAATGGATTAATGACAAAAAACTTACCCGTACTAAATTTAAATGGCAGGAAGGATACGGTGCGTTTTCGTATAGCCATTCACATTTGGATAGGGTGATCAATTATATAAAAACCCAGGAAGAACATCATAAGAAACATACATTTGTTGAAGAATATAAATCGTTTCTAAAAGCTTATAACGTTGAATATGATGAACGATATATTTTACGAGAACCGGAATAATATTGCGTCCCTAACGGGACTCTGTTGTTGTTGTTTTGATAGTATTCTACCAATATCAAATCCCTAACGGGATTTATGATTCTTCATCCCGGCGGGATGAGAGATTAGTAGAACTTTTGCTATTATCAATAACTGAATGCGTAGCCGTACTACTGTTGAATTTTTAGGACTTTGGGAAAAAATCAATAATCCGAATTTCAAAGGGGTCGAATTCGACTCCTTTATGTATGAGGCAGGTAGTAATTCTTTTGTGCTCTCTCCAAATTGAAATATTGATTCACTCGAGCCTCGTTTGTAATGACTGTAATTTGGTTTTCATTACGAATCAACTAACGAAGGCGAGTGAAATTACTTAATAGGAAATTTTATACTAAGCTCACAGATAATTTTTCCTTTTTAATTATTTCCTCTTCGGCTTATACATGTGTGTGCTTTGCCCGAAAAAAACTTCGGCAGCTTCCATCATTGTTTCGCTTAATGTGGGATGCGGATGAATTGTCAAAGCTAAATCTCTAACATTTGCGCCCATCTCAATTGCAAGCGCGCCTTCTGCAATAAGTTCGCCGGCGCCGGCGCCGCAAATACCCACACCTAAAATTCTTTCATCATCCGGATCTATAATTAATTTTGTTACGCCGTCAAATCTATCAAGTGTTGTGGCGCGCCCCGATGCTGCCCACGGAAATTTAGCCGCTTCATATTTTATCCCTTTTTCTTTTGCCTGAGTTTCGGTTAATCCCGCCCATGCAATTTCGGGATCTGTAAACACAACAGCAGGTATTGCTTTTGGTTCGAATGCGGATTTGTGTCCGGCAATCACTTCAACAGCAACGCGCCCTTCGTGAGATGCTTTGTGCGCAAGCATTGGTTCGCCGACAATATCGCCTATTGCATAAATATCCGGATCATCTGTCTGCATCTGTTCATTAACTTTTATCCAGCCGCGTTCGTTCACTTTCACTCGAGTAAATTCAAGACCAAGTCCATCCGTAACGGGTTTTCTGCCAATCGACATTAAAACGTAATCGAAATTATGTTCGGTTAGGCTGCCGTCTTTGTTTTCAATTTTAACATGAACAGCTTTGCCTGTATCTTTCATTTCAACCACTTTAGAGTTGAGCATTATTTTATCATATTTTTTTTCAACTCTTTTTTGAAGGTGCAAAACGAGGTCTCTATCGGCGCCCGGCAGCAAGCCCGAAAGCATTTCAACGACTGATACTTTTGTGCCGAGTGCGCTGTAAACCGAAGCTAACTCCAAGCCAATATATCCGCCGCCAATAACAAGTAAGGACTTAGGAATTTCTGGCAAGTCCAATGCAGTTGTAGAATTAAGCCGCCGCTTGCTGTCTATTTGAAGCGATGGAATTGTTGCAATGCGCGAGCCTGTAGCGATAATGGCTTTTTCAATTTTATGATCGAGTGTTGAACCATCAGCTTTTCGTATCTGCAAAGTTGAGGAATTTATAAAACTTGCCGTGCCCTGTATATAATTTATCTTCCGTTGTTTGGAAAGAACACCGAGTCCGCCTGTTAATTTATTTACAACACTGCTCTTCCACTCGCGAAGTTTAGCGAGATCAATCTTCGGTTTCTGAAATTCAATTCCCAAATTTTTTGCTTCTTCCGTTTCGTTCAAAAGTTTTGCAACATGCAGCAGAGCTTTTGAAGGGATGCATCCGCGGTAAAGACAAACTCCACCGGGATTTTTTTCTTTATCTATTAATGTTACTTCCATTCCAAGATCAGATGCAAGAAACGCTGCAGCATAACCTCCGGGACCGGCACCGATGATAGTAAGTTTTGTTGACATTATTGAAGAACTCCTAAAATAAAATTATATCGTATTTTCACTCTTACTCTCACTCTTCCTCTTACTCTTTCTCTCACTCTTCCTCTGTCTTTTTCTCAATAAAATACCCAATCGTCGCCTCATTTACTCTATCCGATTTACTCTTTATTAACCCAATCAACATTGCAATAATCTCTTTTAGCATTTTTTGCCAATATTCAAGTCCTCTTCACTAATTTTATTTTTATGAAAAGTATTCCAAACAAGAAGCACATTCAGGCGCATATCCACGGGCGATGTCGAAGTAGCGGCAGTTATCTTTATTGGTGTATTTTCCGTTTCCCTTGGAAATGTTTAGCGCAACTGAAGTAGCTGCTCTATCTAAATGGGAATGAGCGCTAACGATGTTGCCGATAACCTGCCGCCCAGAACAGACGGCTATGTTAAAAGCACAATACCAATAATTATTTGAAACCTATTTAACTGAAACAATACCGAACAACAAACTTGCATACTGCAACACTGCCAATAATTAGTAAACTGCCACTTTTAAATGGCGGTAGGTGTTGAGCAGCGGGTTATGCTTACGACCAATATTTAAGGGCAAGCTTTTTTCAACTTGCCCTTGTTTTCAAAACTATTTACTTCAATAAAGTCATCTTACTATTTTTGACAAAGTCGTTTACTCTTAATGAGTAGATATAAACTCCACTTGGAAGGTTACTTGCATCAAAGTTTATAGAATAAGAACCTTCTGTTTTAAATTCATTCACAAGTATCGCAACTTCACTACCAAGTAAATCAAATACCCTAATTTGCACAAATCCAGTTCTCGGTATTTGGTAAACAATATTTGTTACAGGGTTGAATGGATTTGGATAGTTCTGATATAGTTTATCACTACTAACCGACAAAAAATAAAATAAAGGGAGCTGCAAAGAAACAGCCCCCAAAGTCGTAAATTTGGATTAACAACAACTCAAAGGAACGACATGCGCAAAGATACGGAAATAAAATTTGTCGGTCAGCCGATTTATGGACAGTTATTAAAGCTGATAGATAAAGGAACATTTGCAGAGTTAGTAAGAGAAAAGAAAAGCGATTATTATTACAAAGCGTTCGGAAGTTGGGAGCAATTAGTTACTCTGCTCTTTGGAATATTAAGTAGATGCGATTCAATGGCAGAAACGTGCGAAGGACTGCGGGCTATGAGCGGGAAGTTGAATCATCTTATGATAAAAAAGGCACCAGCAAAGAGTACCGCCGGAGATGGACTAAGGAATCGGGACAGTTCGTTTTTTGAAGCGTTATATTATAAACTGGTAGACAGATATAAGAGTTTTT
>Ga0210044_10011937_pt1 | contig 10029 bp, 8 predicted proteins | sample CryGey13umfilter_2_FD_183959 | JGI IMG/M metagenome (GOLD analysis project Ga0210044, IMG submission 183959) | Groundwater microbial communities from aquifer in Utah, USA - Crystal Geyser 4/9/14 3 um filter (SPAdes) (version 2) | ecosystem: Environmental > Aquatic > Deep subsurface > Groundwater...
TCCACCGTTCTGATCGAGTTACACATTTCCATTAAGCGAACAAGGAGCCCTGTCGGGCTCTTTGCATTTCGATCTTCGCAACTTTAAAGTTCCGCCAAATTCCGGCGCATTTGTGCAGCCGTCAACATGATGAGCTCGCGCGCCACTTCGACCTTGTCCCACACGTTGCACATCATCACGCCCCGAACCATCCCGTCGCGCAGGTAGTAGATGACGCCGGTGTCGTTTTCCTTCTGCCAGTCGCCGAAGGTTTCCAGCCGCGAATCAATCTCACCGGTCGCCTCATAGCCGAACTCGAACAGATCAGAGAAAAAATATGGCTGATAGGTATAAGGCTCATGCGCGCCGGCCATATTCCGCCCCGCCCATTGCCCCTGGTTGAGGGCGTTGTCCCAGTGCTCGATGCGCATCGAATGTCCCAGCACCCGGTAAGGAAAAAATGCATTGTCGCCTGCGGCATAAATACCCGGATGAGAAGTTTCGAGGTACTCGTTCACCACGATTCCGTTGCCCACTTCCAGACCGCCGCTTCTGGCCAGTTCCGTCTCCGGAATAACACCCACTCCAACGATCACGATATCCGATGTGATCGTCTCGCCATTCTCAGTACGAGTGATGAATTTGGCGCCGTCCTTGCTGAAGGAAACGGGTTTATCACCCGCCAGTATTCTGATGCCATTCTCCTGGTAGCGATGTTGCACTGCCCGCCCCAGATAGTCCGGAAGGACGCGGTCGCAAAGGAGTGTACCGGGAAAGATCATGGTGACATGCAGCTTGTTGATGTTGAGCGCAGCGCCCATTTCCGAGCCGATGAACCCGCCACCGACCACTACCGCAGACTTTCCCTCTGCGGCTAGATCCCGTGTGCGTAGATAATCATCCAGATTGCGGAAATAACAGATGCCATCAAGATCGCCACCGGGGATGTCCAGTGTCCGCGACTTACAGCCCGTTGCTAGCAGTAATTTTCCGTAGCCGTAAGTCTCGCCATTGGTGGTGGATATGATTTTTTTGCCGGGGTCGAGCCGAGCCGCCTTTGCTCCCAGCGCCAGGGTCACGGCATAGGTATCGTAAAACGCGCGGTCGTGGAGAAAGATATCCTCCACTTTATTGTTGTCGAACCACAGCTTCTTGGACAGTGGTGGCCGGTCATAAGGCAAGTGACTTTCCTCACAGACCAGAAGTATACTGCCCGTCGTATCAAGCCCGCGAATACCTTGCACCGCCGACGCGCCCGCCAGCCCTCCGCCCACAATCACATAGTCATAAATGTGTTCCATTATCTTCCTCTCGGTGAATAAGTGAGGTTCATCATATTTCTACCCAAATAATTCCATTTACAATTCAATAAAGCAATAGCAATCCATTCCCAAGTCACAATAGACTTGACCATTGGCGCATTGTTCTCGAAGGTATGCAGGGCTACTTCGAGCTGATTCTCCAGTACATCAAGACTATCGAAGACGCGGCTATGGAAGTGCTTCTTACGCAATTCGTCCCACACAGGTTCGACTGGATTGAGCTCAGGGACAAAGGTAACAGCATCATGTTCTGTGGCGGATTGAGTAACTTACTGGAATACCATCCAGCGCCATCGAGAAACAGCTGCATGCAGTCGGTATTGACGTGCAGCAAGATCAAAGAATCGAGCTCTCCACTTTTGGCCTCAACCGCCGCACGTCGTTGATGCGCCCAAAATGCGCGTTGTCCTGAAACATCAATCGGATCGGTTCTTTTTTGGCTCAACCCTGGCAGATTTCGGCGAGTGTTTTTCCAGTCTTCCTGTGCTACAGGATTGCTTTGCGGGTGCCTTTTCAGGTGAGCGTTTGCGCCATTTGTGCCGATGCAGCAATTTGTACACCGATGACAGCGCCATTTCGAGTTGGAGCTTGATCTGCCTGACCACCAAGAGCCGCCAACACTGGCAGACTCCAGAAACGGCTGAGAAGCTCTGCTTCGCGCTCAGACTTAAAGTGCTCTTTGAGCCGTCCTCCGCGCGCTGGAAAAAATTATTGAGATAGAACGTAATGTGCGAGGACACCGGCCTCAGCATCGCTAAGTTGCCCGAACGCCGGCATTCGCATCGGTCCCCATTTGCCCGAACCACCATCGCGGATATTGCGCGCTACCAGCGCAGCCGCGTTGGCATTGGAGGCATATTTCGCCGCTACGTCCCGAAAGGCTGGCCCAACGATCTTCTTGTCGATCGCATGGCATGCCATGCAGTTGTTGGCAGCGAGCAGTGCTTTCGCGTCAGCAGGGCCGGGGGCTGTCGTGGGCTTGACCGTCACCGGTTTGTCCGCTGTGTTTAGTGCCAACTTTCCGTTGCTGCGTTCGGCACCATAGGTTTTGACCAGATAGTCGACAATTGCAGGGATATCTTCGTCTGCAAATTTCGCGCCAAATGGCGCCTTCATTTTCTTGACGGTGGCCTCCCAATAGTCGCGCGGCGAAGTGGACGGCTGCGACTGGATATAATGAACCGAGTGGCAAATCGTGCAATTGCTTTGGGCCAGCATGTAGCCGGGCAGTTCGCTCGGCTTGAATACGGCTGTTTCAGGCGGCAGCTGTATATCGAGGGCGATTGCAGAGTAAGGTGCGAGGACGCTGGCTGCCAGCAAAATGCGAATCAGAACGTGTTTCATGCACTTCTCCTTAAACAGCAACGACGTGGGTCGACTCGACCGCATTGCGCATATAGCCGCCAGGATTTACCAATGGGCTGAGTGGCTGACTCTGACCGATCCGGTTGACCGCACGCACCAGCAATTCGTGCTTCCCTTTATGTTTTGGCGTGAACGACACGTTCCATTCGCGAAAGGAGTACCTGCCCAGCTCCTTGCCCAGCTGGGCGGTCTGCCAGTTTTTGCCACCGTCGGGCGAAAACGCAACCTCGGTCACGCCGTACCCGCCATCAAAAGCAATCCCGCGCACGATGGCCTTGCGTCCGCTCCTGACATACATGCCATCGGTCAGACTGGTTATGAACGAGCGTACGTTCATGCGGTTGATCGGTGTGGTCTTAATGGGCGCTTTTTCCGATTCGATACAGGCGCACTGATTGTCTGGGATACGATAAGCCTTACTCATCCAGAATCCATCGAATACCTTGTCGGTGACCGTAATGTCAGACAGGTGCTTCACCCAATAAGTACCGTAATAGCCAGGGACGATTAGCCGTACTGGATAGCCGTTCAGCAGGGGAAGGTCTGCCCCGTTCATTTGCCATGCCAGCATGACTTCACCGTCGAGCGCGTGATCGATATTCAGTGCCTTGATGAAATCAGGCCCATCGCCTAAGGGCGGCGCATCAAAACCATTAAATGCGACCTGCACCGAACCTGCTTTCACGCCCGATTTTTCCAGCACCTTGCTCAGCGGGATGCCGGTCCAGCGTGCGTTGCCCATGGCACCGTTCGAGAGCTGGCCGCCATTGACTCGCGGCGTAAAATGGCCCCGACTGTTACCGGAACACTGGTTGACGGCGACCAGATCGACCGGATCAGCCATTTGCTTGATGTCGGCGAGCGACAAGTCGAGCGGCGTGTTGACGTTGCCACCGATTCGCAACCGATAGCTCAACGCATCGATCGAAGTGGGGATATCGCTCCAGTGATAGCGTACGAAGAAAGCGTCGTTAGGTGTGATCACCCCTTCTTTGAATACGCTGAACGGGGTTTCCAGCTGTGGTGGACGGGATGTAAGCAAGATCAGCGGGCGTTTTTGCGGGTATGCGACAAGATCGCGCTCACCATTTTCGAACGGCAGCGTGACGTGACCGAATTCTCCAGCAAGTGCCGACAACGCCGTGCTGCCGAATGCGGTTACAGCGCCCAAGGTGCCCGCCTGCCGGAGAAGTTTGAGAAAGGCGCGCCGCTGTAATGCACTCTCTGTCAACACCAAAGTAGGCTTCACCATGCTGATCTCCTTTTTAGTTTTTCAATCGGCCAACGCACACTACTGTTGCCGAGTATAGCGAAAAACTCTATTTCGGAGCTATGTGATTTGTAATGGGTAATGCGATTATTAGATTTACAGCTGCATTTAGAATGGCGCTTGGTCTGCAAGCAACTTGGCAAGCGAACGACATTTCGTTTGCCGCCAACAGGTTTGTGGTTCAAGGAATGCTTACAGTCAACATGACTTCCAAGGAGGGAACTGGTAAGACTTAACGGAGAAATTCAAAGGAGTGTCTATTAGGCCAGCAATTTTGAAAGACGAGTGTTCGCGACATCCAAGCGTTTCAACAGGACATACAAGAATGCATCATCAAACTGAAAACGGCATTCCACCGATGCTCTTGACAGATTGTCCAGATCGATTTCAATCAGGGTCACCTCAGTTCCCGTTTCCACCGCAGTGCTACGCATAAAAGTGCTGCCTGGGAAACGTTTTATCTCACCAAAACATTCACCTTTATGCAACCGGCCCAACACATTACCATTTTCGAGTATATTGACCATACCGTTGGCCAGAATGAACAACGTATTGCCTATATCACCCTCTTCCAGGATCAATGTATCCTTGCTCACTTTGCGCCAGTTACTGAAATTCAGCACCTCCCACAACTCTACAACCCTGAATCTCTCAAAAAACGAAAGCGAACGCAGGGTATCGAATTTCTCCGTATCATAAATTTCATCCTGCTCTTGGATCAGCATACTAAAGGCGAAAAAAGACGAAAGATCTTGAGCGAATTCATCCCAACTCTGGTATCGCTGAGACAAATCTTTCTTCATAGCTCGCTGAACGATGGCATTCAGTTCATCAGGGATGTCCAGGCGAAAAGTCTTGGGAGGAGGTGGTTCACTATGAACGGCCTGATAAAGCAGACTGTGGCTATTATTCGCCTCAAACGGCAACCTGCCTGTAAGTAGTTTGTACATCGTCACGCCGAGCGAATATATATCTGATTGTTGCGTCAGTGGCAGGTCACTGATTTGCTCAGGCGACATATAGGCAGGCGATCCAACCCCGCTGACAAGCGTACCCTCATAGTTCTGAATAATCGCTGCGCCGAAATCTGAAAGCTTAATATTGCTTTCTCCGTGCAACAGGATGTTGGCTGGCTTGATGTCGCGATGGATCACACCTTGGGTGTGCGCGTATTCCAATGCCTTACAGCACTTGTAAATGATTTCCGCGACGGTGATAAAAGGTAATAGCTGCCCTGCTTCAGTATGTTTTTCCAGCGATCCACCATCAACATATTCCATCACCAAATAATTGAGGTCGTCGCTTAACAGAGCATCGAAAACTTTCACAATATGCGGGTGCTGCAATTTCCCCGCCAAGGAAGACTCAGCAAGGAATAGCTTATGGAACATTTTTTTGGCTGACTTACCGTGTGACGAATTCAAATCAAACAATTTGATTGCAACTTTTTTATTGCTGAACGGATCGATTGCAAGGAACACCGAGCTAGTCGTCCCTGACCCCAACTCCTTGACAGTTATATATTTACCAATGTTTTTCATTAAAAATATTGCGCCAAGAAACGAAGCTTGTTAAGAGATTATGACAACCATAGTTGAAAGTCATTACAGCGTCGCCGGGATATGCTTAGCTTGGCTATTGTTCGTTATCGGCCGCTATGTGTTTAACATGAGTAAGTCCAATAAACACCTTGATGCCAAGGTCCCCTATCGCCTATATTGAGACGATATTTCTTATGTGAATCAATGGTGAATCCATCGAGCACGACCTCCCATGTCGCCGTGAGCGGTGAGATGTTGGGCTTTATTCTATTCAGTCCAACCTTGTATCTGTCGAGCTAGTCTCTGCGCACCCACTGGCGCGGTGCGCGCGGAAACCGCCTGCCCCAAAACATATGAGTTGTTTTTTGAATTTTAAATGAATGGATATTTAATTCGCTGATAGATTTGGATCTTAAATGTTCGACTTTAAGTTGATGTATTTATAGCCCCCGTGTTACTTGAACAGGGGGAATGAAGATGATAAATTCACCAACTACGTCCGGGTGTGATGCAGGTTTTAACTTCACTTAAACCAATTAAGTAAGGGGCAGTTTATGCACTTTTCACGTGACTTTTCCGGCATTTTTTAGTGTGTCAACTTTAAGTCAGATTGTTTTCAATGGCTCGAAGTCCAAAATGAATCCACCTACTAACCGCGCAGAGCTTAGAAGTTCATTCAATTGGGTGTCCAAGAGAGCTTGCATCTTGACTACAAGGACAGTCGCGCGCTCAAAAAAGATCGACGCGATGAAACCGCTAAAGACGTCAGTGCATTTGCAAATACTGATGGGGGACTCGTAATCTTGGGCATAACCGAGGTCAATGTTCTGGACGACGAGGGTGACCGATGAATGAGGCGAGTACGACCCGCAAGCCCGAAGCCAAGGTAACAATTCTAGTTGCCTCGGACATTCCCCGCGATGCAGCCCTAGTCAGGGAATTGCTTTCACCTGAATATGATCAGGTTTTCCTATCCACTGCTCTCGAGTCGGCAGTCCAGGACTTTGACAGCCGCACTCCCGATGTCCTGGTACTGGCATTCAATTCCCTGAAAAAGTCGGAAGGCTATTACCTCGGGCTGTATCGGCTCAGCGGCAAGATACACTTGCAGCCGCACCGGACCATCATTCTGTGTAACAAGGATGAAGTGCAGCGTGCCTATCAAGCTTGCCGCAAAGAACACTTCGATGACTACATTCTGTTCTGGCCTATGACGCACGATGCGCCGCGATTGCTGATGTCCGTATATCATGCCTTGTGTGACTTGGCGGCCGCCAGGAACAATTTGCCATCGTCTGCACAATTCTCGGCACAGGCTCGCAAGCTTTCCGACATGGGCGACATGCTGGACCAGCAACTGGTGCATGGCAGCCAGCGCATCGAGTCGGCCAACCGTGCAATGCAGCAGGCGGAACAGGAAATCGGCGCGGCGCTGGACGGTTTCGCCGGCAAATTCGCGCAAGGCGATTCGTCCGTCATGTCCAAGGCTCAGAATATCGTACGACTCGACCAGGAGATACAACACCTCAAGAATGAAGAGATCGTGCGGCACTTTCGAAAGGCTGCTGAAGCAGTGCAACCGATCCAGCAATGGGCCACCGAACTTAAGAAAGACTGTGTGCCGCATATCGATGCTGCGCGTTCCTTGAGTGCGATGGCAAAGCAGGTCCCACAGACGATTCTGGTGGTCGACGACGACCTCTTTCAGCGCGAACTCGTCAGTGATTTACTGGTAACGTCGAGTTATCGGCTCTTGTTTGCCGCAGGCGGCGTAGAAGCCTTGAATATATTGCGCAAGATGCAACCAGACGTAGTTCTGATGGACTTCATGATGCCCAAGCTGGACGGCATCGAAACCACGCGACTCTTGAAGACCATGCCGCAGTTGGTCGATGTGCCGGTGATCATGATGACCGGAAAAAGTGAGGGAGCCGCGGTACGCGAGAGCATGAAGGCGGGTGCCACCGATTTTGTGGTGAAGCCACTCGATCGTGAAACGTTATTGGCTAAATTAGCGCACGCGCTGAACCGGTAATCTCAGCCAAAGGTAGAAGTGTCTCGACTTCGTCACTGAAAATGTCGAGACGCGTGCAGGGGGCGAACTTGACGAATTACATATGGACGCACGCTGCACAACGAAATTATTGCACATCACGAATCGATATATGCAGCACGCAGCTGAGCACGGAATCGTTCACTTTTTTGTCAGGAAGAGCGTACAGTGAAGTAGCGAAGTTCCTTGTTATAGCTCAATCTGAATAAACCAGTATCCAGATTTATCGCTTATAGCCCACCAATAAATAAAATGGCTTTCAGCTAAAAACTGAAAACCATTTTTTCCTAAGGTTCTGCGATCCTACCAGCGTCCTAAAAAGATTATTCATCCTACCCATATTGATGGCTTCTTGAGATAATTCAAGACAAGTTTTATAGCATCCCAAGCCTAGCCGCATCATTAACAGAATCTTGACCCCCCATGCGCTTTGGCAGATAAGGGGTTATGGTAGATGGGTCCAGGTAAACATTGATTTTTGTATGGCTCAACCAAGACGCTGGTCTCGTCAACTACATTCATTGGTGATGCGCGCGAACTCTGCCACTCCCAGGTTTTCCGCGCGCAGTTGCGCATCTATTCCCAGCCGGACGAAATCATCTTCAGTTAAATAGGCCTTGAGCGTGTTACGCAGGGTCTTGCGCCTTTGTCCGAAGGCTGCGGCGACAATTTGTGAAAATATTTTTTTGTTTTGCACCAGCACTTCGCTGGCTGGCAGTGGGATCATGCGCACAATGGCAGAATCCACTTTGGGTGAGGGACGAAAAGATTCCGGCGGAACGTCGAGCAACTTTTCCATGTGGAAACGGTATTGCAGCATCACCGACAAGCGGCCATAGGCTGGGGTTGAGGGTTCAGCCACCATGCGCTCCACGACTTCGTTCTGCAACATAAAGTGCATGTCGTGTATGCGTTCGCAATAGCTTGAGAAGTGAAACAGCAGCGGGGAAGAAATGTTATAGGGCAGATTGCCGACAATGCGCAATGGCGCGGACAATTGCGCCAGGTCAAACTTAAGTGCGTCTCCGGCATGGATGATCAGCTTATCCTGCGGGTAGTCTTTTTCCAGGCGCGCGATAATGTCGCGATCGATCTCCACTACGTGCAGTTGATTAAGCCGCTGCAGTAAAGGACGAGTCAGCGCACCCAGGCCAGGGCCGATTTCCACCATGATATCAGCTGCTTCCGGGCGGATCGCCCGGACGATGTCGGCGATGATTTGCTCATCCACCAGGAAGTTTTGACCAAACCTTTTACGTGCTTTATGCATGGGAATACCAGGAAACTGTCATTTATGTTTTCGCGAGGAAAACGACTTCTCGATCAAGGGAGGGCTGGATCATGTAATCTTTCGTGTTGTGCCATATCGGCCGCCATTTGAATCGCTTCAAGCATGCTGCCCGCCTCGGCGCGCCCACTACCGGCCAGTTCCAGCGCCGTACCGTGATCCACGGAAGTACGAATGATGGGCAGGCCCAGCGTCACATTTACCCCTCGCCCAAAGCTGGCGTGCTTTAATACCGGTAGCCCTTGGTCGTGGTACATGGCCAGCACACAGTCGCATTGTGCAAGCCGTTGCGGGGTGAAAAGTGTGTCGGCAGGTAAGGGTTCGCTGACATTTATGCCTTGCGCACGTAACCGATTCAGCACCGGAATCATGATGTCTATTTCTTCGCGTCCAAGATAGCCGCCCTCACCTGCATGAGGGTTTAGTCCGGCAACCAGAATGCGAGGCTGGGCAATGCCGAAACGCCGCGTAAGATCACGTTGGATGACGTGCAGCACATTTTCCAATAATGCAGGTGTAATTGCGTCCGCTACCTGCCGTAAAGACAAGTGCGTGGTGGCTAGCGCCACGCGCAGGCCACCGCCCACTAGCATCATGACCTCTTGCTCGGCATGCAATTTTTCCGCTAGAAATTCAGTGTGTCCCGTGAAAGGAATACCAGCATCGTTGATGACTCCTTTGTGGACAGGCAAGGTGACCATGCCTGCGAATTCGCCCGACTGACAACCTTGCATCGCGCGGATTAGCAGATTGAGAACATAAGGACTGTTGGCTGGATTTAGCTGGCCGGCCTGAACGGGTTGTGCCGTCGGCACATGCAGCACGCGCAAATGCCCGGGTGGCAAAGGAGATATTTGCTGCGGATCGTAATCATGCAATTGAACATTTAGCCCAAGCAGGGCCGCGCGCTGTTGCAGCGAATTCTTGTCGGCCAGCACCACCAGTGCCTGTTCATGACGGGCCAATTGCAAACATAGGTCAGGGCCAATGCCGGCGGGCTCACCGGCTGTAACAGCCAACAAAGTGGCCTGAGCCATTAGATCGCTTTTTCAGGGCGGTACTCGATGGTAGCCCCGTCGCGTAACTGGCGCAGCCAGTTTTGATAGGCAGCGTCGGATTTATCGGCACGTATCGCCATTTGCGCCTGCAGTTTCTTTTGTTTCTCACTTACATCGGCGTTGCGGCGATCCAATACCTGGATCAGATGCCAG
>Ga0210044_10011940_pt1 | contig 10027 bp, 11 predicted proteins | sample CryGey13umfilter_2_FD_183959 | JGI IMG/M metagenome (GOLD analysis project Ga0210044, IMG submission 183959) | Groundwater microbial communities from aquifer in Utah, USA - Crystal Geyser 4/9/14 3 um filter (SPAdes) (version 2) | ecosystem: Environmental > Aquatic > Deep subsurface >...
TCGACCCGCCGATGTGCTGCTCCACCGGCGTCTGCGGACCGAACGTCGACCCGGAGCTGGTCCGCTTCGCCGCCAATCTCGACTGGCTCACGCGCCAGGGCATCGAGGTGGAGAGGCACACCCTCAGTCAGAACCCGGCGGCGTTCGTCGGAAATGCCATCGTGAAGGGGACCCTCGACAAGGAGGGCAACGCTGCGCTCCTGCTGACGCTACCTGGCCGAGCCGCAGCCTCAGCCCCAGGCGAGCTCCTGCTGCGGCGGAAACGACCCGGCGCCCGCCGGCAAGTGCTGCGGGTGAACGGGAGAACCGGAGCTTCTGGATTCATGACCACAGCCGCACTGGAGCAGCGATGAAGAACAAAATGATTGTCCGTGTCGTCCTCCTGGTGTTCGTCGCTGCTGCCATCGGCTACATGTTCCTGCGCGACAGGACGTCATCCTCGTCCACTCGGGCTGCCACGGGCACCGCGACGGCCCCGGCGCCCGAGGGCTCGGGCTTCGTGGCCTACTACTTTCACGGCACCCGACGCTGCGTCACCTGCCGTACCATCGAGGCTCAGGCACAGGAGGTGATCCAGGGTAAGTTCGCCGAGGAACTGCGGCAGGGAAAGCTCAGATGGGCGGCGGTCAACCTCGAGGACATCGGGAACGATCACTACGCCGCGGACTACGGCGTCACTGGCAGCACGCTCGTCATCGCCCAGCTGAGCGGCGGGCGGCCAGCTCGATTCGCGAAGCTCGATAATGTCTGGAGGCTGGTCCGCGACAAGCCGGCCTTCGTGGACTACGTGACCAACGAGGTGACCGCCTTCCTCAAGGCCAAGCGATGACGGAGCTGTTTCTCCTCGCTGCCTCCGCGCTCTGGCTGGGCATCCTGAACTCCGTGAGCCCGTGCCCGCTCGCCACGAACGTCGCGGCCATCTCGTTCATCGGCCGACGACTCGAGAGTCCGCGCTGGGTCCTCCTGAGCGGCCTCCTTTACACGGCCGGGCGCGTCCTCACCTACACGGTGCTCGGGGTGCTGCTCGTCTCGAGCCTGCTCTCCGCTCCCTCGGCGGCGCTCATCCTCCAGAAGTACATGAACCAGATCCTGGGACCGGTGCTCATTTTGATCGGCATGCTGCTGCTCGAGATCATCAGCCTCGGCAGCTTTGGCTCGGGGCTCGCTGCACGGTTGCAGAAGCGAGCCGACCGGTGGGGCGTGCTCGGGGCGCTGCTCCTCGGCGTCGTCTTCGCGCTGTCGTTCTGTCCGGTCTCGGCAGCCCTGTTCTTCGGCAGTCTGCTCACGATCGCGGTCAAGGCGAAGTCGGGGATCCTCCTGCCGGCGGTGTACGGGATCGGGACGGGGCTGCCGGTGCTGGCGTTCGCCATCCTGATCGCAGCGGGTGCCCGCTCGCTCGCGAAGGTCTTCGACAAGGTCACGGCCTTCGAGCGCTGGGCACGGCGCGTGACCGGCGTCGTCTTTCTGGGGATCGGGATCTACTACACGCTCGCGTACGTGTTCCGCGTCTTGTGAAGAACCAGGATGCCAGAGATGAGGCTGGATCTGGACATCGTTTGTCTTCTCGCGTTCTCCTCGAGGGTCCACGCCCAGAAGGGCGCGGCGACCAACTTCACGATCCGCGACCTCGCCGGCAGGCACCTGCACCTCTCCGACTTCAAGAAGAACGTGGTGCTCATGAGCTTCTGGGCGACCTGGTGCAAGGGCTGCACCGGCAAGCCCCGCCACCTTGAGAAGCTCTACCAGAAGTACAAGGCGAAGGGCTTCGTGGTGCTGGCGATCAGCATGGATGGTCCCGAGTCGCAGGCCAACGTCAAGCCGGTGGTGCAGTGCTACAACCTCACCTTCCCGGTCGCCATCGACAGGGAGCCCATGGTGGTCAAGCTCTACAACCCCACCCAAGCACGCTGCTCCCTTCTCGGTAATGCTGCGGCGGGGCAGAGTTCCCGGGGACCGCCGGGTCGCGCTGGACCCGAGCTCGCCGTTGAGTCGGAGGACGTCCTGGAGCCCGACTTCGACTGGGGAGCCTGACCGACACCCCAACTCGCCGCGTCAGCCTCGACTCCTGACCACGGGAGAGCTGCGTCCTGTGGAATCCGCAGCCCAGGTCTCTCGAACCTTCTACGCCCGCGACCAGACCGGCCAGCAGCTGCTGCTGGGGGCCTACAGCGCACTGATGCGCCAGGTGCACGCCGGCACCGTCCGGCTGCTGACCCGCCGGGAGGGGATCTGCGGCTGCTGTGGGACCATGGTCGATGGGCGACATCTTCGAGCGGGTGAATGCGTTGCGGAAGATGTTTCTCACGAAGCCAACCCACTAGCGACCGTAGCCGATGGGTCGATCGCAGCCTGCACAGACAGCCATGAGGACTCCACCGTATCGCGTAGAGGCATTATGCGAAAAGGGCCGTCCGGCGGATAGGAGGAACAAGGGCCCTTTTCCACCTCCAGCCCGCCCGGGCCTTGCACTCCAAGGCTCAATAGTACCACGACGACCGGCCATCCGCCTCCCCCTCGATCCCGCATCGCCCCCATCTGGCCGCAACTCCCCGAGACCGAGGCGCACCTCACCACCCTTCGCGCAAGCTGACCCCCTGCAGGGGGGGCGATTTGAGCGAAGCCGCGATAGGCCTTCAGGTCCTGATGCCTACTAGCCTGGCGAGCGACATCGGACAGCAGCAGGCAATCGTTCCGCATCTTGAGACGTTGCGTGCTGCCGAGCAGCAACTTCTCGATGCCCCCCCCACTGGTCGCTGTCCATCGTTGAGATTGAAGCTTCGTTGGCGGCGGTGAGGGGCAAGCGGCGAAGTGACCTGGTCGCAGATAGTCGGTTGGAAGAGCTGCTCGTCCTTCTCGACGCCATCGAAGCTGCACTTCAGAAGATGAGGCACATGGATCACGTGGAACCCGCCGTGCTCGACGCCCGAAGCCGGGTCGAGCGTCTACTTGGAAGAGGGCCGGACCAACAGCTCGCCGCCCGAAGACGCGCCGAGATACTTGCCCGGCAAGCGGACGAAGCTTCGTCCGGCATCGTCGCCGCCATGAAGTGGAAGGCCGCCGCTGCCGAGTACCTGCAAGCAGGCATGCGCGATGATGCGGCGAAAGCGAAGGCGTCCGCTCGCTCTTCCATTCAACGCGCTGACGATCAGGGTGAGCTCGATCGAGGAGGTCTTCGTCCCGTTCGACGTGAACGAGGCCGACATCGAGAGAATGGTCGGCCCATTTTTTTCGAGGCCGTGGGGCCGGAATCGATTAGCAGGCGGTGGGGTTCTGAGGTAGGCTGACGTGGTCAAGGGGTCGATGGCGCAGACTCGCAACCCATTCCTGAAGCCGCGTTTTCGAGGCAAACGCTTCGAGGGGCGGCGTCTGCCCCTGGACGTGCTCCCAGAGCTGCGCAACTACGCCCAGATGGTCGCCGAGCTGGCCCGGCATCTGTTCCTGCAGGAGCACGGCGGTCGCCAGCGGGTGCCCAAGGGCTTCGACTCCAGCTTCTCCCTGGCGCTCACCGGCATCGAGGACGGCAGCGCCGTCGCGGTAGTCGAGCGCATCCACGAACCGAGCCTCATTCCTCCCGGCCCCGACTACTTCGAGCAGGCCCGCGACCTGGTCAACGAGACGGTGCAGGCCGTGACCGAGAAGAAGGAGGTTCCGCCAGGCTTCCCCCGCGAGTTTTTGCATTATTTCGAGCGGTTTGGCCGGATCCTACGAGAGGACGAGTCTATCGAACTCGTGGCTCCTGGTGCCACAGCGGGGCCGCGGTACAACAGAACGGTGCGAAAGCACCTGAGCCTCGTCACGTCATCCACCTACGAACAAGAGGTGGAGCTCGTCGGGAAAGTCGTGGAGGCCGACGTCAAGAAGCACGCATTCCAGATCGAGACCGACGAGGGGATTGTCCAGTCTGTTCTTCCCCAGAAGCTCGAGGACGAGGTGCTCGCGGCGCTCAAGGAACACCACCGGCTGGACGTGTCGATCCGGGCCGTGGCCACTTTCGACCGCCAAGACCGCATCCAGCGAATCGGTGAGATTCTGGAGCTGACGAGCTTCGAGAGCGTTCGCCCCTTCACCACGCGGCTGGCAGAGCTCACGGAGTTGCAAGTTGGCTGGCTGGACGGGGACGGTCAACCCGTCTCCCCGGCGGCACAGTCGGCGGCGGATGTGCTCCGGCAACTCCTGGAGCAATACGAGGTCCCGGTACCGTTCCTCTACCCCACACCGGAAGGCGGGCTCCAGGCCGAGTGGTCCACACTCGACGCGAGAACCAACGCGGCAATAGAAATCACAGCCACCCTGGAGCCGGATGGTTCAGTTCTGTGGGTCTGGATCGGACCAGGTGTTGAGGAAGAGGCAGAGATGGCCGGGGGCGATGTGACGCCGGAGGGCGTGCTCAAGATGTTACAGCGGACAGGGCTCGTCGAGGGTTAGGCAGACGGACGCGATGGCCGACGACAAGGAACAGCGGCAAGAGCTCACCGAGCAAGGTGAGATTCTCTTTCGCCAGGTCAATCCGCAGTTCTTCACGGGCGGCAGAATCAGCAGCCAGGCTTTCGAGGCGCCGCGGAGCCACGAAGGAATGCTCTCGGTGGACCGCGAATCGTTGACGACCGCCAAGGACTCCTTCACGCTCTTCACCGAGGGATTCGGTCTGAGCTCCGCCTGCGTGTGTGGGGTCTCCGTGGGCGAGGTGAACCAGCACCAACTCCACACCTACCCTGAGCCCGTCCCCGCCGCCGACGACCACCCGGCCAACGAAGCGCACGCTGTCATCGACATGGCCGCGTTGGGCAAGAAGCAGATGAAGAAGATCGCCAGTCACCTTGCCCAGCTTGCACGTGCTCGCGGTGTTCTCTACGAGCCAGCCATCTAAGCTCGCAGGGCAGAGCGGCGCGGGGTGAGGACTGGGTCTGCCTCCGAATCACTTTGTCCCATGAGGTGCCGTGCTCCGTGCCTGCCGCTGTTCACGTCCACCGGAGCAGCAGGTCTTGGCCGGCCGCAAGACCGTCGAGCGGACACTTCCGCGTTGCATTTCAGCGAGTTCTGTACTAGGCCCAGATCGTCGGGAGGGCCGCCCATGCGCGAGGTAGCGGAGTACAACAAGAGCGAGGACCTCTGCCTGGAGGAGCGCCAGAAGCTGTTTGCGGAGATCGAGGGCAAGTTGCAGCTCGTCGACGCCTCCTCGTTCTGGCACCCGATGAAGAAGAGCCTGGGCCAGAAGCGTCGGGAACTGGGGGCTGATGACATCCGCCGGATCGTCGAGATCGTCGACGGTTTCGCCGAGGGCGAGCACTCGCACCTCTATCCGACGACGTTCTTCGGCTACCGCAAGATCACCGTCGAACGCCCGCTGCGGCTGAGCTTCCAGGCCAACGCCGAACGGATCGCGAACCTGGACAACGAGAAGCCGTTCCAGGGGCTCGCGACGAGCAAGAAGAAGGACGCCAGGGCCAGGGCCAAGGAGGAGGCTGCGGGCCGCGAGCAGCAGAAGGCGATCCGGGCCATGCTGCGCGGCCTGCCCCATGAGGTCTTCACCGAGCGCGCAGCGTTCCAGAAGGCGCTCGGCAAGGCGGCCAAGGCGGCGGGGCTCTCGCTCTCCGCGCCGATCACCAAGGCCATCCTGTCGGCGCTCTCCGAGCGCGATGCGTCGGCGGCCGTCTGTCGAGACAAGGACGGCAACCCCGAGGCGGACGCCGATCTCCGTGACACCGAGAATGTGCCGCTCTCCGAGAACGTCGACGCCTACTTCACGCGGGAGGTTCTCCCGCACGTCCCGGACGCCTGGGTGAATACGGCGGTCCGTGACCCCAAGGACGGCGAGGTCGGGCGGGTCGGCTACGAGATCAACTTCAACCGCTACTTCTACAAGTTCCAGCCGCCCCGGCCGCTCGAGGAGATCGAGGCCGACATCCGCACCGTGGAGAAGGAGATCCTCGCCATGCTCGCGGAGGTGGCGGGGTGACCGCGGCCATCTCAAAGCGCCACTCAGGCGGACCGCCTACCGCCGGCGCAAGTGGGGAGGACTCCCTCCTCCGCGATGTCCGGCGGCTGATCGAGGATGCGCGGCAACAGACCGCCGTAGCGGTCAACGCCGGCCTAACCTTGCTGTACTGGCGGATCGGAAGCCGCATCAGCACCGAGGTGCTTAGCGGGGAGCGGGCGGCCTACGGCGAGCAGATTGTCGTGACGCTGTCGCGACAATTGGAGGGCGAGTACGGGCGCGGCTTTGCCGAGAAGAACCTGCGCCGGATGGTGCAGTTCGCGCAGGTCTTCCCCGACGAGCGGATTGTCGTGACGCTGTTACGACAATTGAGCTGGAGCCATTTCCTGGTACTGCTCCCCCTCAAGGAGCCCCTGCAGCGGGACTTCTACGCCGAAATGTGCCGCGTCCAGCGCTGGAGCGTCCGGGCGCTCCGCCAGCAGGTCGACTCGATGCTCTACGAGCGCACGGCGCTGTCCCGCCAGCCTGAGTCGGTCATCGAGGCGCAGCTCGAGGCGCTTCGCGCCGAGGACGCGCTAAGCCCCGACTTCGTGCTCAAGGACCCCTACGTGCTCGACTTCCTCGGGCTCAAGGACCGCTACCTGGAGAAGGACCTCGAGGACGCCATCCTGCGCGAGCTGGAGGCGTTCGTCCTCGAGCTGGGCACGGGCTTTTGCTTCGTGGCCCGGCAGATGCGGATCCAGATCGACGACGAGGACTTCTACATCGACCTCGTCTTCTACAACCGCAAGCTCCGCCGGCTGGTGGCGATCGACCTGAAGGTCGGGGCGTTCAAGGCCGAGTACAAGGGGCAGATGGAGCTTTACCTGCGCTGGCTCGACCAGCACGCCCGCGAGCTCAGCGAGGAGTCGCCCCTCGGCATCATCCTCTGCACGGGGAAGAAGAAGGAGCAGATCGAGCTGCTCGAGCTGGGCAAGAACGGCATCCACGTCGCCGAGTACCTGACCGTGCTGCCTCCCCGCAAGGAGCTGGCCCGAAGGCTGCGCGCGGCCATCGAGCGATCGCGGGAGAGCATAGCGGCGAAGGAGGGGGCGGAGTGACCGAGGCGGCTCAGGCGAAGCTGGAGGTCCCGGCCGGTCGCGCGAAGAAGCGGCGGCTGAAAACCTACCCGACCTACCGGGACTCTGGCGTGGGTTGGCTGGGGCAGGTGCCGGAGCACTGGGACGTGTGTCGAACCAAGTTCGTCGCGCGCCTCGAGTCCGGCCATACGCCCAGCAGGCAGCACCCCGAGTACTGGGTGGACTGTGCCATCCCGTGGTTCTCGCTCGCCGACGTCTGGCACATCCGCGACGGGAAGACCGAGTACGTCAACGAGACGGCCGAGAAGGTAAGCGAGCTGGGCATCGCAAACTCCTCGGCGCGGCTGCTGCCGAAGGGCACCGTGATCGTGTCGCGAACGGCGTCGGTGGGGTTCTCGGCGATCCTGGGCGTCGACGCGGCCACCACGCAGGACTTCGTGAACTGGGTCTGCGGCAACAGGACCCGGCCGGAGTATCTGCTCTATGTGTTCCGCGGTATGCGGCAGGAGTTCCGCAGGCTGACGATGGGCTCGACCCACCAGACGATCTGTTTCACAAGCAGAGCGAAACCTGGGTGGCACAGGCGATCAAGGACACGCTCCCCTATTTCCTCGGGGCTGTCGACGACGATCACGTGGCGAAGAAGGCCGAGCTGCGACGTCTTCGACAACAGCTTCGCGACCGAGAGAAGCGCCTAGCCACGATGGAGTCGATGGTCGGACAGGGGCTTGGCAAGGCGGCGGCCCTCCTGGCCGAGGCTCGAGATCTTGGCCTCGGCGACTTCCAGGCGATTCCGACATCGTGGGAGCAGGCCGTCACCATGCTGCGACAGCTCGCCGAGAGCCCCGCAGAGCTGCAGGTGCACAGCGTCGAGATCGGCGACACAGGCGGCGAGTTCGACAGGCTGATGGCCGAGCGCGATCACCTTCAGGATGATCTGCGCAGGGCTCAGGACGAGCTTGCGGCGGCCAAGGTCCTGATGGCCAACGAGCGCGGCTACTCCCTCGAGCTTGACGAGCAGGCGGCACGCCTGAAGAGCGTAGGCGTGTTCGCTGGTGCCCCTGGCCACAGCAAGTGTCCTCTCTGCGACGCTCCGCTTGAACAGCGCGTCCCGGCTGTGGCCGAGCTGGAAGCCGCGGTGGAGGAAGCGTCGAGTGAGCTAGATCGTGTCTCGCGGTACTCCCCGCAGCTTCAGGCCGTCGCCGACGATCTCGAGGAGCGTGTCGCTGGGCTCAAGACTCGCCTGTCGGAGAACCGACTCCGGACTGTTCAAGATGGTGGTCACCGGCGATTTCCTCCAGGTCGAACGTAAGTTCCGCGACCCGTTCAGTTTTCGCAATCGCGCCAAGCTCATCTTCAGCGCCAACGAGCTGCCCGGCACAAGGGACCGCTCGAGCGCTTTCTTTCGACGCTGGATTGTCGTTCCGTTCCTGCGGCAGTTTCACAAGGGCATGCCGAGTTTTGACCCGTTGCTCCTCGAGAAGCTGACTTCACCGGAGGGACGGTCCTACCTCCTGCGGCTCGCGGTCGAAGGGCTGCGACGGCTCGACGCGCGCGGCCACTTCAGCGACAGCAAGACCACCGCCGATGCTCGAGCAGAATACCGCCGCGACGCCGACACAATCGTCGCCTGGTTCCAAGAACTGTGCAGCTTCGACCCTGAAGCCTGGACCTCCAACGCCACAGCCTACACGTCGTACCGCGAATGGTGTGCGCGCGGCGGACACGCACCCGCAGACATCAGCATCCTCGCGAGGCGCATGCGAGCCCTCGAGCCTCGGTTGAAGAGTGTGCGCCGCACCGAGGCCAACAGTCGGGTTCGGGGATGGAGTGGGTTGATTGTGGCCGGGATGGCCGGGATAGACCCCGGTCCTTCCTATCGCGCGAGCGACGATTCGATGAGCACCGAAGGAGGAACATGCCGAGGAACGAGCGGCCCCCCGGACACCCCGGACGGCGGTGTGAATCACCGTCGAGGACAGGTGCCGGCTGCAGCTCCACCAGGGTGGTCGGAGTAGGCCATGACCGCCCCGAACCGCCGACTTCCCGCCGGCCCGCGCCGCTCGCAGAAAGGACTGGAACGTCTCGGGGAAGGACGCAACGCTGGGATGGTGACCCGCCACCTGGCCGATCTGGCCCACACGCTCGGCTGCGCCGAAGAACTGGCGACGACGTTGGCCCAGGACGGCATTCCGGCACCGGCGGCGTTTCCGGATCAGCTCCGGCTCGTGGTGCGCGAGGAGCTGGCGCGCCTGACCGCGACCGCAAGTGCCGCCGGGTTCGTGGACGTGCCGTCTGCTGCCGCCCACGCCGGGGTCACGCCGGCCACGATCCGAGAGTGGGTCTCCCGGGGGCTGCTGCCTGCTGCCCCAGGCGGGTCGCAGGCTTCGCGTCCGGCTGGCCGACGTCGAGGCGTGCATGGCCCAGCAAGCGCGGGGGCCGGAAAAGGTGAACCTGGACGACGAGGCCGCCCGGATCGTCGCTCTCGACCGGGCGCGCCAGCGGTGAGGTGATGGGACATCTGTACACACGCGGCTCGAAGCTGTGGATCTCCTACAAGGGGCTCGATGGACGCAGGGTGCGCCGGGCAACCAAGTTCGTCGTTGGCCAGGAGAGGCAGGCTCGGACACTCCTGCGGCGGGTGGAAGCCCGGACCGAGGCCACCAAGGCAGCCTCACCGGATGGCCCGCCCACGGTGAGCAGCTACGCCGAGCGATGGATCACGCGGCGACCGAACCGTACCAAGGACTACCGCGGTCGCCTCAAGCACGCGCTGCCGAGGCTCGGTGACATGCTGCTCGAGGAGGTGAGGCCGAGGCACATCCGCGCTCTCGTGGAGGCGCTGCGAACCAGCCATCTCGCCCCACGAAGCCAGCGGCACGTGGCTGCTACGCTGCACACCATGTTCGCCGACGCGGTGGCCGACGAGATCATCGAGAACAATCCCTGCGTGCTCCGTCGCGGCGATCTGCCCGGCAAGATCGACAAGGACCCGACCTGGCGCGCGCTGGCG
>Ga0210044_10011941_pt1 | contig 10027 bp, 9 predicted proteins | sample CryGey13umfilter_2_FD_183959 | JGI IMG/M metagenome (GOLD analysis project Ga0210044, IMG submission 183959) | Groundwater microbial communities from aquifer in Utah, USA - Crystal Geyser 4/9/14 3 um filter (SPAdes) (version 2) | ecosystem: Environmental > Aquatic > Deep subsurface > Groundwater...
CCAAACAGTAAAAGGGTGGTATGTTGCAAATGGCATAGTAACACACAACTGCCTTTGCTCACTCGCGCCTGTAGTTCAAAAAACCAAAGCGAAAAAAACAGACCTATCGGCGCTATTCAAGGGCGACGCGGGCGTTTATGGGGCGGCATCAAAGGTTGATATTGGAGCGCTGCTGAAAGGTGAGAGCGCGGGGCATCCGTTTCGCGGGAATCAATACACAGGAAGCAAGCGTGGTGGCGCGACATTCAAAGACCCGCACAATATGGCGGTCGGAGCCGGTCGGCAAAAGGCGTTCGCAAAGCAAATGCTGGATGCAATCAACTCAAAGGATGGTGGATTCACCTTTACGGCGTTCGGTTCTGTTCAAAAAACAGGATATGCGGTTGGAGAATTCCCGGAGCGCTCATTGAGTGTAGGAGCTGGCGCACTGAAAAAGCAGATGGTCGCAAGCTGGCTGGATAGCAACAAAGACCTGTTGAGCACTGGAAAGTATCACATCGGCGGATGGAACGACACCGGCGGAGATACAAAAAAGTATTGGCTGGATATTGTCTCAATCTATCCAAACACCAAACAAGGAAAGAGGGCGGCGATTGCGTCCGGCAGAAAGCACAATCAGGCGGGAATCATGCGTCTGGACGACATGCAGTATTTTGACACCGGCGGGGACGGGGCGGCAAAGGCGGATTTGGCGCACATGGCAAAAGTGGCTAAATCTCCCAAAACTGTTGCATCTCGCCTATTTTTGTTTGACAATCACGCAACAGCCGACGAAATTTTCGCGGCTCTCATGGGTGTGGCGGAATTATGAGTCTCGGAATCTACGCGCAAATCTACAAAGCGGATGCAGCCAAAAGGCTCATCTATGGACGAATCACTGACGAAACAATTGACCGCGCAGGCGAGCGCATGGATTATTCCTCGTCTAGGAAAAACTTTGAAGCGTGGAGAGATGAGACTCTTGAGGCGAGCGACGGCAAGAGTTACGGGAATGTTCGGGAGCAACATTCAAAGATTGCGGCGGGGAAGCTCGTTGGAATGAACTTCGATGATTCAGGGAAAAGCATTGACGTTGTTGCAAAGGTTGTTGACCCAACGACGTGGGAGAAGGTCGAAGAGGGAGTCCTGCTTGGATTCTCTATTGGTGGGTCATACGTGCGCAAATGGAATGACCCGATTGCCAAGACCGATGACGGCAAACCTGTTATCCGATACGAAGCAAAGCCAAACGAAGTCTCCCTCGTTGATAGAGGTTGCAATCCATCAGCCAAGTTTTTCTCTATCGAAAAAGCGGATGGCTCCGTGTATCAAGTTGAGTTTCAAAACCAAGGCGGCTCTGCCGACAATCTCTTGAAAGGAAATAACATGAACCGCACTGAAATGGAAACCGAACTGATGGGCAAAGCCAACGCAGGATTCGATGCTGAAGCACTCTCCAAAATGACCGATGACGAAGTGATGGCAAAGCATGCCGAGCACTTCCCTGCCGACGATGCCGCCGCCGCTGATGCCGATGCGGTATCCGGTGACGGCGCTGATCTTGATGCTGAAAACATCGAAAAGAATGACGAGAAATCCGGCGACAATCCAGCAGAAGTATCCGGTTCCGACGAAGATGTGATGGCGTTTGCGAAATTACTGAACGAAAACAGCTTGTCGATGAAGGATGCGCTGAATGCGGTGCAAAAGTCACTGTACAAACCCGATGAAACTCCTTTGGCGAAGGGACTCTACACTGTCGGCTCGCTTACGGAGATTGTGATGCGATTGAGCGACATCGTGCATTCCGTGAAGTATGAAGAGGCGAGCGAGAAGGATGGCTCCGACCTCGGTGCTCGACTGTCTGCTGCAATCGGAACGATTGGCGACATCTTGGTTGATATGATGGCCGAAGAGGTGAAAGAGCTTCTTGGTGAGAACAAAGAGGGCGAATCTCCGGTAATGGCTCTGGCCGAATCCGCAAAAGAGCTGGTCAAGATGGCCGATGAAAAGCTGGACGAAATGCTGAAAGCCGGGGCGCGCAACAGCATGGCCGACATGGCTCGACTGCAAAAGATGCACGATCATTCTGTTGAGCTTGGGGCGAAGTGCCACAGCGAGAAGGCTGACACTGGCGATATGTCGAAAACTGACTCCGCTGACGACCTCAAGAAGTTGGCTGGCGAAAACAGCGAGCTGAAAAAAAGTTTTGCAGAACTGGAGGCTCGCTTGGTCAAGATGGAAAGCATGCCCGCGCCGTCCAAAGTTGTGCTGCGCGCAGTATCAAAGGGGGATGACTCGCCTTTGAGCAATGAAGTCGTGCAAGAAATTGCCCCCATCACAAAAGGTGACGGGACAATCGACGAAACAGCAACCGCGTTCAAAAAGATTCATGCATCTGGGGGTCGGCAAATCATCAAATAATTGCAGACAAACATCAACCAACCAAACACAATTCCGATCAACTAACCCGTTTCAAAATCCAGTCAATTGAAGTAAATTTTTGGGAGATACGAAAATGAATCAAACTCAAGCTACTCTGGACTTGCTGAAGCAAGCCCAAGCAACACCGGATGCGATGTTGTCCAAGGCGTTCACACAATCTGGAACCCCAACCTCCGGCCTGACTGCATACGACCTTGAAGCTGGCGCAAAAAGCCTGTTCCCGGTACTGACTCCGCTGCGCAACTCGATTGCTCGCGTTTCGGGCAAGGGCGGCATTCAAGCTGCATGGCGCGCAATCACCGGCATCAACACGGCGATGATTTCAGCCGGTGTCGGCCAAGGCAATCGTGGCGGCGTTGTAACCACCTCCACCAAGGACTACACCGCCGCTTACAAGGGCATCGGTCTGGAGGATTACGTCACGTTCGAGGCCGAGTATTCCGCTGAATACTTCGCTGATGTCCGTGCAATCGCCGCCCGTAATGGCCTGTCTGCGCTGATGTTGCAGGAGGAAAGCATCATCCTCGGCGGCAACACCTCTTTGGCCTTGGGAACCACTCCGACCCCGAGCACTGCGACGGCACTCATTGGCGGCACAATCGCGGCGGACACCTACAACGTGATTTGCGTTGCGCTGACCTACGAGGGATTCCGTGCCGCATCATTGGCTACCGGGGTGCTGAACGATGTGACCCGCACCAATGCCGACGGCTCGACGGACAACTACGGCGGCGGCTCTGCCATGAAGTCGAGCGCCGCATCGCAGGACACCACTGGCTCTACCTCGACCATCTCCGCAACCGTGACGCCCGTTGCAGGCGCGTTTGCCTATGCATGGTACGTTGGCACTGCCGCTGCTGAAAAGCTGGAGGCAATCACGACCATCAACTCCGTGGGGCTTACCGCTTTGGCAGGCACTGGTCAAAACGCCTCTGCAATCACCGCCGACAAGTCGCAAAACGCTCTGGTGTTCGACGGCTTGCTGACCTTCTGCTCCGCAAGTGACTCCGGCGCTTATCGCGCAGTAATGGCGACTGGCACTGCCGGTACCGGCACGAAGCTGACGGCGGATGGCGTTGGCGGCATTGTCGAAATCGACGCTGCCCTCATGTCGTTCTGGGACAACTACCGTCTGTCCCCCGACGAAATCTGGGTTCACTCGCAACAACAAGCCGACATCAGCACGAAGGTTTTGGCCGGAAACGCGAACACCGCACAGCGCTTCACCTTCAACGTTGACCAAGGCGTGATTGCTGGCGGAACTTCCGTCAAGAGCTACCTGAACCGCTACGGCATGGCTGGTGCGCAGGAAATCCCGATCAAGCTGCATCCGAACATGCCTGCCGGGACAATCCTGTTCGTAACGCGCACTCTGCCTTACCCGTTGAGCAACGTGAGCAACGTTCTGCAAATCCGCACCCGCCGCGACTACTACCAAATCGAGTGGCCTCTTCGCTCGCGCAAGTATGAGTTCGGCGTGTACGCGGACGAGGTTTTGCAGTGCTACGCGCCGTTCGCGTTCGGTATCATCACAAACATCGCGCAATAACTGCGATGAATCACCTGTAGCTTGGTGATGACAAAGAGGGGCTGGAGCAATCCCGCCCCGCTCTGCAAACAAAAAGGAGATTAACGTGAGCAAGGTAAAAATGGTTGCACCAAAAGATTTTGGCGGAATGACCATTGGCGGAATGCCGATTGAGGCGGACAAACGTGGGATTGCAACAATTCCAGCCCAATTCATCGACCAAGCCAAGTCGTTCGGCTTCACGGAGTACGAAGCAAGTCCGCAAGAAATTCTCTCGCAAGCAAAGTCCGAGCATGCAGCCGCAGTATCAATGCTTGAAGACGCTATCAAAGCTGCAAGACTTGCAAAGGACACGGCCAACAAGGCGAAGCATGCGGACAAAGATGCGGCTGTTGCCGCATCCGCTGATGCCGACGCATATCTTGAAGAGATGGAATTGGCCGAGGCGGCAGCAAAGAACGTGCTCGTTGCCGCGCAGGAAGCTGCCAAGTAATATCCGGGAGGGCGTATGGCCGCAAAGGATTTGACCACCGTAGCAAAGGTGAAGAGTTGGGCGAACATTACGGACGCGAACAGCGACGTGCTTTTGGCCGACTTGGTCACTCGGGCGAGTCAGTACGTCCTAACCTACCTGTCCAGAGAAATAAAGCAGGCAAACATATCTGGCGAGCGAATCAACGGCAATGGACGCACCAGAATCATGCCGCGAGAATGGCCGATTACGGCAATCTCAAGCCTAAAGGTGAGCGGAATAGTCGTGCCTGCGTCTGTTGATGGGTTGTTGAACGGGTACGCATTCGATGATCGGCACATCTATCTGTTGCCCGGCTCAAACGTTGGGGTATTTTCCGAAGGTGTGCGGAATGTTGAGGTGTCGTACACAGCCGGTTATGAAGCAATCCCGGAAGACATCGAGCAGGCCGCAATCGAGTATTGCGCAAAGAAATACAAGGACAGGGCGCGCATAGGTCTTACAAGCGAAGGCATGGCCGGGCAGCAAACCTCTTTCTCTCAAAGCGATTTGACCGCAGACACACAAGCCAACCTCAAGCGCTACAAGCGAGTTTTCTGATGCATGTCAAAATCACCGGGGCAAAAGAGGCGGCAGACCATCTTTCGATGCGGTTTGCCAAGCTCCGTGAGCGCATCAAAAGAGAGATATGGGCACTCACCCTTGAGGCGCAGGCGAAAGTCAAACAGAAGCTATCCGGTAGCGTCCTGCACGTCCGCACAGGCGTATTGCGCAACAGCATAGCCAGTGAAATAGTTGTCACGGATGATTCCGTTGTCGGCTCTGTTGGAACGAGAATAAAATACGGGAGAATCCATGAGTATGGATTCAGGGGTATCGTAACCATAGGTCAGCACGTCAGGCGCTCAAAAGCGCAGATCGACAAGGCGACATACAGCTACACAAACAAGTTTGGCCGAAGTGTGACAAAGGTTCGGCAGACCGGGAAGCTCGGCAAGTCAACCGGAGTGATTCTGGTTAGACAGCATCAAAGAATGGCAAATTTCCCGGAGCGTTCGTTCTTGCGCTCAACATTGCGCGAAATGGCGAGTTCGGCAAGACAAAGAATGATGAGCGCGGTAAAGGAGAAGTAAGTGACCAGAGAGCCAATATATGCCGCATTGTTTTCGCTCCTGTCGTCGGCTACGAACTTCAAAACAAAGGGTCGCAGGCTCAAGTTGTGGCAAGAAGTGCCGCCGGAGTCACAGCCCGCATTTTTTCAGGTGCAGAAAACAGAGACGTGCCAACAAAAGGACGGAGCACCATCCCGCTGGCTGATGTCTCTTGACTTGGTTGTGTACGTCAACGTCGGAGAAGGAATAGACGAGGTTGCCACAAAGGCGCTCAACCCGATAATCGACGCCATCACCGCAAAACTCGAACCTTCTGCAAGCGCTGGAGTCCAGACTCTTGGCGGTCTTGTTCGGTATGCGCGGGTCAACGGAATAATCGAAACAGACGAAGGCTCGCTTGGCGCGCAGGCTGTTGCAATCATCCCGGTGGAAATCCTAACAGAAAGGGATTGGGCTGTTGCGCCCACATAGCCAATGACAACCAGAGAGCAAGTCCTTGACGCATTGGTGACGCGACTCCAGACAATCACGACAGCCAATGGCTACACGCTGAACATCGGGTTGGTGAAGCGCTCTATCCGCATGCATCTTTTGTACGAGAATGCGTATCCTGCAATCCAGATTGAGGATGGAAGCACTGAAACAATCGAATACAAGACAGGCGGGCTTGCGGACATCTATTTCACTGCGAAGTTGAGCGTATGGGTGCGGAGCAGAACCTCCATGTCCGAGTCGATGAATGCGGTGGATTTGGCAATCAAAAAGGCTATTGCAACAGATGCAACACTTGGCGGACTGGTTGCCCATGCTACAATTCAAGGCGAGGTTGACAAAGATTTGACAGGGGATGATGATATTGCAAAGTTCATCAGACCAATCAGGATTTTCTACGAGGGGCAGTACACGGAGGGCATGTAAAATGGCAACCAGCAAACCAGCAGCACCCGAGCAAATTCCAGTTCCGGCGACAACCAAAAAGCAGGGTGAGTCTGTCGGCACAAAACCAACGATGAGAGGTGAGTGACATGGCTACTATTTACAATCGGCTATTGCTTGCAAAAACCGAGATAACAAAGGGCACTGATGCAGTGCCGGTGGTCGGGACAGATGCCGTTCGCGTCAAGTCGTTCAAGATCAAAAAGAACACGACGATTCTTGAGCGCAAGGTGCAAAAGCAAACGATGGGTTCTTTGCCTCATCAAATTGGCAAAGAAACAGTCAGCATCGAGATTCAGTTCGAGATGCGCGGGCAGGGCGCGGCAGGAACTGCGCCGGAGGCTTCCCCGTTGTATCAGGCATCCCGCTTGGCGGAGACAATCGTTGCGAGCACATCCGTTTCGTACAAGCCGTCAACGGCTGTTGCAAGCGAGAAGTCGTGCACGATCTATGCTTACGACGACGGGTTGCTTTGGAAGTTTGTTGGAGCCGTTGGAACTCTCAAGATTGATTCGAGCATTGACGGCGTTGTATCGGCGAGCGGTACATTCCAATCCGCTTATGCTGTTCCAACGCCGGTAAGCGACCCGGCTGGCGCTGTGTATGACAGCACACAACCTCTTGTGATGACAAGTGCATCCGTGTTCAACGACGGCGCGGTAATCAAGGTCGGCAAGTTTGGGCTTGACATCGGGAATGATGTGCAGAATCACTACGTGACAGGCGAAAACAGCTTTGTGGTGAAAGACCGCAACCCGACAATGACGTTCTCGAAAGACAGCGTCAACACGGTCGCGGAGTGGACTGCTCTTACCGCAGGAACTGACATGTCGTTCTCCGCAACGTTTGGTGCAACACCCGGCAACATCCTGACCATCACAGCGCCGTCCGCTCGCCGCAAGGATGTTGTTCTGGGCGAGAGAGCGGAGCGCATCCTGAAAGACCTTACTCTTGGCCTCTATGAGTCCACGAGCGACGACCAATTCACCATCGCATTTACTTAAAAGGAGTTAAAACAAAATGAAGTTGCTCAAAGGAGAGGTTCAGACCGTTGAAGAGGATGGCATTAAGCTCGGCTTAAAAGTGATTGACACTGTGATGCAGGCGACAATCACCGCAATGACATTCGATGTTGTTGATGGAAAGGCTCGCGCTGTTGGGTTGGACGGGCTAATCAAGCGCACAGGTTACATTCTCCGCAACTGCATTGAGAGTGTCGAAATCGGCGGTGTGTCATACACGCCGTCCGATCTTGCGGTAAAAGCCGATATTTCCGATCACGACACATTGAAGGCGATGATTAACATTGGCCGAATGGTCTATGACGCAGCCTTCCCGGACTCCGAAGAGTTAAAAAAGTAGGGGCGGCATCCGCCGCGTGGTTCATTGGCAGGCACTGCACCAAATGCCCCAAGAGTATTCCGTGCAATAGTGTTGTTGAGTGGGTGGATGGATACGTAACAATATGTCCAGTCCAGTGGTACAAAGAAATGCAAGTTGTGTTCAGCGCCGCCAAACACTACAACAATGGTTTCTTGCCGAACGCTGGCGGCTGGGCAGATCAGCCAGCGAAGCTGATGGAATTCATCAAGATAGCCAACGCCGAGAAAGCAAAGCATGGCAACGAATAGCGATGAGACTGTCGGAATAAAATTTACGGCTGAAGGCGTATCCGCCACAGGCGCATCTGTAAAAGACGTAGAGAACAAACTAAAGTCATTCGGAAGTGAGACTGAAAATGTCTCAAAGAAGGTTGACGAATCATCCCTGTCGTTCGGCAGGATGGCATCCTCAATGGCCGCTGGAGTTGTTGCAGCCAGCGCGATTGAAGGAGCGCTTCTAAAGCTAAAATCCATCACGATTGATTACGCGGTTGAGGCAACTCAACTCGCCGCGCGATACGAAACGCTTGGTGTTTCCATGCGCATAATCGGGAACAATTCAGGCTATACATCGAAGCAGATGAACGAGTTTGCGAAGGGCTTGGAAAAAACCGGCATCTCGATGATGGAGGCCCGCCAGCAGATGACCAGCATGGCGCAGGCGGGTATTGACCTTGCAAATTCTAGCAAGCTCGCCAGAATCGCGCAGGACTCCGCCGTTGTTGGCAACATCAATTCATCCGAAGCGTTTGCGCGGATGATTCACGGCATTCAGACCGGGCAAACAGAGATTCTGCGCGGCATCGGCATCAATGTCAGTATGGAGCGGTCATACAAAAAACTTGCAGACCAATTGCACGTTTCTTCATCCTCTCTTTCCCAGAGCCAAAAGATGCAGGCAATATCAAACGCCGTCATGGAGGAAGGCGAGAAAATAGCCGGAACGTATGAGGCTGCTATGGGAACGGCTGCAAAGCAAATCAACTCGCTCAGCAGGTATCACGAGAATCTAAAGCTGGTGATTGGCAGCACGTTCACGGAGTCTCTTGCTGCTGCTGTGAGCATCTATACCGGAGAGATAAAAGGGTTGAATGAAGAGGCTGCAAAGTTGCAGCGCGAAGGTGACTTGCGTTTATGGGGTAGAGCAACGGCGGTTGCTCTTGGTGCTGTTGCAGATGCAGGACGCACTTTATTCAATGTGTTTGACATCCTTCTTGGTTCATCGGAGCTTCTTGCGGCTGGTATCACAATACCATTTGAGCTCGCATACGCACTTGCCACCGATGGCATTAAAGGAGCTTCCGATGCTTACGATGACTTTGTAAGAAGAACTGACTCCATTAGGGAGAGCCAAGTAGCGGCAATGGAGGGTATTGCCAATTCAAGCAAGATAAAAGACGCGATAATTGCCTCGTTCGACGCGACAGACGCGGAGCAAAAAAAGAGTGTCGAAAATAGGCTGAATACAGAGATCGAGTATCAAATAAGAGTCAGCAAGGTTGTAAAAGCCTATGCTGGATATTCGGCAGATATACAGATTGAGGCAGCAAAAAGAGTTGCAGATTTTTATGGCGGAGACATCAAGGCAGAGCATGGTCATAACTCAATCGACAGCGGTAACGATGAAGAAACCGAAAGGGTCGCCAAAGAGAAAGAGAAAAAGCGCGCGGATGAAATCGCCAAGATAATCGAGAGGGAGGAAGGTAAAAACAGCAGGCTTGAGGAAATTGCCACAATGGCAACACTGAACGAGCGCGAGCGCGACGAAGCGAAGGTCGGATATGCGATAGAGAAAGAAGAGATCGAGTATCAAAATACAATCAAGAAATATGGCAAGTCGAAAAAGCTGGAAGAGCAGCATCTAAAAACAATCGCCCTTATCAGGGCAAAGGCCGACGCAGACGAAAGCTCCGCAAAAGCCAAAAAACTCAAGTCCGATGTTAGTTGGGCGAATGCGGTCAACAATCTGCGCAAGGGGGACTACACCAATGCAATGAGCATTGCCGAGCAGATGACGCAAGGACTTGCAAAGCACCATCAGGCGATGTTTCAAGCAAACAAAGTGTTCGCTCTGGCAAAAGCGGCAATTGCATTACCAAGCGCTGTGATGGAATCATTTGCTGCTGCCGGTGGATGGCCGTGGGGTGTTATCCCTGCCGCGCTCACGCTTGCA
>Ga0210044_10011943_pt1 | contig 10026 bp, 12 predicted proteins | sample CryGey13umfilter_2_FD_183959 | JGI IMG/M metagenome (GOLD analysis project Ga0210044, IMG submission 183959) | Groundwater microbial communities from aquifer in Utah, USA - Crystal Geyser 4/9/14 3 um filter (SPAdes) (version 2) | ecosystem: Environmental > Aquatic > Deep subsurface >...
GCTTTATCAAATGGCTTTATTGAAAGCCTTGTATGAAGGAAAAACTTTTGGAGAAGCAATTATGGATGCCGATAAAGAGAGTAAGCTAAAAATGTATCTGGATCCTGAAACAATAATTGAAGGGCAGTTAATCACTAAATTTGCGAGGGATGAAACCGATAGGCAGGTGTGATGTTTTTATTTCCCCTCTATCAAAAAAATCCAATTTGCCTATTATTGAAAAGCAAAGGGCTTTGCCCGTAAAAGGAAAAGTATATTTCGTATAACGTTTCTGGCTATGCGATGTTGCGACCGCAGGGAGCAATATGGGTGAGGGGCGAGCCGAGTCCCGAACCGTATATCCCTTGTTATGTGCCCCGAGTGTAGCGTAGCGGAACGAGAGCGCAGCGTGGTTTGAGCCGAAGGCGAGAAAGTCGGGCGGAGGGGGCGCTTATTCACTAAATATTTCATTCAATCCATAAAGTGATTTTCTCATGTAATCTTTTACAATCCATTTGATCAAAAGAAAGTCCATAAATTTTCCACCAAGATAAATCGGAACTTTGTATTCTATGGAAACAGTCAAGATTGTCTGATCTTGCTTTACCTCTTTGACATTCATTGAAGAATTAAATGCTACTCCAAATAATTTACCGATGTATGCGACGTATTTCTGTTCTTGCCAGCCTATAATTTTCTCTGTTGATTTTAATTTAAATGGGCCTAATTTTCCATACCACTCATAGTTCGCACCAATTCCTGTAGCATTTGGACTTGTAGTTTTTCCATGGGCGTAACCATAGACATATTTAGGGAAATTTCCCGGGTCTGTTATAAATTTCCAAATATTTCTTAGTTCGGCATTAAGCGTAATTTTTTGGAGTATATTTCCCATATTTATTTCTCTTTTTTAACCGATACAGCAATAAAAAATGTGCCAAGATTAAGATTTTCTACTTCAACATTTCCAAAAATCTCTTTCATTTTTTTCGGAGTGTTTTTAGAAGGATCCCAAGCAGCAAATTTTGAATAGATCACTTTAACTAAAGGATTAAGAAATTTTAGAAATCCTGTAAAAAGACGAGCGTCGCAAACAACCAATTTCCCTCCAAAGTGAAGAACATCGTGGCATCTTTCAAGTGCTTTTTCCCAATCAGGAATTGCGGTAATTCCAAGAACACTTACAACACCATCAAAATTGTTTTCGGTTATTTTAAGTTGTGCCGCGTCGCCCTGAACCAATTTTATATTACTCCAGTCATTTCGCTTAGATAATTGTTTCGCGGCATCAAGCATTTCTTGACTGTAATCAAACCCGAGAATAAAACCATCTTTGCCAACAGCGTCTATCATGTAAGGGAAATTTCTACCAGAACCACAGGCAACTTCTAGGGCTTTGTCGCCTCTTTTTAATCCCATCTTTCTAACTGCTCGACTTCTTATGGTTTTTGCTCTTCCTAAGAATGTAATCGCATCCTGCGCACTGTAAAGAGAAGGAAATCTTCCCCAAAAGGAATATACTTTTTTTACTTTCTTTAATTTGTCAGTTTGTGAATCTTTTGTCATTTTTATATATGGATTGAATGGTTTATATAAACTTTTTTATAAGCGCCCGTAGCCCGATTGCACATAACGTTCGCGTGTATGCGATGTGGCTCAATGATATAATTTCTCTCATCATTGCGCCATATGGGCGAGGCTTCAGCTAAGCCGCATACACGCTGTTGGGCGTAGGCCACTACAAGTTAGTCAATATTCCAGAAATCTCCTTCTACTTTGAACTCCTCAACATGACGCATACAAACATACAAAGAAAGTGGAAGCGATGCTGAGCCTGAACTCTTCAGTTTTGAAAGCACCTCATCTATAATACTCTTATCAAAAACATCATTAACATGTCTCAATTCTTTACTATTTTTGTCCACGATGATTCCGGCTGAAGAATCGCGTATAATATCGTTTCGGATTGAAACCTTGGTTTCACAATGCGGATTGCAGCTATCCATTGATGGATGTGAAACTATGTCAATCTCAGCGATGGGCCAGCTAATAGAACCTCCGTTGATATTGAGTTTTTTAAAGAATAATGTGCATCTCTTCCACTGTCCATTTTCGTAGAACTCACCAAGCCAGTAGTTATCGCGAATTTGGATGTCTTTATTCATAATTTTATTCACATTAATAAATATTTTATGTAGTGCCTTTCGCCTAACGTTCCAGCATAACAGAAGTTGCGAAGTGAGCGTGGCGGTATAATATTTGCGGAGCAAACCGCCTAAGCGAACGAGCAATTTGGTTGAGGCTCTGCAAGAGCCGAACCTGTTATGCTGTGTTAGCCGACCCGAGCGTAACGCAGTGAAGCGAGAGCGCAGCGTGGTCGGAGGGAGCGAAGCGACCGAACGAAGTACATTTTTACTATTCCCGATGTCACGACCGCTTTTCACTTATTTATAAAGGGCGAATAGATTCTGTTTTGGCGAGGGCAAGAGGGGCCGGGGGTGAATTGCCCGAGCCAAAACACTTTATTCTTCTTGATTTTTTGCAATGTCCTTGAACTTTTGATCTAGCACTGGTCTTATTTCTTCTCCGACTTTTTCATAAATATCAATTAATTCCTCATAAGCTCCGTTTCCGCCTAAAAAGTCCCAAAAGTCTTTGCCAATAAGAAAGTCATTACCTTTATCAAAGAATTTTATACATGTCCATCTTTGGTACTCTTCGGGATAATATGGGTTGTAGTACATGCCTAAATAAATTTTTACTTTCTTGCCTTCCGCTGATCTCATTGCATATATTTCTAGCAAATCTCTTTTTGCTGCTCTCATTTCGTTTTTATTTGGCTTAGGTCCCTTTATTTCAAAATAAATTTCTTCACCGTCTTTTGTTTCTAGGTAGAGATCAACAGTTTGTATTCTGTCCTCTGTTTGTTCGAGGTTTTGGCTAGCATTAAAAATTTCTTCTGACTCTGACTTGTGATTTGGTTCTCTCTTAACGCTATCAAGATCACTTAAAATATTTTCAGATGTTCTTTGTGCCTCTCTTGTGATTTTACCTTTTAATTTGTTTTGTCCTTGTAATTTATTTGCAGTTGCAAAATTTTCAGTGGCAATAATTTTCGCTATGGTTTCGTGCCAATTTCCAAGTGCTGTTTCACATCCATGAATAAATCCTTTAGCCAAGTAACCCTTTTTTGTAAAAAGAGCATATTGAAAAGGTTTTGATGAGTCTTCATCGCTCAAGTTGTATTCATCAATTTTTTTGAGGATTTTCCCCTTTAGAAATTCATAAACCTTCTGTTGTAAATCTTTTGATAGTGCCATATTAATTATTTTTTAAGTGAAAAATTATCTCTGAATACGCTCCTTTGTCTTTTTCGGTACGGTTTAAAACGGGTCTTTTAAATTCTTCAACAATTTTTAGTCCTGCTTTTTTAGCAATTTCAGGATACATACCCCATTTATCATTGGCTACTAAAAATATGGAGAAATCATCTGCTAGAAATTTTTTGCAATTTAGCAGTACAGATGAAATCCCTTCAATATAGCTTTTTCTTGCTTCTAATCCTTGTCCTCGAAAAAGCGGGCCTATTTCAGATTCGTCTTTGCGCTTAAATCCGAAGAGATCATAGGCGTAGGCATGTTGTTCGTGATAATCAATCAATCCAACATAAGGAGGTGAAGAAAAAATACCTTTAATCTTTTGAGTTTTTGCGATTTTAGCAAAATCGGGATAACGGTTATCTAGTTCTCCAAAAATATCTATTTCTCTTGAATCACCTGTTAAGCAAATTTGTTTTGTATCAGTTCGTAATTTTTCGAATTGTTTAAACCTATACATTGTGTCTTGAGCATATCGCTTCCACCAGCTCAAAATTGAAAAAAGAGGTTTGCACATTTTCCCGTGCTTTTTGCAATAATAAGTTGTTATTTGTGGCTCTTTGAGCGTTGCTAAATCTGAATGGGTTGTTGCACGGCAAGATCTGATAGTACGGCTTAAAATAACACTTATTACTTTTTTGATGTCTGGATTTTTGATTTGCTTAATTTGCTCAAACATGAAATTTATTTCATCTCTGATTGCTTGTAGATACCATTTATCTAAGAATGTTTCATTTTTTTGTTGTTTTAATTTAATTCCATACTTTTTGACCAATGTATCGTAAATTTTCAGAAATTCTTTTTCTTTTTCGCTTCCAAATTTTCTTTCATCAACCTGTCCTTGGCGTATTTTGTACTTAAATTCCGGAGAGGGGAAATTTTTTGAATTGAATTGATTTAGCTCTTTTAATAGTTCTGATTCAAAATCTATTGCGTGTGCGTCCTTTAAAAATTTTTCCAAGTTGTTAGTAATTTGCTTAATTACCAGGGTGAGTTCTTCAAAGTCATGTTTTCCAATTTTAATGTTTGAAATTAAGGAATTGAAAGCGGAAATATCTATCCCGATTGAGTGCATACCCAATTCATTTGCTTGCACAAGCGTTGTTCCACTTCCACAAAATGGATCAAGAATGATGTCGCCCTTTTTAAAATAAGTTTGTTTCTTAAAATTATCCGTGTGATCGTCTAAAAAATACTCAACAAGTTGAGGAATGTATTTTCCTTTGTATGGATGTAACCGATGAACATGCTTTGTGGTTTCAGATTCTCTATATTGTTCAAAAGATAAAGACCAGTTTAAGTCATCTCCAAGCGTTTTTTTCCATGATATTTCACGACTAGGGCGACTTTTTTCGTAATATCTAAGTAAATCTGCTTTTATTATTTGAGTTGTGCCATTTTCTCCAATTTTTCTAACTCTGCCATACTGAATTAGATATGAAATGTTGCTTTCTGTAACGACGCGCTTCAAAAATGAGCTAGCCCATGTGCTTGCTTCTTGAATACTTAATAATTCGTTTTGTTCTGTTGTGTTCATATTTACTCTGATTTATTTAAAATTTCGTAGTGATTATATCATGCAATTATAAAATTTTTCTAAAATAATTCTAAATTTTTCGTAGCGACCGAAGGGAGCGAGAAAATACCTTACTGGCTGCCAAAGGCAGACAGCCCCCCCCTCTAAAAATAAAGAATCAATTCGCCCCTCCTTATTAAAAGTCCGAAAAGCGGAGCGGCAAAAAGGGAATAGTAAAAATGTATTTCAGCTAACGTCCGCGACTAAACGAAGTTTGCCACTGGTATAATATGCCGAAGGCTTACCAGTGGCAAATTTGGGCGGAGCGACTGCAAGGAGCGAAGCCGTTTAGTCGCTGTTAAGTGAGGCGAAGCCCGAGCCAGAGTGCAACGTCCCGAAGGGCTGGCGAGAGTTTTTAAGACAATAATTTATGCTGTTACATCTTTATGTGAATACCCCATTTTTCTTAGCTTTAAATAAATCGGCAAAAAAATGCTCTGAAAATCTCTATCTTTGGAGTCGGTATCATGTCCCCTGGCTCTTTCAATGGCTTCTTTTACTGCAGTTTCATCTAGGCCGCAATTCTGGATTGCTTCAGAAATGTCATTCGCCATATCTTGAAAACTTTGTGTGCTATATTTCTCACTAAAGCGGCCCATTGATTTGGTAGCTTCTTCTGGTGTCGGTTTTTTCTTCCATAGCTCACGCCTTTGTTCATCTGTCATATTTTCATAGATTGCTGGTTTGAAAAAACCTTTTTCTACCATCCATGTCAGAAGCAGATTGTAGGGCAAATTATTGAGGGCCGCACGCATTAATGACATTTCTGAAATATGAGGAGCATTTTTTGGCCGATCTGGCATGATCCTTCTTAATTCCTCCATAATTTCTTCTTCTGGTGGAATATGAGATTCTAATTCTTTCATATTGTGAATAAATTATTGTCTTAAAATTTCACTTAACGCCCGAGACTTTGCGAAGTTTGGCGCTGGTACAATTTAGCACGCAGTGCTACACCAGCGCCAAATATGGGCGAAGCGCCCGTAGGGAGCGGAGCCGCAAAGTGCGTGTTATATGATGTAGTGAAAAAAATTAGTAATCAATAAAACAGATGTCTTCCCAATTTGATTTGGCATAATCTGGCAAGGCGTTTATGTCTGCAAGTGTGCAAACTAAACTATTCAATTTTCCAATATTTCCTTCCATATTGAAATTGATCAGAGAATCGTCGTATCTTTTTAGGATTGTGACAAGTTGGGCTCGGTTTACTGGATCGTTAGGCCCGAAATCCCCATTTTCATAACCGGCTATTACTCCTTTATCAATCATTTCATTTAATGCATCTGCGTAGTATGCATTGTAATCAACATCTGGAAAGGTAAGAGCATTTTGGGCATAAACTATACCTAAAGAGATAAGCGAGCCCAACATAAACACTCCTAGTGTTGATAGAAATTTTTTCATGTTGCTTGTGGTTAAATGTTAAATATTTTTTTCACTATATCATATAACGTCCATGACTATGCGACGTTTGCCAGTGGTAAAATACGCTGAAAGCGTACCACTGGCAAATGTGGGAGAATGACTGAGCGGAGCGAAGGAATGAACCTCATAGTCATTGTTGTGTGATGAAGTCAGAAATTTCCTTCTTGAGAATTGTTTATTGGTTTCTCTTTAGGGCTTCTGTAGCAAGTTTTGCTTCCCACTTAACAATGACTACTTTTCCGTAGGGTGTATCAATTTCCTTGGCATCTAATGGTCTTTGGCCATCAGAGTCGAGATTCAGGGAATCCTCAACTGTATCAGCTGGAGAGGTATTCCAATAAACAATTCTTCCATCTTCCTTATAGCGTTTACCGCCGTTTGGATAGGAATTAAGTATATCGTCCGAATTTGTGTCCAAGTTTTCCATAAATTTATAAGTTAATTGGCAAGAGTTGATTATTGCCTAAATTCACCAATCTGTCAAGAAATTTCTGACTTTTTCACACAACTGGTTCTTATACGAACTTTTTAGAAATATTTTAGGATTTTTTAATAAAAATTTAATCCTATGCTGTTATGGTAGCTCGTGTATTTAATAAAATCAAATGTTTAAAATACCTTTTAGAGGTTTGCAAATCGCAAAGTTTGATAGTATCGATTTTTGCGTGAGAGAAACAGAGCGGGAATTGAAATTGAGGAATTATAGTCCAAAAACCATCAAAAGTTACTTGTTGTACCTTAAAGATTATTTGTTTTTTGTGAAAAATAACAATAAAAAACCTGATATTGAAGCAATCAAAGATTTTCTTCTTGAGAAACATGACCTAAAATATTCTCCACAAACCGTAAATCTTGCTCTTAATTCTATAAAATTTTTCTATAGAAATATTGCGGGAAATCCTTTTCCTGTACGGATAAAATGTTCTAAAAGATCTATGAAGTTGCCTGTCGTTATCTCAAAAAATAATATTTTAAAATTAATAGACTCAATTCAAAATAAAAGACACAGGCTTCTTATCTCTCTTTCTTATGGAGCTGGATTTCGTGTTAGTGAAGCCATCAAACTCAAGATTAAAGATTTGAATTTTGAAGAAAATATCATTTATGTCCGTGAATCAAAAGGCGGCAAAAGCAGAATCACTATTTTGCCTGAGAAGTTAAAAACTGATCTTTCTGATTTTATTTTGGGACGTGATTTTAATGATTATGTTTTCGTTAGCAATAGATGTGGACGGCTTACCACTCGCACTGCACAAAAAATCTTTAGCAATGCACTTTTAAAGACAGGCGTTTTCTGTGATGCGACTTTTCACAGTCTTCGCCATAGTTTTGCCACCCACCTGCTCGAAAACGGCACCGATATCCGCTATATACAAACTCTTTTGGGGCATCAAAACATACGCACCACGCAGAGATATACTCAGGTTTCTGTGTCGAGTATTCAAAATATTAAAAGTCCGCTTTGAATACTAAGCTAAAACTAACCTTGAAGTGTCCAATGGTTTTATTTCAAAATTCAGCTTTTTTGATAATTTTTCTGATTCGATCTCGAGGTTATAATGAGATTGAAGGTTTAGCCAAAATTGTGCCGAAGTTGTAAAATATTTACTAAAGCGAAGTGCCGTATCAGCAGAGATAACCCTTTCTCCGTGCACTATTTCATTTATTCTTCTCGCCGAAACTCCGATGTCTTTTGCAATTTTGTATTGAGAAAGACCGAAAGGTTTCATGAATTCTTCCATTAGAATTTCTCCGGGAGTAATTGGTGATATTTTTTTAGTCATTGTTTATTTGTGATAATTTGTTATTTCTACTTCATGTGCTTCTCCGTTTTTCCACTCGAAGCAAATTCTCCATTTGTCATTTATTCTTACACTATATTGGCCTTTCCTGTCCCCTTTCAACTGTTCCAGATGATTTGACGGCGGGATACGTAGGTCATTTATCGACATAGCCGCATCTATCATCCATACCTTTCTCATTGAGATCCTTTGAATTTCCGGAGGTAGTTTTCGAGACATTTCTCTGTTGAATATTTTCTCCGCCTCCTTGTCTTTGAAACTCTTAATCATATTAACGTAGTACGTTATTAGTGTAGCGCGTTATTAGTGCGCGGTCAATATTATTTATTAGCAAAATTAAATTTTATTTACAAGATTTTGTTGTGAAAAAGTGTTGTTGGATTTGTAACGACACTTTTTATAATAATTTTGTGGACAAGTTCTCCAATTTCTTGTACGATGACCAAAAGACCTAAATTTTTTAGTATATGGGAAACATTAAAGATTACAAAATAGCGACACTTGGAAGCCACACCGCTTTGCAAATCTTAAAAGGCGCAAAAGATGAAGGATTTGAGACAATATGTATTTGTGAAAAAGGCAAAGGAAAACCTTATCAAAGCTACGAAGTCGCGGATCAGATTATCATGGTTGATTCGTTTAAGGACTATTTTACTATTGAAGATCAGCTGATAAAGCAAAATGCAATTATCGTTCCCCATGGGTCTTTTGTGGCTTATATCGGCCCTAGCAAAATGATGGAGGTCAAGGCTATGCATTATGGAACAAAAGCTATTTTGGAATGGGAATCGGACAGGATGAAAGAGAGGCAATGGCTTCTTAGTGCCAATATAAAACTTCCAAAAGTTTTCAAAACACCTGAAGAAATAGACTGCCCTGTCATCGTAAAATTTCATGGAGCACATGGAGGAAAGGGATATTTTATTGCAAATTCTGCAAAAGAATTTTATGAAAGATATGAGGTTTACAAAGGCAAAGAAGGTCATGACAAATATGCAATACAAGAATACGTGGTCGGAGTTCCTGTATATACACACTATTTTTATAGCCCCCTTACAGGCGAACTTGAGGTAATGGGATTTGATAAAAGATACGAGTCAAATGCCGATTCTATCGGGCGAATTGCGGCAAAAGATCAGGTTGATGTAGACATCCGTACGACTTATACAATCACCGGAAATGTACCTTTGGTGGTCAGAGAATCGCTTTTACCTGAGATTTTCGAGATGGGACAACGTGTAGTCGAGGCTTCGAAAAAATTGGTTAAAGGAGGGCTTTTCGGGCCGTTCTGTCTTGAAGGTATCATCGATCCTGAACTTAATTATTCAGTTTTTGAAATTTCAGCAAGAATTGTAGCCGGTACAAATCCGTACATCAACGGGTCTCCTTACACTTGGCTAAAATATAATGAACCAATGAGCACTGGACGTAGACTGGCAAGAGATATTAAAATGGCGATAGAGCAAGACAGGCTTTCGGAGGTTCTTGGATAAGAAAGCTGAAATTATATTTTAATTTTTACAGCAATGATCGGACAAAAAGATATTTTGGAAATTTTGAAATCTTATGATCTTAAAAATATAACAATCGGTGTTCTTGGCGGACACAGCGCACTTGATGTTTGCTCTGGCGCGAAAAAACATGGATTTAAAACTGTTGCAGTTTGCCAAAACGGCAGAGACAAGACATATTCTAAGTATTACAAAACTCGTGACGGGAAGGGTTGTATAGACGAAATTATTTTAGTCGATAAATTTTCAGATATTATAAATGAAGATGTTCAGGAAAAGTTGAGGGCTATTAATACGATTTTCATACATAATAGATATTTTTGGGTTTATTTTAAGGATTTCAAAGACTTTGAAAA
>Ga0210044_10011944_pt1 | contig 10025 bp, 8 predicted proteins | sample CryGey13umfilter_2_FD_183959 | JGI IMG/M metagenome (GOLD analysis project Ga0210044, IMG submission 183959) | Groundwater microbial communities from aquifer in Utah, USA - Crystal Geyser 4/9/14 3 um filter (SPAdes) (version 2) | ecosystem: Environmental > Aquatic > Deep subsurface > Groundwater...
CTTATAGATAAATTCGGGACAAGGCTGGATGAGGAAAAAAGGCCGCATCCCGTGAACAACCTGGAGATACCGGCATTCCTTAGGAACAAAATAATATAAAAAGAAACAGGAAATTAATTATGAGTTATGAGTTATGAATTATGAGTCAACAACATGGAATTGAATTTAAATAAAACTCCTTGATTTTGATTCATAACTCATCATTCATAATTCATAATTCGATAGGGGTTAACATGAAGCTGGGGAAGATCGGTATAATAGGGCTGGGGAAAATGGGCATGGCTATCGGCAGAAGCCTGAAGGGATCTTCGCTCATGGGCTATGACATAAGGCCTGCCGCAAAGCGTGCCGCTTCAAGATCAGGGATAACGCCTGCAAAAGACAGCTTGGAACTGGTCAGTAAAAGCAATATCGTGATACTTGCGATAAAACCGCAGGAGATGAAGGAAGTGCTGGTAAACATAAAAGACGCGGTGACGGCAAGGCACCTGTTTGTTTCCATAGCTGCGGGTATAAGCACCCGCTTTATTGAAAAAGCCGCAGGTGAAGCAAGGGTGGTCAGGGTTATGCCTAATATAGCCCTGATCGCCGGCCGGGGAGCGGCAGCGGTCTGCAGGGGAAAGCGTGCAAGCAGGAAAGACGAGTTTATAGTGAAGGAAATTTTCCGCAGGTCCGGGAAAGTTTTTTCGGTCGCTGAAAAACATATTAATGCCGTGACCGCGCTTTCCGGGAGCGGCCCGGCTTATTTCTTCGAGATGATCGGGCATCTGATCAGATCGGCCTGCGATCTTGGATTGGACAAACAAACATGCAAGAATCTGGCGATCCAAACCGCGAAGGGTGCTGTTGCGCTGCTGGAAACAACAGGTAAAGAGCCTGCGGAACTGCGCGATATGGTTTCGTCAAAGAAGGGTACAACGGCAGAAGCCCTTAAAGTCTTAAAAAAATACCGCCTGGGAAGCATATTGGACAAGGCTGTTAAGGCGGCGTGGAAAAGGGCAGGGCAGCTTTCCACGGCTTAAAAACCGTATATAGCATATCCCTGCCCCGCCACGAATATTGGCGGGTAACGCAGGGACCTTCGGCCCAGAGCTAAGGCAATGGGCCTATGGTAGCTCATAGTTTAAGGATTAGAAACATAAAAATGCGTAGAATTATGAAAAAAGCTCTTTTTCCTTGACTTTTATTATATTTAATATATAATAATATACTAAATTACTTTCAATATCAATTAATAAATTAATATCAATAAACAAAATGAAAAAGCGAATAGTCCATTTAATACTACTGGCACTGACTGCAGCATTCTTCTCAGCAACCGCTGACTGCGCAGAGCTTAAGGAAGTCAAGACAAACGAGTCAGACGGAAACGCGACTGTTGAGATAGTCATGAGCGGAGACGCCCAGTTCAAGCAGTCAGTTTCAACGATTCCTTCCGGCGTATTAATAGAGGTCCGAGGCCTGAAGGTCAAGGAAAGTTCCACGAACGTTGGGAAGGACATTTTAAAGTATATAACAGTAACACAGGCTTCAGTAAGACCTGTTATGATAGGGCGTATTCTTATCGAGACTTCGGACGTTTCTTCCCTGCAGATCAATGCGGGCAAGACCGGCAATTCGATCATAGTTACTATAACAGGTTCTGGCCAGGAGGTAGAGGTACAGGAGGCAGTTCCTGCTTCTACCCCGGCTAGTGTTGTACCTCCGACAGATGAAACAAAAAAGAAAGCAGATGCGGAAGCCGAAGCCAAGAAAGCGGCTGAACTTAAGGCTGCTCAGGATGCCGCTGCAAAACTCGAAGTTGAAAAGAAAGCAGCTGCGGAAGCAGAGGCAAAGAAAAAAGTGACCGCTGACGCTGCGGTGAAACTTGAGGCTGAAAAGAAGACGGTTACAACTGCCGTTGTGCCATCTTCGCCAGTGCCACCTTCGGCTGCCAAAAGTAAAGATCAGGAAACAGCTATATTAAAGGCCAAGCAGGCTGAAGCAGAAAAGGTAAAATTAACCGGAGAAGTAAAAAAGGAGAAGGAAGCAAGACTGAAAGCGGAAGCTCTTGTTAAGGAGCTTGATAAGCGCATAGCGCAGCTGGAGGCTGAGCTTGCCAAGAAGACAACAGATGGGGAAAAGCTGAGAAAGATGCAGGATGAATCCGAGAAGAAGAGAAAGGAAGCAGAATCCTCCGCGGAGAAGGAGAAGCAAGCAAGGCTGAAAGCCGAATCGGTCATTAAAGAGATGGACGCGAGGATAGAGGAGCTCGTAAAAGCCAAGTTAGAGAGTGCCAGGGCTGAGAAGGTTTTTGTCGGGGGTGAAACTTTAACAAGGCTTCCCATCCAGACGGGCGCGGACATATTTTTTGAGTTCGGGAACGCGGATCTTACCCCTGCGGCGCGCAGGACACTGGATAAACTTGCCGGAATAATAAAAATATTCGTTGAGAACAAAATATCCCTTGAAGGGCATTCTGATTCCACTGGCCCCAGTAAGTACAACCTGAAGCTTTCGGTAAAAAGGGGAGAATCGGTTGTCAAGTACCTTGTTAACAAAGGCGTTTCAAAAGAGCGCATAACCGTGAAGGGCTGCGGCTCCAAAGACCCGATCGCCGTAAACAATACCAAGATAGGGCGGGCGCAGAACCGCAGGGTGGAAGTTATAATAATGGACGGGGAAGAATAATCCAACCACGCACAATTTCAAATTGCAAATTTTAAATTTCAAATTTAAGGACAAAATGCCGTCGGAAATGACGGATTTTTTATTTTTAATAGACCTGTATGAAAAATAAATGGAGCAATTACTTCTGGTTCAGCCTGGCATGTCTTGCATGGTTTATCCTGAGGGTAGGGGTAAAACCGTCAAGGATCGTTTACCCGTGCCAGAGGGTTGCCGCAGCCCAATCCGGGTGGTTTATTACCGTTTTTATCATACCTATTTTTATCTCGCTGTGGAAACAGATAAAAAAGATCTTCTTCAGCAGGCATTTCTGGACGGCGGTTTTCGCCTGCCTTGCGGTTTTAGCGGTTGTTTTCGGTCTGCGTTTCCGTGGCAGGCCCGGAAGCGTTTACGCGGGCAGCGCGGGCAGCGCCGGCCAGACGATCCCCGCTATGGATCACACCCGGTCTTCTTTGCCCGCAAGCGCGTTTACCGAGGTGAGCTTCAGGTACGAACCTTCCGCGTATTACGGAGAGACCCCGCCTTACGATGAAAACGATAACCCGGTTTACGGTCTTGTTTGGCAGGCAGTTGAGGACCTTGGTTTGGGCACGCATTCAAACCCGCTTGATGCCCTGGTGAACCCGGGTGATACCGTGCTCATAAAAGTGAACCTGATGGCATGCACCGCCGTCACCTACACGCATCCGGCTGTTGTCCGGCCTGTTGTTGATATGTGCATTGCGGCCGGAGCTTCGGCCGTCCTGGTGGGCGACGGAAGCCAGGGATGCACCGGCTGTGACAGCGCCTATGATATAATGGGAAAGACCGGATACGAGACAATGATGCAGGTCCTGCAGGTAAGGAACCCGGGCATCATCCTGCGGACGATAGGGCTGGGAGACCTTAACCACTGGAGATGGATATATATGGGTTCATACAGCTCTTTCGCGGGCAGCGGCTACTCCAATTTAGACCTGCCGAATTACAACAACCCGTATTTCTTTGAGACTGACTGTTACGGTGTAAATCCCAAAGGCCAGGCTATGGCCTGGTACGCGGTAAGCGATCATGAGCTCGCTGTCCCCGTGATAATAAATGTTGCCAAGATGAAATGCCACCAGGGAATGATAAACACGCTTTGCATAAAGAACCACGTTGGCAGCACTATGCCCAGTACAACAAACTGGACCGGTTTTACCAATGCAAGACTGCCGCATACGAAAGCAGGGGCTTCCGGGAACGAAATCTACTTCGGGAACGATATTTTCTGGCGTTCCATAGCCGATATGAACAAGATAGTGCTTTACGCGGACAGGGACGGGATCCTGCGGACATCCAGGCAGAGGCGGTATTTCAACGTAGTGGACGCTGTGCAGGCGAGCGAATACGATAATTTTGCCTGGCCTGGCAAGACCTGCTGGAGGCAGTGCGTTCTCGCCGGAGAAGACCCGGCAGCCGTGGACGCGGTGGGGTCAAGGGTCATGTGCTATGACTGGAAGCTTATCCCGGTCATCCACAAATCCGCGGGCGAGCAGGTTCTTTACATCGGCACTGACGACGCGTCAAAGATCATGGTAAAAGGCGATGACATTTCCCAGATGACGCACATTTTCGAGCACTGCACTGACTGGGGCGCATATTCCGCGGGCCTTAATATCACCGATTACACGCCGCCGGGGATTTCTATGTCCACGGTGATCAGGGATAACAGCGGGGTCAGGATAAGGGCGAGCTCAGGCGGGGTAAAGGCAGCTTTTGCGTTTTACAGGGCGGAAGGGACCTGGTCGGTAAAAAAAATGGAGGTTTCGGGTGACTGGATCTGGGCAACGCTTCCTTCCCAGACCACGGAATACTGGGTCCAGGCGCAGGACGAATACTTCAATTTTTCAAGATCCGGCTGCCAGTATTGCCGCAGCATTTCAAACGTAATAGTCTATCCCGTGCCTTACAATCCCGCGACCGGGAACATGACATTCGGGTTTCTCACGGATAACGCGACGATAAATATCTACAGCATAGCAGGCGAATTCGTCCGCCGGCTCGATAAGACCGGCACTGGCGAGACAAAGGAGTGGGACGGCAGGAATGCGGAAGAGGAGATCGTCGCGGGCGGCGTTTATATTTACAGCATCACGAATCCCGCGGGTGAGAAAAAAACAGGGAAATTCATGGTGATAAGATAAGACCGCGATACTTGACAAAAGAAATAAATAGTGATATATTTAATTAGGAACGGATCAAAGCAATATAACGCAAGTTACACAGAAAAAGGCCGGGTAAAATGAAGAAACTAAAAATAATAAAGGAAGACGGCAGGTATATCATATATTATTATAAAATTCCGCGCAAGGCCTGCAAGAAGGCGGCAAAGCGATGAGCGAGCTGAGGTGGAACCCGGTCCTTGAAGAATGGGTCATTACCGCGGCGCACAGGCAGGCAAGGCCCATACAGCTTAAGAAGAACGACCCCGGAAAATGCCTGCTGTGCCCGGGCGGCGCAGAGGCCCCCGCTGATTATGACATCTGTGTTTTTGAGAACAGGTTTCCTTCCCTGAACAGGAACGCACCGGAACCGATAGTGAGGGGAGATGATCTATACAGGGTAAAAAAGGCAAGGGGCATTTGCGAGGTGGTCCTGTATTCCCCGAAGCACGGTTCGTCGCTTGCCAGAGAAAGCGCCGGGCATATAAAGAAACTCATAGATGTCTGGCAGGACAGGTTCAGGGAGCTGGGCAGCCTGAAATACATAAAATACGTTTTTATTTTCGAGAACAGGGGAGACGCGATAGGCGTTACCCTGTCCCACCCGCACGGCCAGATCTACGCGTTCCCTTACATTCCCCCCAAAATAGAGAAGGAAATTGCCAGCTCAAAAAAATATTTCCGCCGGAGCCGCAGAGGCCGGAGCAGGTGCCTGTTCTGCGAGATACACAGAAGGGAAAAAAAGCACGGCAGAAGGATAGTCCTGCAGGGGAAACACTTCACGGCATTCGTGCCTTTCTACGCGCGCTGGCCCTACGAGGTCCACATATATTCAAAGAGGCACGTGCAGACGATCCTGGATCTTGCCGAGGCTGAGAAAAATGACCTGTCGAAGATTTTGAAGAAAATGCTTGTAAAATACGACGGCCTTTTCGGTTTTCCGCTTCCTTTTATGATGGTGATGCACCAGGCGCCTACTGACGGCAGGAAATACCCGTATTACCATTTCCACATAGAGTTTTACCCGCCGCACAGGGCGAAGGACAAGATAAAATACCTTGCCGGGTGCGAATCAGGCGCAGGGTCCTTCATAAACGACACCAGCGCGGAGGAAAAGGCGGCGGAGCTGAGGCAGGTAAAAGCTTAAAAAAGCGTATCAACGTGTCAACGTATCAGCGTGTCAGAGTAAAAGCAAGGAATTTTATTGTAACTCAGGGCTTTAGCCCTGATATCAAACCTCCCTCCTTAAAGATTTCCTCCTTAAAAAATTGGCGGACAAGGGCGGGTCTTCGAAAAGGTTTGAGTTACAGCAAATGTAGTCTCCCGCCTCAAAGAGGCGAGGTCTCGCCCGCTGAAAGACGGGCGGACAGTGAATTCAGTGTACTCAGTGGCTGAATTTTATATTTCTGGTGGGAAATGGAAAGAAAAGAAACGATAAAGATCGCATTTAAAGAGGAATACGGCGCAGAGCCGCAGCTTATAGCCAGCGCCCCCGGAAGGATAAACCTTATCGGGGAGCATACGGATTATAACGAGGGTTATGTTCTTCCTGCCGCCATAAACAGGGACATCCTCTATGCCGTAAACCCAAGGGACGACAGGGTCGTGCGGATTTTTTCCCTGAATTTTGATAAAAAAGAAAAATTTTCACTCGAAGAACCGCTGGAAAAAAAGAAGAACTGGAGCGATTACATAAAGGGCGTGATCTCCATGTTCCTTGGCAGGGGCGCCAGGCTTAAGGGAATGGATATCGTGGTATGGGGTAACGTTCCCATAGGTTCGGGACTCAGTTCCTCAGCCGCGATGGAAGTAGGGATGGCTGTTGTCCTGCAGAAACTGAATAACCTGAATTTTTCGCCGCCGGAACTCATTAAAATGAGCCAGAGGGCTGAAAATGAGTTTGTCGGCGTGTCCTGCGGGATAATGGACCAGTTCATTTCATGCCTTGGCAGAAAAGGAAGCGCGATCTTCCTTGACTGCAGGAGCCTTGAATACGAATACATACCCCTTAATCTCGGAGATATCAGGATAGCGATCATAGATACGAAGATAAAAAGAGAACTGGCAGCATCCGCCTACAACCAGAGGAGGGGTGAATGCGCGCAGGGAGTTGAACTGCTGCGTAGTAATATCAAGGGCATAAGAAGCCTCAGGGACGTGACCACTGATGATTTCAACAGGTACAAGGCGTCTCTGCCGCCGGTCATAGCAAAGCGTTGCGAACACGTTGTTTTTGAGAACAAGAGGGTCCTTGATTCGCTGGAGCTGCTGAGGGAAGGGGAGATGAGGAGGTTCGGCAGGCTCCTATACGATTCACACGAAAGCCTGAAGGATCTTTACGAGGTAAGCTGCGCGGAGCTGGACCTGATAGTTGATACTGCAAGGGAGGTAAAGGGAACGTTTGGGTGCAGGATGACAGGAGGCGGGTTCGGCGGATGCGCGATAGCGCTTGTGAAGGAAAGCTCAATAAATGATTTTGTGAAGTTGATGGAGGAAAGATACAGCGCCAGAACAGGTAAAAAACCGGAAATTTACGTGTGCGAGACGCAGAACGGAGCCCTGAATTCGTAAGCAGCAGCTTGACTTTTTTGAAAAAATATGATAGAATATATGTAAAGAAAAGGTGGAGGTGGAATCATGAATAAAAATATTTTTATATTTGTAATTGCGGGCATGATTTTAGCAGGCGCTTCCATTGCGGCAGCCGGGGACGGCTACGGGAACCACGTCGGCGAACTGAAACAGCTGGACATCAAGGTAGTCTATACCAATTTCTTTTACAGAGACGGCCAGGGATACGCGGTATATTATATCGGCGGACCTATGTCCTGCGAGATCCACGTCAGGAACACCGGAAACCGCACATTTAACCGTCTTGACGTCACCGCCCAGCACCAGTATTATGAAAGCGGGGTATGCGACAGGTGGTGGTACCAGAATCCGAGGACCGTTGCCTTCCAGAAAGGGCAGCCTCTGCCGGGTGATACCCGCAGGACCTGGACCGAGCTGTCTCTGGGCCCCGGAGAAGAGCTTGTCCTGAACATGACCTACAGCGTGCCGCTTGAAACCTGCGACGGCCTTGACCAGACCTGCGTGAGCATCAAGCACACGAACAACGGCGGCGAGATGTCAGCTCTTTTTTACTACAATCCGGAATGCGGTGTTTTCTGCCCTCCGCCTCCGGCAACCGCGAACCAGTAAGAATTTTATCTGGCAATATCTGTTAGAGAAAACCGCCGGATCACCCGGCGGTTTTTTGTTTTTCCCCGAAGGGATTCCTTTGGAACTTGACCCGCCTGCGCAAAGACTTCATAGCCTTAGTACTCGCTATTCGCGAGAAGGCTATGAATGCTACGTCGGATCTTCGCTTTCAGGGCATGAAGGAATAGCGGTTTCGCTTGACATTTTTAAGGACTTCTGATATAATATATAAACTTAAAGTTTAATAATGGGGTGCCTGGTTCCCACCTTTTTCCTTCAGAACAAACAATAAAGATAAGGAAACTAATGTTTTTGGAGGGGTTAAAATATGAATAGAATATTAGTAAAAGAGCCCGAAGTAATTATGAGGCATGGAAAGCCTTCAGCAGTAATTCTTGACATTAATAGTTACAGAGAGCTGCTGGAGCGCGCTGAGGATGTTGAGGATCTTGAAGAATTAAAACAGTTAAGGAAGAAACCTTTGAAATTCCGTAAACTCAGCGAATTTGTAAAGGAATACTCATTAAATGTATGAAATCCTGATTGAACATAAAGCTGAAAAAGATTTATTGAAGATTCCTAAGACGATAACAGAACGAATCGTTAAGCATATTGTTTCTCTTGGGGATAATCCTCGCTTATACGGAACAAGGAAAATTGTCGGAAGTAAAGATGACTGGAAGATGCGGATCGGCGATTATCGTGTTATCTATGAAATTTCTGATGAAAATAAAATTGTACGTATTTTCAGGATAAAGCACAGAAAGGATGTGTATAGATAGTCTATTTTTCAAGGCGGCCCTCCTGCGCAGATACTCAACAAATCTAAGACTTTCCTATCCCTACTACGCTAAAGCTTCGTAGGGCAGGTCGGAGAAGATTTGTTAATACTTCCGCCTTCGTGAAAACCCAGCAAACCTAGCTCTCCATTATTCATGGAAGGTTTGTTGGTACTTCGGCGGACAGGTCGGCGGGTAAACTCAGCTTTTTGGTTTTCACTGACATCTAACATCTGATCCCTTGTCCCTGTGTTATGGCGGCGTGCCTCGGTATGGTCCCCGCTGCACGGGAACTCTTAAATGGGATCCTCTCTATGATTTAAGAAAGAAATGATTTAAATATCAATGTGGCAAAGAGGGAAATTAAGGGCAGGGGAAGATTAGGCAAAAGGAATATAGTAGTGGCTCTGATATTGCAGTTGATTCTTCCAGCAATGTCTATGTGATAGGAAAGTCCCATAACGGTTCAAATGATGACTATCTGACAATAAAATACCGTCAGTATTAATACAGAGATAAGGGAGTAAGGTTTAGAAATTGATGGGGTAGATCATTTCATTTTCGCTTGAAAAATTTGACTTTTTTAAAAAAATAATATATAATATAGTTAAAATAAAAGTTAGGAGGATCAGAGACCATGAACAAGAATATTTTTGTATTTGTGATCGCCGGCACGATTTTAGTAAGCGCTTCCATCGCGGCAGCCGGGGACGGCTACGGGAACCACGTCGGTGAACTGAAGCAGCTGGACATCAAGGTAGTTTATACCAATTTCTTTTACAGGGACGGCCAGGGATATGCGGTATATTATATCGGCGGACCTATGTCCTGCGAGATCCACGTCAGGAACACAGGAAACCGTACTTTCAACCGTCTTGACATCACTGCCCAGCACCAGTATTACGAAAGCGGGGTATGCGACAGATGGTGGTACCAGAATCCCAGGACTGTTGCCTTCCAGAAAGGGCAGCCTCTGCCGGGTGATACCCGCAGGACCTGGACCGAGCTGTCTCTGGGCCCCGGAGAAGAGCTTGTCCTGAGCATGACCTACAGCGTGCCGCTTGAAACCTGCGACGGCCTTGACCAGACCTGCGTGAGCATCAAGCACACGAACAACGGCGGTGAGATGTCGGCTCTTTTTTACTACAATCCGGAATGCGGCGTTTTCTGCCCTCCGCCTCCTGCCGGTGGAAAT
>Ga0210044_10011946_pt1 | contig 10024 bp, 10 predicted proteins | sample CryGey13umfilter_2_FD_183959 | JGI IMG/M metagenome (GOLD analysis project Ga0210044, IMG submission 183959) | Groundwater microbial communities from aquifer in Utah, USA - Crystal Geyser 4/9/14 3 um filter (SPAdes) (version 2) | ecosystem: Environmental > Aquatic > Deep subsurface >...
AAACTGCACGGCCGCAGCCACGCGACCAATCAGTTCCGCTTTGGCCTTCTTGCCAAGCTGCTCTTCGATATGAAAGAGAGCGTTGGTAAACTCCTCCACTACCAGAATCGTCTCTGGTGGGCGGATGCCATCGGGCAAACCGTCAAGCTGCCGCGCCCCATGCCGCTCCATGAGCTGCTGGCGGCGTACAACCTCACCGTTGAAGCTGTCGAAAATCAAAGGCAAAATTTCTGACCAGCGCTCCATAGCCATTTTGGGGTCTGGCGCATTGTTCACGTAGGATTGCAGATGGATATTGGGCATGACATCGGCAATCAGCCGGTAATCTTTCCCGCTGAGGCTAGCAATAGCCACCTGGTAGCGCCCGCCCATCGCTGCCGCAGCTAAAATATGATTTACCAACACGCTCTTCCCGGTTCCAGTGATACCCGTTATCAATAGATGGCTTTCCGGCCCCTTCATCGCCACTTCCACGAAACGGCCGTTCTCATCCACCCCCACCGGCAGCGCCAGGCTTTCGCGCACTGGGCGATACGTGTTAGTGAAGCTGCTCAACCAATCATCCTCTTCATCAACGGCAACCGTCGTGCCGCGCTCGCGGAAGAAGCGAACGATCTGCATCATGTCAACATTTCGCAATTTGCTAAATGCGGCGGGCAGCATTCGCACGACCACCATCCGGCCGCCAGCTACCACCACAACACCGATGGCGCCCATTGCAATCAATTCCCCCGTGTCCCAATATTTCTCCAGCCAGGCAATCGCCAATCCGCCGGCAGTGAACAGGACAATGCCAATGCCAAAGGCGGTAGATACCAGTCGGGAAACCCAATCCAAAGCCGGACGAATGCTCAACATCTCGTTACCCCCTTAGCCTGCGTAAAATGTTTCGCCCACATACTTGACGCCATACAATTCATAAGCCAATAGGCGCTGCACTTCAAACTCAACCCCATACATCCAACCCGGAGAGGTGCAGCGAACAGTCAAACTCTCTAAATTGGAGCTGCGGAGAAACCCGCTATCTACCGCCATCACTTCAAAATTGAAGCCGCGCAAGATGCTTGGCACATATTCAACCACCTGCACCATACGGCCGTTTGCCTGCACCGATTCGCCAGAGGCATATACAAACCACTTGCCGTTTTTCTGCCCCAGCGCGTCCCACGCGGCTCTGAGCGCCTGGGCCTGCTCAATCTCACCCCGCATTTGCACCACGACCTGATTCCCCGGCTGCTGCGCCAGAATGTAGGAAATCAACGTCTCTGCGCCGGTGATGTCCCCCGCTTTCTTGGCAGATTGCAAAGCCTGAATTTCATTCGCCATGTCAATGGGCGAGGGCGTGGAGGCAGCCTGCGCAACGGCCGTATCTGGCACGGCCGTAATAGCCGTATCCTGCCCTATGCTGCTCTCTGGCTCAGGCGTCGCCTCTGGTGTGGCCGTCGGTACAACCGGAATGAGTAGCACCTGGCCGACCTGAATTAAATCTCCAATAATGCCATTCATCAGGCGCACATCCTGGGCCGTTGTACCGTAAGCCTCTGCAATCTTGTTGAGCGTGTCGCCCGGCTGGACGACGTATTGAGATTTGTCCAATGGCGGCAAACTGGTTTCTGCGCTGCCGGGAACGGCCGTTACACCAACCCCCGCGCCACTTCCACTATAATTAAGTGGATTCTCCTCCGCTGCCGTGTTTTGCTGTCCACCACCTAGTAAGTTGCCGAACCAACTGGCAAACGAATTACCCGCGCTGGCAGTCGAGCCACGATACAAGCCCAAGACCGGCCCCCAATGACGCTGTGCGATTCCCGGCGAGTTTTTTACCGCCTGCGGCAGCGGCCAGACAACAATTGAAAACCAGACCAAAAGAGCAACGATGGCAAAGCCGAGAAACGAATTGACGCCCTCGACCGGATTCTTCGGCTTCGTGCGCACTCCAATGTAAATGGCAAACGCAATAGCTCCTGCCCCTAAAATTGTCCAACCCAACATGGTCTAACCTCCATGGCCACGCAAATCTGCTTTTCGCGGCCAATCTCCAAACCAAATGACTAGAAACCAATCAAGGACCTTTTGCCACCAGCGCAATTTGACTTTTGGCTTCCAGACCTTTGCGCCAATGCGTTGATTGCATTCCCGGCAGATGAGAGCAATGTTGCGCCAGTTGCGCCCGCCCTGGGCGACGGGGATCAGGTGCCCCATTTGCCATTCATCCCATACCTGCAATTGCCAGTTACGAAAGCGTGGTGGCTCGAAACGCCCGCACTCACGGCACCTGAACAAATCGCGCAGCATAATGCGCATTCGCGTTTGCTGTCTAATCTCTACTCTAGCCATAAAAAAAACGCACCTCGGCAATGTTGCCGGGTGCGTGCCCAATACGCTACACTTGTGTGTAGCTTATGTGCCGTTCGCTTCCACGCACCCGGCATATGAGTTAGATGTAGGTGAGTGTGTCCGCACTCGCCTACATTGCTTAATCCTCTAGTTCTTGTTTCCCCTGTCTTTCAAATTCTTCCAGTTTTTCAGCAACGGCCGTTTCCACAGCCTCCATCATTGTTACGTCCAAGTGAGCAGCCAATAAACGGATCAATCGCCGTGTCTCTTTGGTGACTTTCACACGTACAAAACGCTCATCATTGCCGCTCATGTCGGCATGGTATCACAAGTGATATAAATGAGTCAACCATTTACAGCCGTATGCAATGACCAGCTTGTTGACGCGGATACCCAAATTAGACACATTCATAGGGCAAAGGGCAGTGGACGAAAAGAGTTATTTTTGTTATGCTCATAATGCGTTCGGTGGGGATAAAGATAACGGGAAAAACTCCTCCCCCCCAAACTGGCACGAGAGAAACGCGACTGGAACAACCTCCGCCGAACGAAGGGCAAAGCCACCCTCCCTGTTATCTTGGCAACGTCCGCTTTTTGGTCCGGCTGGTCACCCTCATGACCGCCGGACCTTCTACAATTAAGAAGGCCGCCCCTTTATTGGGGTGGCCTTTTGCTTTATACTCAACACGGGCATAATCTGGCATTTTGAAGCGTGGATTCCTGCGAAGGGGCGAGACTATGATGATGAACGATAGAAAAAATACATGGCAGATAATTATTTGCCTTACAGTATCCACACTTTTATTGATAGGGTGCGGCCTACAGGAACCCGCATTAACGACAACAATTGTCCCTATGACCAATGAACCAGTTATAACTACCACTACACTTGCGTCTTCCACTGTACCAGGCCCAGAATCGGAGCAACCCGCAATCACTGTGTCTTTGGCTGACAAGATAGAAGCCTTATACACTCTTGGTGGACATAGCAATGGTGTGACCGGTTTGGTTTTCTTGCCAGACAACGTTCATCTTGTTTCCCTCAGCGGTGATATTGTATTATCGGTATGGAATGCCAGGAACGGAACGCTAATAGATACCCTGACTGATCCAGGAGATCGTGTGTACAACGTCGCCTTTTCACGGGATGCCAGGCAGTTGGCAGTAGGAAATTACGCCAGGCATGCTGTTGGACTGTTGGATGCACAAAATGGGCAATTTATCCGTAAACTCAAAGGGAATCATGGGTTTATAATGAGGGTGGTTTTTTCGTCTACTGGCGCTTTACTAGCCTCAGGCGATGATGAGGGAATCATAGTCATCTGGAATGTAGAAAGTGGGGAGGAGGTACATACCTTCAATACGAACAGTACGATTGGCAGTTTAGCCTTTTCACCCGATGGCACCCACCTGGCTTCAGGAAATTCTGAGGGCAATACAGATATAAAATTATGGGACCTAAAAAGCGGACAGGAATTTCATACCTTAAGTGGACATATTGGTAACGTATACAATCTGGTCTTTACGCCAGATAGCACACAGTTATTCTCATCCAGTGGTGATCGCACAATAAAGTTGTGGGATGTCGAGAGTGGGCAATTGGTACGTACACTCATAGGTCACAGAAATTTCGTGTACGGTCTTGCGATATCACCAGATGGTAAGCTTCTGGCCTCAGCTAGTGCTGACGGTTTGATCAAGTTGTGGGAGGTGGAGACTGGGCTTGAGCTTTGCACCCTAAATAGTCACAGTGAGTACATATACCACATTGCCTTTTCGCCAGATGGTTCACTCATTGCAAGTGGAGGCGAAGGTGACTCGATCATTCTATGGGGTATCGCACACTAATACCAATTATGTGAGTAAGCGGCGCAATGGAGAGCTAACAATGCGGTTCTGTCACATTGATTAAGCAATCAAGCCCTGATACATAATCGTCACATTCTTGCTCACTTCCTACATAGAGCATGACGGGTTCAGGATCGCCAGCTTTCCAGGCAACAACCTGATGGGAGCATTTTGCATTACCTTTAGGGGGTAAAACGGCCGTCATGTAGGCAACAACGTGGGCCAGGTTCACCCGCATACCCAACGCGGTTTTAATCCACATCGTCTTCAGCCCCTTTCGCATCATCAACAATCAAATATCCCTTGATCTTTTGTCTGATTCCCCAGGGACTTACACGATATATCCAAGCGGGTTTGAGCTTTCCCGCCAATGTCAATTTATGAATGATTCGCCGGGCTTTGCGCTCCCCACATTGAGCCATGTCCATCACATCGCGGGTCACAATGCCTTCTTCCTTTTGTTCGCTGGCCTTCAACGAGTCAATCAATGCTGTCAACTCATCCATACATCCGCCTCATATACCGTGCGGCCGTTTGTAATGAATTGGCAACAAGAATGTCGCCGTTGTCGTCCACGATAATGGCCTGCGCGGTTTGTTCGTTTGGCTTTGGAAAGCCGCCCGTCTTGGCGTAAATGTCATAGAACTTATAAGTTCCCACCAGGACGGCCAGCCCCGTCTTACCCCCATTATTGAAGAAGCGCGACACACCGCTCACATGCGTATGCGCACCTATGCCCACGTCAAAGCGATTGCCGCCATCAAACTTGGCGGCGCGTTCAATGCCGTGTGTGGGATTGTAGATGCTGGTTCCGCGCCACTTATGCCGCGCCCGCCAGCGGTACACCGCCGGCCCAACGTGGATGTCTACGCTCAAATCGTCCGTATCGTAAAGCACGTGCGCAGCCTGCTCGCGCCAAACCTCGCGGAAGTAGTCAATACCGGAGAGCGCGGCCGTCCATTTGTCATGGTTGCCGCTAACGACGGCGATTAGCTTCGGGGCTACCTGGGCAGCAATGTAGCGCACCAACGCCCATTCCTCGCTGATCTTGAACTTGCGCTCCATCATAAGCAGTGCCAGGCGGCCAATAATGAAATTGTCTAGCAAGTCCCCCACAAGCATGATGTACATGCCCGGCGTGTTATTGATTAACGCAAGGTCAGCATTGAGCCGGTCATAATCCACACCTTCGCCGCCGGCGTGAATATCCGCCAGGCACACGACGCAAACCGGCCCACTCTCAAATGAGATGCGCTGTGTACGCTGCCTTTCTTCAATTGCTTTGACTTTACGGGACGATTGAACGGCCTGTCGCCAGATTTCCTCTTCGTCAAGGTCATGGTCGGCGACTGTAACCCCCTCAATAATGGGGGTGGGGACTAACAACTTTTCTAACCGGTCCAGATCACTCATACACGTTCCCCGCCCGGACTTACCCGGACGAGCAATTAAAAATGAAATTCATGCAGCACAAACGGCCACATGACATTGGGTCGCATCCGCTGGCATACGCGAACCAAATCGGATAAGCGATTGAGCTTGTACATATACTCAATCAGATTAGCAACTCGATTGGTGAGGGTATCCCCACCAATTTCCTCCGGGTTGATCCCCGCATCCACCGCCAGAGTGTCCAAATCATCTAAGCCAAAATGCCTGAGCATTTTTTGCCGCAGAGCCATGCGAATAGCATTATCGTTGCCCATGACGAATGGGCACGCATAAGTGTCATGAGATTTTGTCCACGCAATGACCTCACTCACCGTGACATCTATTGTCTGCATACGTTCGGTCAAATCGGCTATATCGCTACGATTGGCGGCGATGTCTTGCCTCTGGCGGTCGTACTCAACCTCTAATCGTTGATTGAACCGCTCCAGTGTCTCGGTTAGATTTGCTATTTGCGCTTCAAAACGAGCCAGCAAACGAGGTAGGTTGGTATTCAAGTCGTCCAGGTTAAAGTCAGCCATGCAACCCTCTCTGTAATTTCAAGTTACCCAATCAACCTACGAATTTCGGCAGCGATTCCCCGGCTTCTGCCATTCAATACCCAGCACTCTGGAGCGTAATAGCTATCTGAGGCGCTGGCTACAAAATACATCACGCCACGCGCCAACGGCCGTGCTTGCAAACCGCGCCAGAAGGTCACGTACTCGGCTGCGTATTGCGCATCAGACAACGGGGGGGTAGGGGGGCGATCATTGCGCGAAGCCTCAGTCACCCACAACGGTTTGTTGAAACTGTTGTGCCAATCCAGGTGATCATAGGCTAACTGCATCGGCCAGTTGTTAGACCAGTAGCAATGCACAGCAAGCGCGTCCAGTCCGCTTAGAGCGAACGCGCTGTCATTCAAGAAACGATAACTGTCTGTGCGAATCGGGATGCCGTTTGAAGTCACATCGCCACCAGGGGATAGCCCTGGGTAAACTAACTGCACCCCTGCGGGAATAACTTGCCTATGAAGCCGTGTTACATCTTGCAGCCAGACGCCAAACTCATGACCGTTGCCCCAGGAAACGCCCCATCCCTCTTGCACCAGGTTCGGCTCATTATGCAGTTCGATGCGGATGGCATTTGCTGGCACATTGGCACCAATCAAAGCATTGATGGTGCGTTGGGTGTCAGGCCACGTCCAATCAAAGAACTGCTGCGGTGTAACGGCCGTTTCCCGGCCCTGAAAACTGAGAAAGGCGCGGATAATCCACGCCGTTGTCCCTGGATTGTCATAGGCCAGCCGCCGCACACTTTCAGCACTATGGGCGCTCAAGACCTTGATGACGCCGGGGTGCAGCGCCTTGAATTCTTCATACTCGACCGTTCCCCCATACAAGTTGCCAGGATCCGCGCTCGCATGTAGCCCAATCAAGGCGGGGGAAACAGACGCATTGGTGACGACGGCCACGACGGGGTAATAGCCGTTTTGCATCGACCCCGTAATGCGCATGATGCTGCTTGTTGGGATGATGCCCAACCGCGCCGCACCGGCAGAGGCTGCTGCCCGTAGATTCAAATCACCTGAAGCACGGCCGTGGCCGCCTTGCAAGTTTAGTCCAATAGATGAGGCATAGGCCCATCCTGCTGTACCGCGCTGGTCCAGATACGCATCTACTACGCCGCGCAGCAGCGGCCACGGGTCATGCAGGTTAGACGGCCACGAATGGCCGTTTTCGTCAATGTAGGTCTCGCCATCCTTCTTCACACCAAAATGCAAATGGCTGCCGAAGGAATTGCCCGTATTGTTCGACCGCCCAATTTGCTGACCGCCGCTTACCTGGTCACCCACCGCCACCTGTGCTTGTTGCAGGTGTGCATAAATGGTTTTCCAGCCGTCACGGTGGGCAATGCGCACATGAATGCCGTAATTGCTGACGGTGGGGTCCGTCTCCACCCGGTAAACGGTGCCAGCCGCCGCCGCAAAAACGGGCGCGCCGGTGGGCGCGGTGATGTCCAGACCATCATGGCCGGGCAGCCCAAATTGGATGTAATTCTGTGGATTCGCGGCAAACCACTGGGTTGCCTTCACCGCTTCAGTGGGCCAATTCGTAAAGGCAAAATTTCCGCTCTCCGCCCCCAAAAATACCACTTGCTTGCCATTCTCGAAGGCGCAGGGGCAATTTTCCAGAATCCATTCTTCCGTTACGCCGGTGCCGATTTTGTGAGGGAAGGCCACGGCTAACACGCTGCCGGACAGCCCATTACGGTGAATGACCAGCGCATCCACATGAGAAGGGCAAAGCATATGCTCTCCAAACGTATGCCCGCCGTCTGGCAGCTCAAAGCCGTTCTCCGCCCAATTCACTACCTGGGTCAATTCGTCATCGGTGAGATCGCGAAATTTTGGTATCCAAATGGCCGTACTCGCCCCTGGCGTTATAGCCGGACAGTCGCCGGTTTCTGGTAGAGGGTCGGGGGCAGTATCGGGAAATGTCGTGGATAAGGTGAGCTGCTGCAAAGGCGCAATCAATCGCTGCGCCTGGTTCGCAATGTTGCCAAAACCTGGCCCCAAATACCAGATTCCCGCGCCGCGCACGGTAGGGTATTGGGCATACATCTCTCCAGCTTCTAGCAGATGTGTCATTGCCACATCCGGAGCGGGGACGGCGCTGTTTGTCCAGCCAAACTCAGTTATGAAAACGGTGGGGTGGGGGATGCCATTTTCCTGGCACGCGGCCAGTAAATCGCGGAAACGGCCGACATGATAACGGCCGTCTCCCACGAGATAACCCAGCTCAAATGAATATTCATGCAGGGCAACGGCAAGCTGGTCGGGGTGGCGAGACGCCAACCGCAGGAAGGAAATCATATTTGGCCCACGCCAACAGTTCGGTTCAGGCTCGCCCCCCGACCAGCCAAACGCTGCCCACTTGTATCCATCGGCCATAGCTAAATTTGCCGTGTGCGTGGCAAACTCGGCCAACCATTCAGCATTTGTAATGCGAATAGTCCCGTCTGGCAGCACAATTCTCTCGCGCCCCCATTCGACCGGAATGTCAACCTCGCCATCTGACGCGAATTCAAAATGTTGCGCAGGCTCATTGACCGTCTCCGTCCAGACAATGGCCGGGTCAAGCTCTGGCGGAAAACCGCCCAGGTGATAGCCCCAGTGCTCGATGGCTGCGTTCAACGGTGATTTTCGGTAATCTGGCAAATCGGGGTTGTATCTTTCGGTCGTGCCCGCATAGGTCTCCGGTGCGCCCGCATAGGGCACGCTTCGCCGGTAAACGGCCGTATGGGGTACATTTGAATCACGCGCTATCTCCTGAGCTTCGAGCGGCATGGCGTCCATGCTCTTTAGAAAGTAGGGGATGCCGGCACCATTCAGCGCCCGCAAAAAATCACCAATACCCGTAGCATTCCCCCCTGGACCCAAAATGAAACCGGTCTTCATGAATGCCATTTAATCGTCTCCAAACAGCCAATCCAGCCGCATCATGTCTTTCGGCGTCATGCTCAGGGATGGCAAACTTGCCGCAGATATGGGATCGAGTTGAATGGGTACCTCAACCGACTCCAATTCGGCCATCTGATTTTCAAATAGTTCCTTTGCCTCTTCGGGGATATTGAAAAACCCTGGCTTGCCCTCAACCTCCACACCCACTTCATGAATGAGGCGGTTCCGTTGCTCTTCAAATGTGTCTAACTCGCCGGCAATTATTTTGGATGCCCGCGCTAACCGTAAGGCTAAACCTGCTGGTAAACGGGTATCCATCAGCCTCGCTAACGCATCTCGCCCTCTGTACAAATCTCCAATCGCTACCTGCATGATTCTTTCCTTTTGTCACGCTCTGTTTGATTCGGTATACCACACAGGCGGCGAGAGCGTCTTTGACCCAACAAAAAAGACCGGTCGCAGCCGGTCTTTTTTGTTATTCTCTATTTAATTGAAGCTGCCAGGGGTTACGAGGCCCGGTAGAATCCGGTCGCTGCAATCTGTGCGGTAATATCATTCCCGTCCGGTGTCACTGTGAAATCATGGCAGGTCAACGGAATGAGGTCTGAATCTGTGCCTCCGGTGGTATCCGGATCGTAGCAAATCACCACGTCGGTCCAGCCGTCGCCCGCGGTCACGGCCGTCCATGTCTGGTCGGCAACATCCAGGTCTACGCGGTCATTAGTATCGTCCGGCGAGAACGCTGCCAAATCCGCATCGGTCAGCACCTTCCGCGCATAGTTCGTGTTGGTCACCTCGGCGGTGTTGGCATCAGCCAGTATCGCGGCCAATGTGTCCAAATCAAGCAGTGTCGCATCCAATGCAGTGGTATTGATAACCACCATTACCAACGCTGAGTTGGCCGGGTCGTTTTGTGCTACCCGATTGTACAATTCTGCAGCACGTCCC